>Ga0247610_10001144_pt1 | contig 33889 bp, 14 predicted proteins | sample 174DNAGHGhighgp2_FD_193483 | JGI IMG/M metagenome (GOLD analysis project Ga0247610, IMG submission 193483) | Sheep rumen microbial communities from Palmerston North, Manawatu-Wanganui, New Zealand - 1742 DNA GHGhigh gp2 | ecosystem: Host-associated > Mammals > Digestive system > Stomach > Rumen...
CATCGCCGAGCGCGAGGCTAAACTAAAAGCCTACATCGACGGTGGAGGTGACCCTGAGACTTATCAGATCACCCCTGACGAAGACGAAGAATCGTTCAAGGCCGAGATGGGCATCATCAAGGAGAAGCGCCAGAAACTCTTCAAGGAGCAGGAGGCAGAGAAACAGGCCAACCTGGAAAAGAAACTGGCTATCATCGAGAAGATCAAGGGTATGATCACCTCCCCGGAAGAGGCCAACAAAGCCTATCAGGAATTCAAGGCCCTTCAGGCAGAATGGAAGGAGATCAAGAATGTGCCCGCAGAGAAGGCCAACGAACTATGGCGCAACTATCAACTCTATGTGGAGCAATTCTATGATCTGCTGAAGTTGAACAGCGAGGCCCGCGAATACGACTTCAAGAAGAATCTGGAACTGAAGACCCGACTCTGTGAGGCCGCCGAGAAACTGGCCGAAGAGCCTGATGTCATCAGTGCCTTCCACCAGTTGCAGAAGTTGCACGGCGAATACCGTGAGATCGGTCCTGTCAGCAAGGAGTTGCGCGACGAGATATGGAACCGCTTCAAGGCAGCGTCCACCATCATCAACAAGCGCCACCAGCAGCATTTCGAAGGCATCCGCGCCAAGGAAGAAGAGAACCTGGCCCGCAAGACAGCACTCTGCGAGAAAGTGGAGGCCATCGCTGCCGCCGAGAACAAAGGCAGTGGCGACTGGGAGAAGCACACCAAGGAAATCATCGACATACAAGCAGAATGGAAGACCATCGGTTTCGCTCCACAGAAGATGAATGTCAAGATCTTCGAGCGTTTCCGTGCCGCCTGTGACGACTTCTTCGGACGTAAGGCAGAGTACTTCAAGGGGCTGAAAGACACCTTCAAGGAGAATGCCGACAAGAAGCGCGCCCTCATCGAGAAGGCCAAGGCTCTGCAGGACAGCACTGACTGGAAGGCGACTGCCGACAAGATGATAGCCCTGCAGAAAGAATGGAAGACCATCGGCATGGTGCCCAAGAAACTGGGCGACCAGTTGTGGGAGGAGTTCCTGGGTACCTGCAATAAATTCTTCGAGGCACGTAATGCGGCCGGAGCCGGACAGCGCAGTGAGGAGCACACAAATCTCGACAAGAAGCGCGAGGTGATCGCCAAGTTGCAGGCCGTTGCCGAGGAGGCTGGCGAGAATATCCAGGAGAAGGTGCAGAAACTCGTAGAGGAATACAATGCCATCGGCCATGTGCCCTTCAAGGAGAAGGACAAGGTCTACGAAGAGTATCACGCCGTGCTCGACAAACTCTATAAGGAACTGAACGTCAACGTGGCCAAGCGCCGTCTGAACAACTTCAAGCAGAACCTCAAGCAGGTGGCTGAGCGCGGTGAGAATGCACTCGACAACGAGCGCGCCCGCCTCTTCCGCCAGTACGAGGCCATCAAGCAGGAGGTGCAGACATACGAGAACAACCTGGGCTTCCTCAACGTCTCATCGAAGAAGGGCAACAGCCTCATCGATGAGATGAACCGCAAGGTACAGAAACTGAAGGATGACATGAATCTCGTCCGCGAGAAGATCAAGGCCATTGATGCCGAGAATAAAGAGAAATAAAAAAATAAGTCCTCCCGTCTGGGAGGATTTATTTTTTCATTCAGTCAAGTTTACTTCCAACTTTTTGAGATCCCCGTCGCGCGAACTATTCCCGTAGAGCAGTTCATACTGTCCGGGCTTGGTACGCATGGAGTTTGTCTCTGCATCCCAGAACTCAAAACTCTTCCGCTCCAAGGGCAACGTGACAGTTGTCTTCTGGCCAGCCTTCACACTGACACGCTGGAATCCTCGCAGTGACTTCAGCGGCCCCTCTGCATCAGAGAGGTTGCGCAGATAGAGTTGCACTGTCTCTGTACCATCACGCTTTCCTGTGTTCTCAACAACTACTGTCAGAGTACCAGTACCATCTGCCTTCAGATTCAGTTTTCCATCCTTCACCTCAAAAGATGTATAACTCTGTCCATAGCCAAAGGCAAAGAGCGGATCATCAAAGTAGCGATAGGTGCGTCCCTTCATCGAATAGTCCTCATAGTCAGGCAGTTGACTGTCATCCTTATAGAATGTAACGGCCAATTTCCCTGAGGGGTTATAGTCGCCGAAGAGCACATCGGCCACAGCCGTACCACCCTCTTGTCCCGCATACCAGGCCTGCACAATAGCATCACAACTCTCTGTCTCAGGCTTCAGGGCGATAGCCGACCCCGAACAATTGACGAAGACGACTTGCTTTCCTGCGGCCTTGAGCGCCCTCAGGAAGTCACGCTGCACCTGAGGCAGTTCAATGCTTGTACGGTCGCCTCCTTTAAAGCCTTCTATCTGAACAGGCATCTCTTCACCTTCAAGGGCGGGAGAGATACCACCGACAAAGACCACTTTGTCGATACCCTTCAACTGGGCTATCATACTATCGTAGTCGATGGGCAGTTCCTTGGCAATATTGATTTTCAGGTCAGCATTATAAGTCGGTATGTGCGAGAAGCGCACCTCGATGTGGTAACTCTTACCCTTCTCTGCCTGTATGGCGGTGCGGTTGGGTGTGGTACGCCAAATGTGGTGTTTGTATTGCTGAACGCCGTCGATAAATAGTTCAAAGTGTCCACAGCCATCCACATTGACGACATACTCACCCGGCTCCTTCGGGGTGAAGGTGGTCTCATACTTAGCAGAGAAGTCCTCCAACTTTACACCTGGTGCAAAATTGTGCATACCAGCCGTGGTGACAGCCAGCGGTGTAGTATAGTACTGCGTAGTGACAGGCTTGCCTTCCATTTCACGGTTGTTCCAGAAAGTACCTTTCAGTCCTTTCTTGCCATCCTGACTACACGCACTCCCCATCAGACAGTCCATCACCTTATCGTAAGTCAGGTCACAGCCAGGAAAGAAGATCAGGTTCTTATGTTTGGCCTTGATACCGTCGAGGATGGTCACCGTGTGATTAGGCATTCCATTGTAGTTGCCCCACATCATCGGAGCGTTATGGGCATTAGGGCCTATCACGGCTATCTTCTCCTTGTTTTTCTGCAGAGGCAGGATATTACCTTTGTTCTGCAGCAGCACAATCGTCTGTCGCGCCATATCGAGAGCCAGTTGTGCACTCTTCTTCGTAGACATTGCAGAATAAGGAATCCTGGACCATTCCACCAGCGAGGGATCATCCATCTCGCCAAGGTCGAAACGGCCTTCCAACAGTCTCATCACGTGCTTGTCGACTTCTGCCTCAGCAATCAGTCCCCGCTGCACTGCCTCAGGAATGCTCCTATAGGCATAACCATAGCCGCACTCCACATCAGTACCGGCTATCGTGGCCTTGGCAGAAGCATGTACAGGGCTGGATGAAGACTTATGCGACTCATAGAAATCGGAGACTGCCCCGCAGTCACTCACCACCAAGTACTGGAATCCCCATTCATCGCGCAGGATGGTCTGCAACAATCGCTGGGAGCCGCAGCAAGGATCATCGTCCAAACGCTGATAGGCACACATCACCTCACGCACCTTGGCATCCTGCACCAGTGTCTTAAAGGCTGGCATATAGGTCTCCCAGAAGTCACGGGGAGAGACATCTGTAAGATTGGCAGTATGGCGCGTGTACTCTGGACCGCTATGAACGGCATAGTGCTTGGCGCAGGCCCACAACTTACGGTATTTAGCATCCTCTGGTCCCTGCAGTCCGCGCACCACCTGTGTACCCATCACGCTCGTCAGATACGGGTCTTCCCCATACGTCTCCTGTCCCCTGCCCCATCGCGGGTCACGGAAGATGTTCACGTTAGGAGTCCAGACGGAGAGGCTATGGAACTTCTGGTCTTCACCGCCGTTAAGCATCCGCTGGTTGTACTGCGCCCGAAACTCTGTGCTGGCCACATCAAAGACCTGATACAGCAAATCCGGATTCCACGAAGCCGCCATTGCCACAGGCTCGGGGAACACTGTTACATTCCCCATATTAGCCGCTCCGTGGAGCGCCTCACTCCACCAGAAAAACTTCTTGATGCCAAGACGGGGAATGGCAGGACTCTCATCGAGCATCAACTGCGCCTTCTCTTCAAGAGTCAGGCGGCCACACAAATCCTTTGCGCGCTCCTTGGCACTCAAATTAGGATTCTGATAAGGAAGAAGTGTCTGTGCCGACGCTGAAAGGCCGACACAAGACACCATAACAATTGATAATAAGTAATATTTCATTTCTTTCGCGCTGATTGACGTTGCAAAGATACAAATTATTCCGAATGATGCTTTTACCATAAGTAACAAATACTTTGCAAGGCATTCTCTGTCAGAAAAGCGCCCCGTCTCACGACGAAGCACCTTTCATAAAATACCAAAACAATGTATACTTAAGTACGAATATTTCGTTTCATCTCTCTCGTCATAATCGACGGTGCAAAGGTAGACAAAAAACGAGACATACTCATTGGAATATGTCTCATATACTTTTGACAATGTAACAACAATGCTCAATGAATCGGAGGGAGGCGCATTAATTGTCATTTGGGCTGCAGGTATGTGTGGCTGTGCGATCCTGTTTCAACAGTCGGTCAGCCATTTCCCTGGGATGAATGTCCAAGGGTCGCGCCGCGAAATCTGGGGTATTGTAAGAGTACATCAACTGCCTATAATAACGACGGGGATTACGCTGTGGCAACAGGAAGGGCTTTGTGGCCTTGCCGGTCTGTTTATCAAAGTGGGCGAAGTAGAGACGAGTATAGAGTCCGTCCTCCCTACGGCTGGTAAAGAGGAACCAAGTGCTGTTCGCACTCCAATTGTGGAAACTCTCCGAGCATTCGCTATTCACTTCTTTCAATGCACGAGTCTCTTTGGTTTTCAAATCAAGCAACCAAAGGTCTGCCTCGGGATGCCATATCGAGAAATAGCCATAATCCGCCTGGGTGTACATCAGGTAGCGACCATCATAGGAAGGTCGTGGCCAACTGACGCTCTTGCCTGTTGCCGAAGTGTCGATAAGGGTATCCACCTGCTCCCCTAAGCGCCCCGTCTGTTCATCAAAACTCACACGGCAGAGGCTATACATTTCCTTGTCATAATCCGTAGGATATACTTGCCGCCTGGCGGTAGTAAAATAGATCCATTTACCGTCAGGCGAGAAGGCGGGCGTATTCTCTGCCCAATATTTCGTCATGACAAGCGTATCACGAAGAACAGTATGTGTCCGTGTGTCATAGACAAACACATCCGATGACGAGTCATAGACCTCTATTCGCTTATTCTTCATGTTAGAATGGAACATCTGCGAAGTCTTATTAGTAGAGAAGGCACAATAACGGCCTCCCGGATGCCAATAGGGGTAGACCATCGAGCCTCCAAGCGTATCATTCTTCGCCATCAGCAACTCTCCTGAAATCACTGTTGCCCCGTGCTCACCACGGACATGAAACACATACTGATCCGGATTTGTGCGATTCGTGGTATGGCAATTCACACAATTTCCTTCCAAACGGGTATTCTGGAGCAGTTCTGATTCCTCAAAAGTGCTCAGTTCCCGCTGATAGAGCCCCATCCGGCTATAGAGTTCATAACTGGGAGGGATACGCCGATAGGTAACCCCCCACTCTTCCAACGGATCCTGACTCACATGGACGGCAAAGTCTCGAAATTGCAGCCATTTTGCCTGTTTCTCGGCACAGACGGTAAAGGTCAGGTCTCCCCCTCTATTCTGCTCTAGCAACCGATGCCACTCATCTATATCGAAGTCGGCATAAGCCCCATTGGCATGCATGGCACCACCTTTTGAGCCTTTCACTTCCACATCGATAGTAGAGAAAGCCTCATCAGACATCGAAAAATTCAGCGGTGCCAGCCCTACAGGAATCGTCACATCCACATAGTCTGGATATATCTCAGGCAATGCATCCACACGGCTCACGTCCGCGGGCTTCTTACTACACGCCATCAGCAGCAGGCATATTCCAATGCACAATGCATAATGCACAATGCACAATTTTTCATTCTTCATTCTCTCTCTATTAATAGAATAGCATGTCGTCTTCTTTCTCATAGATCTCCTTCAGTTGATAGAGTCCAGGATAATCCTTGAGTCTGCCAGGATCCATAGCCAGTGCCTTCATCTTATGGGCATATCCTCGGTAGAATGTGGTACGCTCCAGAAGTGAAATATACTTCAATGCCACTTTATGGTTACCTGTGATGATATTCGTTTCCACCAGTTTCTGCAAAGCCCTCACACTCTTATTATAGTTAGGTATTGCTTCCATAGCCTCAAAAGCAGCACGCTGTGACATGTTCGTCAGTCCAATGGGCATACAGAACTCACTCATCAGAAAAGCCGAAGGAATACTGTTCAAAGCCTGCTGATTCAGATTAATACGTTCGAGCATCTCCTGCCTGCTAATACGATTTTGCTGCCACATCACCACCTGTACGGCATTATAGACAGAGAGAGACTCAGATCCTTTCTCGTTATACAGTTCTATCATCTCATCCCATCGCTGACGACGCATCAGCATGTCATACTCCATCATATCAAGTGAGCCCATCGTTTCCTTTTGCCAATAATAGTCGATCCCGCCGGCTATCTGTTTCAACGGATAGGGTACAAGCCAAGAACTGCCGACGATGCTCAGCACCAAAAGAGCCAAGGGGGCTGGCCTAAGCATCAAAGATGTATGACGGCAAAACAAAAGATAAACCGCCATGATAACCACAGCAGGCCCGAGCAGCCAATAGCCAACAACCGTCATCAGGCAGCCTGCAGTCATCGTCCGGCGCTTAGGAAGGAGATGCATCATTGCCAGTGTCAACAATACTGCTATAATAGGCGTCATCGGGATATTCGGATTGCAGGCTAAAAACCAAAGGACACATGACGGCACGAAACTCAGCAACTTCTTATTTTTCGCAAGCCGCCAAACCAACCATTGTACGACCGTAAACAGCACGGCATACCAAAGTGCGCCATACACAGGATTCAGGAAAAACTGCACCACGAACTCACCCAGATACTGAGCCAAGCCACCAGGCACTGCCAGCCTCTCCTGCAGATAGTCGGTAGTCCAGAGAAACAACTGCACCTGCTCCCTGGCCGTCATGAGAAACGGCAGTTTGAACATCCAGAAACAGAACACCGCAACGGCAAACAGCGCTGTCAACAACCACTGCCAATAAGAGACAAAAAGCGTCTTCAGTTTCATTCTATAATCCATAATGGGTACCTGCGTTCGTTGGTCATCATATATTACTGCTGCTTATTTCTTGGCCACAAAGTTAAGCATTTTCTGACAAACTGCCAAATAATATCAAAGAAAAGACAGAGTGCCGCGTCTCGCAACGCAGCACTCTTGGGAAATAACAAAACAATGTATACTTAAGTACGAACTTATCGTTTCAAATCATTTATTCGCTCTTTGAGTATCCAGGGTTCTGCTCAATAAGCGTATTCTTCAAGATCTCATCAGCAGGGATAGGCATGTCCATCTTGCGGATATCAAAGTCGAACGTACGCTTTGACCAAGGATAATTTGCGTAGTCACTGCCACCATCATCCTTCGGATAGTTGTAATTGATGTGATCCTCCATGTAACCAGACTTGATCATGTCCGGGCAGAGACACCACTCTGAGTTGAACTCCTTACGACGCTCCTCGTTGACAGCAACCTTCCAAGCCTCAGAGGTGTGGGTATAGCCAACGCGATTAGGCTTAGCCTTCAGTGCGGTGTAATACTCCTTAGCAGAAGGTACAGTAACAGCCTCTGTCAGCACACCGACAGGATATTCAGTCATCGTGAGGTTCTTGTTATTGCCAGAATATACGTCGTTCATGTGGGCAAAGTATTTACTGTAGTCCTGACCAACAGTCAAGTTACCCCATGCACGGTTACGGAGGATGTCAAGTTGCTTCCATCCCTCGTCTTCCTGTCCTGTGCGGAAGCAGCACTCTGCATAGTCGAGCAGCACGTTGGCATAGCGCTTGCCGTAGATGATGGTCGGCGACCACATCTGCGTGCCCCAAGAGTTGCCGTCAGCGTATGCATTACGCCAAATCTTAGTCGTCCAGATAGCAGGAGCAAACTCACCGTTTGTGAAGTGGAACTGCATGGTCTTCGTACCCGACAAGACACCTTCAGCATTGTAGAACGGATGAACGACATGGCCTGTGCCATCCTTCACGCCGAGCGAATCCTTCAGATAAGGATGATATCCCCAAACGACCTTCGACGGCTCGATGCCATACTTCGCCATTTGGTCGACAGGCACGGCACCTGTAGCACATGATCCATCGCGGCGGGTGTCACCAGGCTCATAGCAGGAATACCACTCCCAAGAGAGGTACTGGGAGCCCCAGCCACCGTTCTCAGGACAAGCAGTAAACCACTTGAACATGTTAGGATTAGCAAAGGTGATGGTACGGTCGCCACCCCAACTACTCCACTGCTGACCTTCGTCAGAGCACATGGCCCAGACACACTCCTCGTTCCAGAATCCTGCAGGATCCCAGTTGGTGGCGAAGTTGGTGGCCAGTTTATAGGTACCGCTGTCGATGATGCTCTTCAACTCAGCCTTTGCCTTGTTGTAGCAGTCAGCAGCCACTTCGGGACAACGGTAGGCCTTCCACATATAGGCATCAGCCAGATAAGCCTTGGCCATACCCTTGGTGCAGCGGCCATACTGCCCGTTGAAAGGCTTCCAGTCAAGGAGTTCTGCAGCCTTTGAGAAGTCTTCGATGATGAAGTCCCACATCTCTTCGTAGGTCTGTGCAGCAGCCTTGTTAGGTGTGTTGTTGAAGTCCTCACCTGTTGCCAGCATAGGCACACGACCGAAAGTAGTAGCCAGCCAGGTGTAGAAATAGCCACGGAGCGCGCGGGCCTCTCCCTCGCAGAATCTCTTTGCTTCAGGCGAAATCTCCGTTGCCTCAGCCAGTCCTGCGAGATAGAGGTTGGCACGGTTGATGGCAGCATAGCAGTGAGCCCAGCCCTGACCAAGTTCACCGACGTTGGCATCCCAAGTCTGATCGAGGAACTTCACGTCCCATCCCGTACACTGGGTGTCCATCGTAGGATGGCTGCCGGTAAACAGATTGGGCTTGTAACCCCAACAGTCATCCTCCTTACTTACATTATTATAAGCGTAAATACCATTCAGGCCGATACGAGCATTGTCGTCATTTCCGAACTGAGCCTGAATGTCCTGCTTGTCGTACAATGGCACGTCAAGAAAATCTTCGTTGTTACATGAAGACAGCGCAACTATTCCCAGGCCTGCCAATGCAACATATTTAATATATTTTTTCATAATCTGTTTCATTTTTATTTTTTCATAATCCGTTCAATCCGTTGTTTCATTCTTTCATTTTTAGAATGTGACGTTAAGACCACACTGGAATGTGCGAGGTGAAGGATAACGACCAGTATCAAGACCTGTATAGATCACCGAACCTATACCGACTTCGGGATCGCCATACTTGGTGTATGGAGAAATCGTGCAGAGGTTCTGTACGGCCACGTAGACGCGGGCAGCATTGATGCCGATATGGCGGAGCAGCGTCTTCGGGAGATTGTAGCCCACCTGGATATTGCTGATCTTCAGGAAGTTTCCGTTCTCAATCCATGCGTCGCTGATGCGGCTGTTGTAGTTGTTGTCAAGACGGGTCAGACGGGCCAGCGAGCCACCGGGGTTGTCCGTGCTCCACATCTTTTCATAACTGTCCCTCAACAGAGCGGGCGTCCAGGAGTCGTCAGAGGGGTTCATGATGCTCATACGCATCTTAGAGTATGAGAGGATGTCCATGCCGATCACGCCGTATGTGTAGATGCTGAAGTCCCAATTCTTATAGTTGGCACTGACATTCAGACCGAAGTTCATAGCGGGCAGACCGTTGCCGAGAATCTGGCGGTCACCGTCGTCGAGCGTGCCGTTCTGGTCGGTATCCTCAAAGAGGAAGTCACCCATCGCAGCCTTCTGTCCCTGGTCGAGGGCCTGCTTGAGCATGGCATCGTTGGTAATCACACCGATCACCTTATAGCCATAGTATGAACCTACAGCCTCACCCTCACGGCAGATGGAGTGGTCGTTCCACATGAACGAGTTGCTCGCGCCGCTGACTGCACCAAGTTGTGAACCGTCGATAGCATCGGCAGAGTAAGTGCTGTTACCACCGCTACAGGTTGATGTATAGTCGACACCCATCTTCTTGATCTTGTTCGACAGGGTAGAGCCGTTGAACGCAACGTTGATGCCCCAGTCCTGATTCAACTGCTTGTTATAGTTGATAGAGAACTCAAAGCCCTTGTTGTCGATCTGGCCGAAGTTGGTATAGATAGAGGAGTTACCGGCCGACTTACGGATCTGACGGTCGAGCAGCAGGTCCTTAGTCTTACGGATGAAGTAGTCCATCGTGATGTTCAAGTCTCCATTCAGGAAGCCGAGGTCGATACCGAAGTTCAACTGCTCGTTGGTCTCCCACTTCAGGTTCGTGTCCACCAGAGGCGCATAGAATCCCTGTACACGGTCGAATGAGCCTGTAGAGCCACCGCCCATACCTTCCTTATAGAACTGGTATTTTGTGTCTACATTAGTCAGTGCGTATGTAGAGCGACCGACGATACCACCGGCATTACCTGTCTGACCCCAGCCGATACGAACCTTAGCATTACTGATGGCCTTCACATCCTTCAGGAAAGTCTCTTCCTTGGCACGCCATGCGAGTGCTGCCGAGGGGAATGTACCCCAGCGGTGTCCCTGTGAGAAGTTCGACGAACCGTCGCGGCGCAGGGTAGCGGTCACGATATAGCGGTCGAAGAGGTTGTAGATCAGACGTCCGTAGTAGGAGATTGTCTTCACCTGGGGGTCGAATCCGCCGCTGCTCGGGTTGATAGTCTCTGCCAGTGAGATCAGTCGGTTCTCAGGCGACAGGAATGTGTGGCCGCTTCCGCTCACCCATGAGCCTTCATACTTAGTCACCGTGTTACCGATCATGAAGGTCAGGTTGTGGAAGTCTGTATCCCAGTTGTAGGTCAGATAAGTCTCGATACCCTTCGAGAGACCCTTGCTCTGGCCGAGGCCGAAGTTGTAATATTCCTTGTCACGTCCCTCGTAGTTGACCTTCGTCAACTTGCCGCCGATCACGTTGAAGCGCTGGTACATGCCTGAGAACTCGTCATTGTCAGAGTTGGTCTGTGTCCAGTTGGCGATGGCATGGAGGTTCAACTTGTGCTGTTTGAGATTGAGGAACTTGATGTCGATATAGGGGTTGATGGAGATACGGGAGTTACGCGTCGTGCGGCCGATTTCCATCTGTGAGGCGTATGGGTTCTGCGCACCGGCAGTCATACCTTCCCATCCGTCAGGCGTCGGGGCCTTGCCGGCACCGTAGGTTCCGTCGGGATTGACCACATTCACCAGCACATGCTCACCGGTGACGTCATCGATGTAGTCGAGCGACGGCGCCATCTGTGCGATATCACGCTGTGAAGAAAGGTTGGCATTGTTGCCCAGACCGATGTTGTTACCCTTCGTCGTAGAATACATATAATTAATGTCACCACCGAACTCGATGTAGTTGTTCACCTGCGACTTGACGCTGGCACGTGAAGTCAGACGGTCGTAGTTGGTGTTGACGATGATACCCTTCGTATTCAGGTAGCCCACAGAGAAACTGTACTGAGTCTTTTCGGTACCGCCACTTGCAGAAACGCCATACTGCTGACGAAGACCTGTCTGATACATCTGGTCCTGCCAGTCGATATAGTTGCGCTTGCCGTCGTAGGTCTCAGCCCATATCTGGTTGTTCAGCGTCTGACCGTCGTTGGCCTTTGACAGACGGATTGAGCGTGCATAGTCATCGCCCGTCAGGGTCTTCAGTTTGTAAGGAATCGTCTGGAGGCCCCAGTCGCCTGTGATATTGATGTTCATCTTACCCTTCTGCCCGTGCTTGGTGGTGATCATGATCACACCGTTGGCACCAGCCGAACCGTAGATGGCGGTTGCCGAAGCATCCTTCAGCACCTCAATGCTCTCGATGTCGGCGGGATTGACGAAGTCGGCATTCGTACCGACCTGTACACCGTCCACCACATAGAGCGGAGAAGCGTCGCCGAAGATGGTTCCGATACCACGGATACGGATGGCCGACTTCGAACCAGGCGCACCGTCCTGATTTGTGACCATCACACCGGCGGCAGCACCCTGCAGAGCCTGTGCCACGTTGACGGGGACCTTGCGCTCCATCTGCTCCTTGTTGATGGTGGCGACAGATCCGGAGATGTCACTCTTCTTCATCGTACCGTAACCGATGACCACCACGTCATTCAGCACCTGGGCATCCTCCTGCAGTACAATCGTGATGTCACTGCGCCCGTTCACCTTGACATTCTGAGGCACATAGCCCACATACGACACGTTCAAGGTTGCATTCGAGGCAGCCTTGACACTGAAGTTACCATTGAAGTCGGTAATGGCACCCTCATTGGTTCCCTGAACTTTCACGGTAGCACCAATCACGGGGTCACCCGCCTGGTCATTCACTGTTCCCTTGACTATGCTCTGAGCCATCGTTCCCAACGGGAACAAACAGAGCAGGAACAGCAGCACTAACGGCTTTTCAAGTGATTTAAAATTCCACATACTTTTAATTGATTAGTTAGATAATGTTAATTATTACTTTTGTAAATTTATACTTGAGCGTTAAGCAAGTCTGCTGCGTCATTTAATATCGGGTGCAAAGTTAAGACAAAACGGCCACAGACACTTTTCAGTATGCATCAAAAAATTTACGGTATGTAACATTTTCGCAAATGTAACACGCCAACCCTCAAAAAAAACGTCATAGCAGCCCGCGTTGGGGGGCAGCCCCGGGGCCGTGAGGTGCGACAGGCTGATCAGTTCAGCATAGGTCGTCGAGGTAAACACGTCCTGCCTGACATCGACTGTAGCCGTGCCTTTACCGGCGGCCAGCGTATAGACGCCGTCCTGGTTGGTCACGGTCATCGTCTGGCCTTTCGACATGAGTTTGTGGAAGTCGGCGACGGATACGTAGGCCACGCTGGGCATGTCGCTGTAGTAGCGCAGTCGGATCTGGCCTTCGCTCTGTTTGTCGCGCGTCACGGGCAGCGTCTTGTCGGTGTAGCCCTGTCCCGGGTCAGCGGCCATCTGCGGGGTCTGGCTGTCGTCGGATACGGGGGCGTCTACTTGAGTACAGGCTGCCATCAACACTGTTGTCAGCAACAGAATGTAATAAAGATGTTTATTCATACTGTCTTTCATTTGTTTCAGTTTGTCATGTTCATTTATCGCTGCAAAAATACGAAAAAAAATGAAAACAAAAACAAAAATACCCCAAAAAATAACAGAAGTATTGCAAATTGTAATATCTGTGAAAAAAAGAAACCATATATTGGTCAGCAAAACCATATATATTGGTCAGCAAAACCATATATATTGGTCAGCAAAACCATATATATTGCCTTTGATGGCTCATCAAACTGACATTAATTGGCAAGAGCCAGATTTTTCCGACCTGTGCGGTTGAAAACTCCATACTGTGCCGAAAAGCGATGGGAGTAATGCCATTCCCACCGCCTGGACTGGCCTGGATGCTTGACACTTTCATTTCTCTTGCCACTCTTGCCACTACCGTTGCAACGGTTAAACCTCTGTAAATCAAGATGTTTGGCATAGTGGCAAGAGTGGCATCGGAATTTTCAACCGCAGATTGGAAAAACAGGATCCCAAGAGGAGGGGGAGTCTGCTGGTGGAAGTAGTATGTCACTGCACTATCAGGACGGGCAGCGCGAATGAGGGTAATGTACCAAATGCATTGTGAAATGTAACATCTTTGAAAAAAAGGGGCAAACGTCTTGCTCATAACAGATGAAATCTGTATATTTGCACAACTATTCCAATTCACAGGCTAATGAAATATTCACTATCATTACTCCTTTGGGGGCTGCCCGCCGTCATGACGGCGCAGAACCCCATCATCCGCGACCAGTTCACCGCCGACCCGACTGCCCGCGTGTTCAACGGCAAAGTGTATCTCTATCCCTCGCACGACATCCTGCCGCCGGAAGGCCAGCGAATGGACTGGTTCTGCATGGAGGACTACCACGTGTTCTCCTCGGAGAACCTGACCGACTGGACCGACCATGGCGTGATCGTCAGTCAGGACAAAGTGCCATGGGTGAGACCCAACTCCTACTCCATGTGGGCTCCCGACTGCATCTGCCGCAACGGCAAGTACTATTTCTTCTTCCCCTCGGCACCAGCCGACGGACGCGGCTTCGGCATCGGCGTGGCCGTCGCCGACAAGCCCGAAGGCCCCTTCACCCCGATGCCGGAGCCGATCAAGGGCATAGCAGGCATCGACCCCTGCGTGCTCCAGGCTTCCGACGGCAACGCCTACATCTTCTGGGGGGCGGGGCGCTGCGCCAAACTCAAGGAGAACATGACGGAACTGGCCGACGACACCCCGAAGGAAAAGGTGAAGTGGGGCGACCGCGAGTTTGAGATGTACGGTGTCAACTGTCTCAAGGACTTGCCCAACCGTCAGGCAGAAGGGCCGTTCGCCTTCGAACGGGGCGGCTACTACTACCTGACCTATCCCTACGTTCGCGAAAAGACAGAAGTGCTGGCATACGCCATGAGCAGGCAGCCCATGGGGCCCTATGAATACAAGGGGCTCATCATGGCAGAGCATGCGAACGGCTGCTGGACCAACCATCACAGCATCGTCGACTATCAGGGGCAGTGGTATCTGTTCTATCACCACAACGACTTCTCCCCACGCGACGACAAGCGCCGGTCCGTATGCATTGAGAAACTCTATTTCAACAGTGACGGCACTATCCAAGAGGTAAAGCCGACAATGCGCGGCGTGGGCATCAACAAGGCCACGGAGAAGATCGAGATAGACCGCTACTCGGAGGCTGGCAGCGACGTGACCACGCAACTCATCGACACGCTGAACACCTTCCGCGGTTTCCAGGCCACATTGCAGAAGAAGGGCAGTTGGCTACGTTACAACGACATAGACTTCGCCCCCATCACCGACGGCTATGCCGTCATCGGAATGAAGGTGAGCGACAACACCTCTTTATATATACGCGAGAAGACGGCCACCGGCAAAGTGATCGCGAAGGTGACAGCCACCGTGAAGAGCGAGAACGGCCCCTTCCGCCGCGACATGTCGGGACAATGGCTGACGCTGACGGCACCGCTGGAATACACGCCGAAGGGCGTCACCGACCTGGTGGTCACCAACGAGGGCGGAGCCACCATCGACGTGGACTGGGTGCAGTTCAAGAACCGCCCCAAGTACTTCTCGCCCGTCACGTCACCAGTCGCCAACCCCGACGAACAGGGCTTCATCCGCCGCTGGATGCTGCTGGAACCCATCAAGCAAGACGTCCGCTCTAACGTCATCTTCACCAACACCTGGCTGGAAGAGGCCTTCGGCAAGACCTACTTCAAGGACCAGATGACCATCCTGCCGAAAGACGGCCAGAAAGTGAAGGTCGGCAAGCAGACACTCGCCTGGCATGCCCTGGACAGCGAGAACTACAATATGAAACTGTTCCGCTTCGCAGAGAAATACGGACAGCAAACCTACGGTTCGCTATTCTGGGCTGTCACCGTCATCGACTGTCCGGAGGAGATGACAGATGTACGGCTGGCTGTAGGCACGAACGGCGCCTCGCAGTGGTGGCTCAACGGCGAGAAGGTGCTGCTGCTCGAAGGCGACCGCCGCATGGTGGAGGATGACGGCATGTCGCCCCGCCTGACGCTGAAGAAAGGTCGCAACGTGCTGCGCTGCGCCGTCATCAACGGCCCCGGACTGAGCGACATGTGCGCACGCCTCATCGACACAGACGGGAAACCCGTCACCAACTATACCATTTATTAAAGGTAAAAAGGTAAAAAAGTAAAAAAGTAAAAAAGTAAAATATGAAAAAAATAGCACTCATCTCTCTCCTCTCTCCTCTTTCCACTCTCCTCTCTCCAACGACAGGAGCATACGCCCAGACCGGTCAGCCCTACATCCACGACCCGTCGACCATTGCTGAGTGCGAGGGCAAGTACTACACATACGGTACCGGCGGCGGGGGGCTCATCAGCGACGACGGCTGGAATTGGTACGGCATTGCCGACAAACTGCAACTGGGCAAGCGGGCCGCCCAAGTGAGGCCTGGCGGCGGAGCAGCCCCTGACGTCATGAAAATCGGCGACCGCTACCTCTGCATCTACGGTGCCACCGGCGGCGGGCTCGGCGGCGGGCACAACGGGCGCATCCTGACCATGTGGAACAAGACCCTCGACCCTGCATCGCCAGACTTCAAATGGACGGAGGCCGTAGAGGTATGCGCCTCCGACGGCATGGAGGATCAGGATGCCATCGACCCCGGTCTGCTGCTCGACCCCACGACAGGCCGACTGTGGGCCAGTTACGGCACCTACTTCGGCACCATACGCCTCATCGAACTCGACCCCACGACGGGCTTCCGCATGAAGGGCAACGTGGAGAAGGACATTGCCATCGACTGTGAAGCCACCGACCTGCTCTACCGCGACGGCTGGTACTATCTGCTGGGCACCCACGGCACTTGCTGCGATGGCGTTAACTCCACCTATAATATTGTGGTCGGCCGCAGCAAAAGCGTCGAAGGCCCCTATCTGGACAACGTAGGCCGTGACATGTTCCATGGCGGCGGCAAGATGGTGATAGCGGCAGGTGACCGTGTCTGCGGCCCCGGACACTTCGGACGTACCATCATCGACGATGGCGTAGAGATTATGTCGTGCCACTATGAGGCCGACTTCGAGCGCAGCGGACGCTCCGTGCTCGGCATCCGCCCGCTGTTATGGAAGAACGGATGGCCTGTGGCGGGCGAGCGCTTCAAGGGCGGCACTTTTGAGATTGAGTCGGAGCGCCGTGGCTACAGCCTTGAACTGGCTGTCGACTTCGTCCGCCTGCAACAGGAACGCCAACGCTTCTGGCAGATTGACCCCAACGAACCACTGAAGCCCATTGCCAACCAGAAACTGGAGGATGTCATCGCCACCTGGCCCAAAGGTGACATTCCTACCCGCTGCGGCGACTATATGTTCCGTCCGCACCAGCGCTGGACTATCACACCTGCCGAAAATAAGGGCGGCTATCTGGGCGGTCCTTATTACAAGATCACGATCGAAGGTACAGACCGCGCCCTGGCCGCAACAGCCAGTCTGGAAGTGACCACCGTCGCTGCCTACACAGGAGCCGACGAACAACTCTGGCGCATCGAGCAACTCACGGATGGCACCTTCCGGCTGATGCCCAAAATCATACCGGGCAAGGAGGGCATCAATCGCCACTACTGCCTCTATTCAGCAGGTGACAGCACCCCTACCCTCGCCCGGTACGACTTCAACAGTGATAATTCAAAGTGGAATTTCCGAGACCACTAAACAATGCATAATGCACAATGCACATTGTTCTATGCACAATTAATTAATCAAATAAACCTTCTTCCGACCGTGCCAGGTACAAGTGACCGTGGCACGGTTTTCTGTGATGGCACTCACCTCCACCTTTACCTCCGGATCACTGGCAGTTGCCTTTAGTTGCGAGCCTGCCTTCAACGGTGCATACACCTGATAGCGGATGGCATCTGTCAGGCCATTAGCATTGGTACAACGAACAGGCGTGGCAGGAATCTGGAGTCGTTTGCCGTCGGCAGAGATGGTGACCTGAGGCACAGAAGGCACCCGACAAGTCTCCCCACCCTTTGTAAAGGCAATACCATGGAGGTCGAAGAGACCTTCTGGCCGCAGCGGCTGCTGACGAGCCCATGGACGGTTATCCGCCTTAGGCTGTTCCACATCGGCACCTTCTGCCACGAGATAGATGGCATGCTTACCCGTGAGGCCCTCGACGGCAGGCACACTGACCTGACAGGTCATAGCCTCGCGACGCGCATCAGCAGGCACTTCCACAAGCCCTATCTCACGACCTTTCCAGATGTCATTGGCATACGGGCCGTCGAGCATCACCCGAATCTTGAAGGCACCATGACCACCGGGGGTGAGCCGGATGTTCAGTTTGGCCGCATCGCCTTTCAGGATACCACCGAAAGCCTTGACACCCTTCGTATCCTTAGCCAGACCGCCAAAGCCGAAGTACTTAAAGCCGACAACGCCCTTGTTGGTTACGCCGTAGAGATCCATGCCATTGTACCACACATCGTGATTGTCCTGCATCCAGTTGTTGCTGTTGGGACCTGCCATATAACAGGCCAGACCGGCAGAATAGTAGGCGTATGGCGGCAGTCCGAAGATCTGGAAACCCTCGCTGGTCACTTCAGCCCCCGTATACTCCATGCCATCGCTGGCCCTGGCCGTCCATTCATTCCCCTTCACGTAGGGATCGTATGCCACGATACGCACCATACCGCCATCGGCCACCTTCTTTTTGTCCCAAGTGATCTTTACAGGAGCGACCATGGCCTGACGCGCATTGCCGAAGCCGCGAGGGGGACGGTGATAGAAGACATACCACTGCCCGTTGATCTCCTGTATAGAGCCGTGTGTGTTGTGGGCGGCATTCGTCGTCGTCAGATGCGAACCGTCTTCATTGGGCACAACGCCACGGGAGTCGACCAATACGCCACCAGAGCGCCAAGGACCCAGCGGACTGTCGCCAAAGGCATAGCGCAAGGCGGAATTGGTATTGCCCAGGCCGTACTCCTTGCCACTATAGCCTGAGAACACCATCACGTACTTGTTACCCACCTGACGGATGGACGAAGCCTCGAAGAAATTGAAGTCGAGCGGATTCTGCCCCTTATAGAGAGCCTTGTATTCGGAGCCTTCCTTATCCAGCAGTTTGCCGTCGCGGCTACTGGCAGGGATGAAGGGGTCTATCAGTTCCGTACCCGGACGCTGTGAATACATCGTCTCAGGATCGAGTTCACAGGCCGTGGAGTGCTGGAAGCCGTAGAAGACGTATGCCCGGTAGCCGCGCTGATAGTCAGGGTCTTTCTTGTCTGTGATTGTCTCGATGAACACCGAGGGATCGAAATCGATGAGCGAGCCTGGAAGGCACTGCCGTCCGTCGGGCGTCAGATTGACCGGCGTAAAGGGACCGTCGGGACGGTCGCCTTTACACACCATGGGTACACGATGCCAGCCACGGCTGTGGGGATAGAGCCAGTAGGTCTTCTTGCCGGTCGTGCGGTCCTTCACCTCCACGAGGTCAGGGGCAAACATCGTGTCCCACTGGCCGTCGACAAACCAAGAGAAAATGGGGCCTTCGTCCCTCCATTGGGAGAGGTCTTCGACAGGAGCCGACCACATCCGGATGTCATTGCCGCAGTACTGGGTATAATGGATGTCGTGCGAGCCGATGATATAGGCCCGCCACTTGCCTGGATTGTCAGGATCCTCAAACACGCGTGGCTCGCCATCAGGCAGATGCTCCCAGAGGGGGAGATAGGGGTTCTGGGCAGAGGCTCCTGTCGATAGAGAGAGGAGAGAGGAGAGAGGAGAGAGGAGAGAGATTAGTATTGTCGCCATGATTCGGAGGCGTGCGGCCCCGGAGGGCACTACGGTATGGTTATTTCTTCTCATAACTCAATTTTGATTCTTTTTTGACTGAACACGAAGAAACGAAGTTATCCCACTTCATGTGCAACGCTTCGCTTCTTTGTGTTCCATAACCTTTCGAACTATACAAAAAACGTCATTCTTCTATTCTACTTGAACAGATGAGGAGCCATCTCCTTGAGACTGCGGCGCCAGGTGAGGAATTCGTGAGCCGTACCCTCAGAGATGAAGCCCTCGGCATTGAAGCCCGCGGCCTTCAGCGCCTCCACGCTCTTGCGGATGCCATCGGGATTCTCCTTGGAGCCACAACTCTCGAAGATATACTTCACTGCCTTCGGGTCCTGGATGTCCTCAGGCGCATACTGCCCACCACTGAGCAATCCCCAGTAGCCGAACACCTCGGGACGGCGGAGCGTGATCAGTTTTGTCTCCATGCCACCCATGGACAGACCGGCCATCGCACGGTTCCACTTGTCGGCTTTCGTCAGGAAGTTCTTGTCGATGAAGGGCACCAGTTCGTCAACAAGCAGTGTCTCAAACTCCTTGGCCGTGAACTGGCCGATGGTACCGAACTTGATGTCGTTGGTCAGGCCGTATGCCATCACGATGATGAAAGGCTTGATTTTACCCTCTGCGATCAGGTTGTCCATGATCAGCCCGGCATGTCCCTGCCTGGACCAACTGGTCTCGTTCTCACCCCAGCCGTGCTGCAGATAGAGCACGGGGAATCTTTCCTGTTTTCCTTTGACGAGTCGGCCGTAGGTCGGCGGGAGATAGACCATAGCCGTCTGCATCCTGCCTGTACTTGGTGAATAGTAAAGCACCTCCTGGATACCACCGTGGGGGATGTCCGTGCGACAGGCATAGAAGTCCTGGTCAGGAGCCGGGATCTCGATGCCGCTCTCCCATCGGCACGAGCCGAAATAGTTGTGAGTGCCGGGGTCGTTGACCACACCGCCGTCGATGGTCAGGTGATAATAGTGGAAGCCTGGGTCCATCGGGCCTTCCGTCGTGCCGGTCCACACGCCGTCCTTATCCTTGCGGAGCACAGTGCCGCCACGACCGCCAAGGCCGAGGCTGACGATGACCGACTTGGCATCGGGTGCCACCACCCGGAAACGGGCATACCCCTCGCTGTTCACCTGCGGGTACTCCTGTCCGGGCTGGTTCAGCGGGTTCGGACGGAAGTCTTCCTTCGGCTGTACATTGTCGAGACTGGCATCGAAGTTCTTGATGATCATGTAGGAGCGTTTCGGCTTGTAGTTCTCATCGAAGGGCAGCGGATGGTTGTTCACGCCGAGCCAGGAGTCACGGTCGCCGAGATTCCACAGCGTCACGTTGTCGATCACATCCTTATGCTTGCGGAAGATGCGGAAGATGCGGGCATACTGATCTTCCTGAAGCGTGTTCAGATAGGGTGCCATCGGCTTGGCCTCGCCACGCGAGAAGCGCAGTTGTCCGCCCTGCTCTGTATTGGTGCGGAGGTCAAGTTCTGTGATATGGATATGCTTTACGATCTGAGCGTACTTTGTGATGGCGGCATCAATATCCTCTTCCGACGGACCGTAGATGTTATAGTGCCCCTGCATGCCGATACCATGGATGGGCACGCCCTGGTCCTGCATCTTCTTCACCATATTATAGATACGGTCGCGCTTGCCGGGGTCGGCAGCATTATAGTCGTTGTAGAACAAGAGCACGTTGGGGTCAGCCTCGTGGGCAAACTCAAAAGCCTTGGCGATGAACTCGTCGCCACAGAGTTTGTAGTGGCGGCTGTCGCGATACGGATTGGCAGGATGTCCGGGCCAGCCGAATGCCTGGTCGGCAATGGCCTCATTGACCACGTCCCAGGCATAGACCACGTCCTTATACCGATTGACCACCGTATGGATATGCTCACGCAGCCGCTGATAGAACACCTCTTTCTTCACGGGCTTACCCTTCTTGTCGGTAAACATCCAGTCGGCGAACTGTGAGTGCCAGCAGAGGCAGTGCCCACGGAGTTTGATGCCGTTCTGGCGGCAGAAGTTGGCTATGCTGTCAGCCGTCCCCCAGTTCCACTCCCCTTCTTTGGGATGTATCACGCCTGGCTTCATGTCGTTCTCGGCCGTGATGCTGTTGAACTCCTTCTTCACCAGTGCACTCTGCTGCGCATCGGAGATATTACGTTTATTCACTGCGACACCAATCGTGAAATAATCCTTGTAGGTGTCCTTTAAGCCCAGGTTTGCATTTGGGTCAACGGGCTGCCGCCATTGTGCGAATGCGGATGTGCCACCGACTGTCAGTAGCATCAGTCCGAATAAAATCTTCTTCATCTTTTTCATTTTTACTTTTATACCTTTTTACTTTTTTACCTTTTAAAGAGGTGCGGGATGAACTGCTTGAGTCCACGGCGCCAAGTCAGCCATTCGTGGTCGGTACCCGTTGACTCATAGTAGTGGGCATTGATGCCAAGTGCATTGAGGTCGTCCACAAGTTTCTTCGTGCCGAACATCTTATCCATTCCCTCGGTACCACTCATCATAAAGAGGTAATGGATGCTCTTGTTGAACTCGTCGGCCCTGGTGAACACGCCATTGTAAGCCGTCTTCACGTCGAGACCGAAGATGGCCCCGCTAAAGGTTCCCATATACGAGAACTTGTCCATGTGGTTGAGCACGACGTCGAACGTCTGGTGTCCGCCCCATGACAGACCGGCCATCGCCCGATGGTCACGGTCTGTAAGGGTGCGGAACTTCTGGTCTATGGTTGGTATCAAGTCGTTGATCATCACCTTGTAGAAGGAGTTGCCATAGTCGCTGAATCCCTGCCGGTTGTCGCCGTCACGGAAGGGAGCCTTGATATCGCCGCTCTCCATCACTACAATCATCGGCACTGCCTCACCGGTGGCGATGGCATTGTCCATGATGTGCTGCATGCGGCCCTGCTTGCTCCAGCCAGTCTCGTCTTCGCCCATGCCATGCTGCAGATAGAGCACGGGATAGCGCTTTTTGGCATTCTTTTTGAGTTCATACTCTGCGGGCGTATAGACCAGGGCATGGCGCCACTCATTGGTCGACTGGGCGAAATAGTAGATGCTGCGCACCTGTCCGTGTTCGATGCCCTGCTGCGGCCGGTAGTAGTCACCTTCTGGTCCTTCGGGAATCTCGATGCCACCGGCCTCACGGTTACAGCCGAAGAAGGTCTCTGTAGAAGGGTCGATGAAGTTGACCCCACCGATATTGATGAAATAATAGTGGAAGCCCACCACGAGCGGATCCGTTACAGCCATCCAGGCTCCCTTGCCGTCGGGCTGCATATCGTATTTCTTACCGCAGATGTCGAGTACCACCTTCCGCGCCTCAGGAGCCTGTATGCGGAAGTAGGCGCGATGCGCCTTGTCCACCTTCGGGAACTCATTGCCTGGGATGGTTGTCTCAGCGAGGAAGGCGTCGGCAGGCACTTCCAGCCTCTTAGGCATGTCGATATGCGGGCGCTGCGGTTCAAAGCCCAGGTTCCGGGCCACGGCCTCGCCATAGCGACACCCCAGTTCACGGTAGCCGGCGGCATCGAAGTGCAGACGGTCAGGGGCATTGGTGCAGCCGTCCGACGAGATGACCTGCGAGGTGTGAAGCGTCTGAGGAAGTTCATCGATCTGCTTCTTGCAGCCGATACAGACACCCTTGCCATCAGCCTGAACGATGTTACCCGCATAAAGAGGCACATCCTCTGGTTTCAACTGCAGGTCGCCACACAGGTTGTCATACACCTGCTTCACCATGCCGGCCCACTTGGGGTCGCCGGTATTCGTCTCTCCCTGATGCATCAGGATACCCTTGATCACGCCCTCCTTCTGGGCTTTCTTTGCCAGAGTTACCAACCGCTCATACGGATTGTTATTATAGGCTTCAAGCATGCCCTTCATCCAGTTAGGTGCCCTTTTCACGTAACTCTTGATACTGTCGGGCAGGAATCCTTTAATGTCGATACCACCAATAGCCACGTGAATCACGCCAATCTTGATATTCTCAGGCAGCGAGGCCACCAGCGTGCGTCCGAACCAGTCGGCAGGCGTCAGTCCTGTATTAGGCCGGCAGAGCGGTGGTACAGCCTCGCACCACTCTCCCATCTTGCGCCCCCGCTGCGGGTCGTCGACGGCAGGCATCAACAGGAAGCGTGGACCCGGACTAACCAAATCCTGAGCCTCCGGGCGGGCTGCGCCCTCCATATTAGACTGTCCGAAACAGAGGAAAATGTAAAAATCAGGGTCTACGGCTGCTGTCATCCTTGAAAACGGCAAAGCCAGAAGTGCTGTCATCAGCACGGTCTTTAGTCTTGAATGCATATTACTTGTTTTATAGGATTATAATCACGCTGCAAAGATACCACTTTTCCCCTTTTCTGGCATTTGCCTATGTTACACATACTTTTTTCGATGTTTCAAACACACTTTTTCTGATTTTGCAACAGAGAATTCAAAGATTTTTAGTATATTTGCAGCCAAGATGTTAAGACTGGCAAAATTCATCCGTAAAACCTTATCCGTACGCATCAGTCTGACTGTTGTTTTAGCGATGGCAACGCTGCTGACGGCAGCGCTCTTCATCATGTTCCGGTATTCACGGAAGGCGCTGAGGGAAGAAGCACTGCAGAAGGCCATACAGACATTGGATGTCACGGTGCAGAACATCGACAATATCCTGCTGAACGCAGAACAGGCATCCGGCAATATCTATTGGGACCTGCTCCTGCACCTGAACGAACCCGACAGGATGCCACAGTACGCCAGGCTACTCCTCGAAGCCAGCCCCTATATCACGGGCAGTGCCATCGCCTTCGAGCCTGATTATTATAAGAGTCGCGGACATTATTATATGACCTATGTCCACCGTACGGGCTCCGGACAACTTGGCACGAGCAGGTCGCCAATCATCCAAGCCGAGACTTTCGGCAACAAGCCGTACACGGAGCAGATATGGTACACCACGACAATCGAGGCAGGGCATCCCTGCTGGATCAATCCGATGAAGAACGCCAATACCGAAAAAGAAGCCATCATCTCCTTCTGTCTGCCCATCTACGGCAGGGAGGGCAGGCCCGTAGGCGTGATGGGCGTCGACATATCCCTGTCGCAACTCTCCGACATCGTGCTGGCCGCCAAGCCATCACCCCATTCATACGCCACCATGCTGGGCAGCGACGGCTCATACATCGTCCATCCCGACAGCGACCGAGTGGCTCACCACACCATCTACACCCGGCTCAGCGAGAAGTCATCGGCCCGCAAGGCGGCACTGGCCATGCTCTCGGGTGAGACAGGCTACAAGCAGTTCAGGATTGACGGCACCCGCAGTTATGTATTCTACCAGCCCTTCAAGCGCTCGGCCGTACCGGGGCGCTCTATGGAGGAGATTGGCTGGAGCGTAGGCATCGTCTATCCTGAGGACGACATCTTCGGCACCTACAACCGGCTGCTATACACCGTATTGGCCATCGCCGTCGCAGGGCTGCTGCTGATGCTCGTCTTCTGCCACTGGTTCACACACCGACAGTTAGTCCCCCTGCGGCTGCTCACCAGTTCCACCCGCCGCATCACGGAAGGCCACTTTGACGACCTGATTCCCGACAGCAGACAACAGGACGAAGTGGGACGGCTGCAAAACCATTTCAGGCAGATGCAGTCGGCACTGGCGGCCAATATGGGAGAACTGGAACGGTTAAGCCGCACGCTACGCCAGCAAGGCAAAGTGCTGACGGATACATACGAGCACGCCAAGGAGGCCGACCGCATGAAGACGGCCTTCCTGCACAATATGACCAACCAGATGACAGAGCCCGTCAAAGTCATCCAAGAGGACGTCGGCAGATTGTGCCATCACCGGCAGGACATGGAGCCGCAGGAGGCCAGGCGGCTGGCAGACGACATACGGCAACAGGGGGAGACAATCACCCGCCTGCTCGACGAACTGCTGAAGAAGAGTGAAGAGTGAAGAATCAATGAAACTCAGTAAAATATGTGACTGAAAAATGGGAAATGCAACTAGATTCATACAAAAGTCGTTGGCACGGAAACTGATCTTCGGCCTGCTGCTTCTTGCCATCCCCATTTTCATCCTCTCGCTCGGCATCGTGTTTCAGCAGTCACGCCGTCACATCAGGAAGGAAGCCACGGAGCGCGTTATCAGCATGCTCAGCGCCACTGCCACGCGCATCCACCGCTACATGAGTATGGTGGAGACGGCAACCGAAGCCAACGCCTGGAAGGCCAAGGAGCACATGCAGCCGGACTCCATACTGGAGTACACACGACGCATCGTCGCGCTCAACAGCAATGTCAGCGGCTGCTCCATCACGCCCGAGCCATACACCTTCCCCCAATACGGCAGATACTTTTCCGCCTATACCATACGTCAAGGCGACAGCATCGTCACCGCCAGGGAGGGGGAATATGAATACTACGACAAGTCATGGTACAAGAAGCCAAAACGACTGGGCAAGTCCTGCTGGACTGACCCCTTCGACGATTTCAACGAAGGCACGCTCTCCGCCACTGAGATCATCGCGTCCTACAGCAAACCTCTCTATACAGACAACGGGCAGTTCATCGGTGTCATCTCCTGCGACCTCTCGATGCAGCGACTCGCCGATATCATCAATGCCGAACTACCCTATCCAAACGCCTACTTCACCTTGAGTGGCGAAGACGGCCGCTACTACGTCAGGCCCGACTCAGCGAGACTCGCCGACGACACACCCAGCCTGGTATGCTCCCAACAGGTGCCGAACACGCAGTGGAGCCTGACACTGGTCTGCCCGGAAAGCGACATCCTCAAAAACTACAACCGGCTCACCTACATCCTGGTGCCGCTGGTTGTCATCGGTCTGTTGCTCATCCTCATCCTCTGCCACCAGATTGTAACGATAGCCGTCCGCCCCCTGAACCGTCTGCCCAACATGTCGCAGAGCATCGCTGCAGGAGAATATGACCAGCAGATTCCCTACACCAGGAAATATGATGCGGTGGGACTGCTCCAGAACAGTTTCGCCAAGATGCAAGCGTCGCTGAACCGCCACGTCAGCGACATCCGACAGGCCAATACCGTAGCAAAGCAGCGCAACGAGGATCTGAAGCGGGCCAATGAGATGGTGGAAGAAGCCATCAGGCAGAAGACCGCCTTCATCCAGAGTGTGAGCCATCAGATACGGACACCGCTCAATATCGTCGTCGGCTTTGCAAATGTGCTGAGTGACAATGACTTGTCCACAGAGGAAGTGAAGGACATCACGGACATGGTTGAATACAATGCGATGGCACTCAGCCGGATGGCCCTGATGCTTTACGACAGTTCCGACACGGGCCTTTCAGAGGAGTTGGGCAGCCACAGTAATGAGGAAGTGCGCTGCAATGACCTGGCCCGTGAGAGCATTGCCAGGACCCGCGCCCGCTTCCCCGACATCAGCATCCGTTTTGAGACATCGCTGCCCGACTCATGCAGTATCCACACCAATCGCCTCTATCTGACGCGCACGCTGCTTGAACTCCTCTACAACGCCGCCAAGTACTCTGACAGGGAGCATATCTCATTGCGCCTGTCGCAGGCCGATGACATGGTCAGGTTCGTGCTTGAGGACAAGGGACCGGGCATTCCTGAGACCTACCGCCGTCAGATGTTTGAGTTCTTCACCAAAGTCAGCGACTTCTCCGAAGGACTCGGATTGGGGCTTCCTCTGTCGAAACGCCACATCACGAACTTAGGCGGCGACCTGACCCTCGACACCGGCTACCGTGAGGGATGCCGCCTCATCATCACGCTACCCCTTTGATTCGGGGTGCGGGGGTGCGGAGGCGCCCCCCCGCACCTCCGCACCTCCGAGAATCTCCGCACCCCCGCACCCCCGAATTTCTTAACGATATGTAAAAAACAGGTAAAGAAAACTGCTTTTTCGAAATTTTTGATTATATTTGCAGATTGATAGTAAATCGTGCAAAGCGAAAGTTGTGGTTTCTGAAAACAAAATGAAGACTATGGATGGAATAAATGCAGACAAGGCTATTGGCGGGAAAGATGAGAATGCCAGAAATTTGACAGAGAAGATGATTCTTCACTTCGACTATCTACCATGTGTCAACTATGCTGCGCTGAGTTCCGGTATAGAGACATGCAGTACATTCATCATAGGAAACCACGACGACAAGGACTGGCACAACATAACAGTCACCATAAGGGGTGAGAAGATAGCAGACTGCATTTCGCATATCGACAGTATCCGCCAGGGACAATCCTTCCAACTGAACACCATCAAGATCACGCCGGACATCAATTCGCTCCTCGCCTCAACCGAAACAGTCAAAACTACATTTTCACTAAAGATTGAGCAGGGGGATGAGACGCTTTGGGAACGGGAATACCCGATCAGTCTGCTTGCCTACGACCAGTGGATGGGATCTGCCATCATGCCAGAACTGATTTCAGCATTCGTGGTACCCAATCAACCCCTGCTGTCACGCGTATTGGTAAAGGCGGGCAAATTCCTGGAGGAGTTAACAGGCTCATCGGCACTGGACGAATATCAGACTCTGGACAGAAACCGGGTGCGCAGTCAGGTGGCCGCCGTCTATGAGGCTTTACGCTCTGAAGGGATTGTCTATTGTACGCCCCCTGCGAGTTTTGAAGAGTCGGGGCAGCGCATCCGCTTGTCCGATCAGGTGCTGGAGGAGAAACTGGGCACCTGCATCGACACATCCCTGCTGATGGCCTCCTGTCTGGAGAAGGTGGGAATCAATCCCATACTCGTCGTCTTCAACGGACACACCCTTGTGGGAGCGTGGCTAACGCCCAGCGTCTATCCGCAGATGATTGGAGACGACGCCTCACTGCTGACAAAAGAGACGGCTGACGGGAACAACAATCTGGTACTGGTGGAATCCACCAGCATCACCTCGTCTACACCCGTCACATTTGAAGAAGCCGTCAAGAGCGCCGACCAGAAGATTCGCGACGAGCAGTCTTTCCTCTACTTCGTTGATGTACACAGATGCCGTCTGGGACATATCCACCCCCTGCCCCAGCGCATAGAGGAAAACGGGACTTGGAAAGCCGCAGAGGGAATTGAGCATGAGAATGCGACGATGGAAGTATCCTCTTTGAGCCACTATGACTTAAGGCTGGAGGACAACGGCAAGGAGTTGACCAAGCAGCAGATCTGGGAGAGGAAACTCCTTGACTTCTCGCTCCGTAACAATCTGCTCAACACGCGTGTCGGCAAAAGAGCCGTCCCGTTCATCTCCTTTGGGATAGACAAGTTGGAAGACCATCTGCAGAACGGCGAAGACTATCAGATTACGCCATGCCCGGGGACAAAGATACAACCGGGCCTGCACGGTGTCTATGACTCGCTCCACCAGGCCAGTCAGCACCAGGCGCTGGTGTCAGAGTTCATCAAGTCCAACAAGATTGTCTCCTACCTGACAGATACCGAACTGCAAAGCACTCTTAAATATGTGTACAGGACGGCCCGGACGTCGCTCGAAGAGAACGGTGCCAACAGTCTCTTCCTGTCCCTGGGAATGCTCAAATGGTATGAGACACAGAAGAGCGAGCAGCCCCGCTTTGCCCCAATACTGCTGCTGCCTGTCGACATCATCCGCAAGAGCGGCAACAACTTTGTCATCAGGAAGCGCGACGAGGACACCTTCCTGAATATCACGCTGGTGGAATTCCTGAAACAGAATTTCAACATCAACCTCAGTCAACTGCAGAACACACTGCCTAAGGACGAGGCCGGTGTCGACGTCAAGTATGTTCTGACATATATCAGAAGGGCCATCATGGAGCACAAGAAATGGGACGTGCTGGAGGAGTCGGTCCTCGGCCTGTTCTCATTCAACAAGTTCGTGATGTGGAACGACATCCATTCCCATGCCGACATCCTGAGACACAATCCCATGATCGCCTCACTGATGGAGAGGCGGAATATGCTGAAAGACGACGACGAGCGCGTAGACGCCAGGGTGATTGATATGGAGAACGCCCCCATGGACTTCGCAATACCCCTTGACGTCGACTCCTCGCAATTCGAGGCCGTCGTGGAGTCAGGACGCGGCAAGTCGTTTATCCTCCAAGGCCCTCCGGGGACAGGCAAGTCGCAGACCATCACAAACATGATTGCCAATGCCCTGTTCCAGGGAAAGCGCGTATTGTTTGTGGCAGAGAAGATGGCGGCGCTCTCCGTCGTTCAGTCCCGGCTCGAAAGGATCGGACTGGGAGCATTCTGCCTCGAACTGCATTCCAACAAAGTCACCAAGAAGCACTTCCTGGAACAGATGGAGAAGGTTCTGAAGACGACCAAGATCCAGCAGCCGGAGGCGTTCCAGGCGGAGTCCGACGAGTTGTTTGCCGAGCGGAAAGAACTCATCAACTACATGCAGGCCATACACAGTCCGACTGACAGTGGAATCAGCCTGTATGACTGTCTGTCGGAATATCTGAAATTAGACTGCGAAGAGATTGACGCCAGTCAGTTGCCCGACGAAATGCTCAGCGTCGGAAAGACCAAGAGTTATCAGGAACACGCCGTCAGGCTGCAGGCCATTCTTCAGTTGGTAGGAAAGATCAAGGGGAATGCACTGTCTGGCCTGGAGCCCCTGGACAACAGGCAGGCCAGTCTGGACGACATCAAGGCATCGCTTCAGAAGATCAACGACATATACGGCCAGTACGAGAACCTGCGGGATGAGCACAACCGCCAGTATCCATTCCCGGTTGCCGATGAGCAGGATCTCCTATGGCTGTCGGACTTCACAAAGGAGATAACGGCCATCGACACCCTCAATACGCGACTGCTCGACTGCTCTGACGACGCCAAAGTCACAGAGGACCTGAAGCATGTCATCAGTCTGCATAAAGAGCAAGAGGAGGCTAAAGACTACATCGGGTCAATATGCAGCGAGGACATCTGCCGCGAAAACGTCGATGAACTGAAGGCCTTATGGGACGACATACAGATGAAATGGCTGCTGCCCAGGTACTTTGCCAAGAAAGGCTTTCTCAGGAGGATGCAGCAGTATGGCCATGTGAGGGCCGATGATGTCTATCCGCTCCTGCAGCAGGTCAAGAGATACCAGGACTGTAGCCAGGAACTGTCTGACAGTTCTACAGACATCGCCGGCTTTTTCGACACAGCCACCATGAATGCCGCTGACAGATGGGACGTCATGGGAAAGACTGTCGACAGGCTCCCCGTCCTGTCCAGGCTGATCGAGGACTATGGCCACAGGAAAAACAGCAAGTCCAGCCTGCTGAAGGACGCCCTTGCACAATCTTTCCAGGACGGATGGGCATCTTTCAAGACGGCCTACCTGGATTCATCCAAAACCCTGTCCGACCACCATCGACAGATGACGGCACTATGTCGTCACCTGTCAAGTCTGGTTTCCGACTGTCCTGACACGATGACGGCTGCCACGAAGTCAGGCGAGTGGCTTCAGGCCTTCGGCGGCATCAAGGACTGGTATCTCTGGATCGAAGAGAAGCGCCAGTTGACCGCCAGCGGGCTGTCCGCTGTAGCAGAGCAAATGGAGCAAGGCCTGCAGCCGCAGGAAGCACTGGACGCTTTCATGAAAGGCATCTGGCATCGCATCATCGTAAAGACCGTCGACAGCAATCCCCAACTCAGGACGTTCAACGGCCTGCTCTTCAACCAGCAGATTGAGAAGTACAAACGCGACACGAGGCGGTTCCAGGAATTAAGCAAGGAAGTGCTCTACAGCCGCCTGGCCTCTCACGTACCGTCAGCCCTGACAGCCTCGTCGGACGGCTCGGAAGTCAGCATCCTGAAGCGCAACATCAACAATGGTGGCCGCGGCACATCCATCAGGGGCATCATCGACAGCATCCCGACCCTCCTGCCCCGGCTCTGCCCCTGCATGCTGATGAGCCCTCTCTCCGTGGCCCAGTTCCTGGATTTGGGGACGGAGAAATTCGACCTGGTCATCTTCGACGAAGCCTCACAGATGCCGACAAGCGAAGCCGTAGGCGCCATCGCCAGAGGCCGGGCCCTCATCGTCGTAGGAGACAGCAAGCAGATGCCGCCGACAAGTTTCTTCACCTCAACGCAGGTCGACGAGGAAGAAGCCGACATCGACGACATGGAGAGCATCCTCGACGACTGCAACACACTCTCCATGAAGGAATACCAACTGAACTGGCACTACCGGAGCAAGCATGAGAGTCTGATAGCGTTCAGCAACATACAGTACTATGACAATCATCTGCTGACCTTCCCGTCGGTCGACGACAAGGATGTGAAAGTCAGGATGATCAAGATAGACGGTGTCTACGACAAAGGCAAGACCCGCAGCAATCCCGATGAAGCCAAGGCGATAGTGGCTGAGGTGGTGCGGCGGTTGAAAGATCCCGAACTCAGCAAGCGCAGCATCGGCATCATCTCGTTCAGCAAGGTTCAGCAGAACCTGATAGAGGATATGCTGTACGAGGTGCTTGACCAGAACGCCGAACTGAAGGAGACGGCCGTCAATTCCGAAGAACCGCTGTTCGTGAAGAATCTGGAGAACGTCCAGGGCGACGAGCGCGACATCATCCTCTTCTCCGTCGGCTACGGGCCTGACAAGTACGGGAAGGTGAGCATGAACTTCGGGCCGCTTAACAACACGGGGGGCGAGCGCCGCCTGAATGTCGCCGTCTCAAGGGCGCGATATGAGATGCTCGTGTTCTCCACGCTGTCGTCAGGCCAGATTGACCTGCGACGCTCCAATGCGAAAGGCGTGGCCGGCCTCAAGTACTTCCTGGAGTTTGCTGAAAACGGGCTGTTGCCCGACCAGCAGCAGGACGGCGGCGGCAGTAGCAACGACCATGTCATGACTGAACAGATAGCCGACGCCATCAGACAGGAAGGCTTCCTTGCCACCACCAACATCGGACGGTCGCATTTCAAAATCGACATCGCCGTATCTACCAAGGAGGCGCCCAACAAGTACATCCTTTGCATCATGTGCGACGGCAAGAACTATTATGAGACGAAGACCACGCGCGACCGTGAGATCGTGCAGCCCTCCGTACTGCAGATGCTGAGATGGAACACCATGAGGGTCTACTCCATCGACTGGTATGAGAACAGGAGCAGAGTCGTGCAGCAAATCCTTGACGAGATCAGAGCCATCGGGCAGAACGGGCAGAAGCAGCAGACCGTCGAGCCGGTACCGGTCAGGGCCTTCTCCGTGGAATCGTTGAAGCCAGAAGATGACGCCCCCGTAAGCAAGAATGCCCACCAGCAGTCCTATCACGAGGCGCCCCCGCCCGTTCTGAAGCAGAGTCCCCTCAAGATGACCAATAAAGCCATCCAGGCTATAGTCCTCGACATCATCCGGGCCGAACAGCCTGTATGCCACAACTATCTCTGCAAGCGTCTGGGCAGGATATTGAGCCACGTGCATTCAGGGCCTCACCTTCAGGCATTGGTCACGTCGGCCGCGAAAGACTGCTGCCGGGTAAAGGCCGATGTCGGCGACGACTATTATTTCGCCGACAAGGAGACGGCAGCGCATTACGACTCATATCGGGGGAAGTCGCCACGCACGATAGCCGAGATCCCACAGATAGAGATTGCCAATGCCGTCATGGAGGCGGTTGCCGAGGAGTTCTCCCTGCCTGCCAACTCCATCGCGCCGCTTGTGGCCCGCAAGTTAGGTTTTGGCAGTACAGGGGCCACGATTAAAGAGACCATCAATGGTGTCATTGCTGTCCTGAAGAAGGAGCACCGGCTCGCTGATAAGAACGGCCTCCTCTCTATCCCCAACAACTCCATATAAGCACTAATTTCGGTCGAACCTTATTGATTCACCCCACCCCTACCCCTCCCCTTTAGGGGCGGGGAGTCATTGGGAGCCTGTTCCTGACTTCAGCGATGCGTCACACTTACTGTTTTTACATACAGTTTTTTTGAATATAGGTTGTAACGTTGTAACATCGGCGATGTTACAACGTTACAACCTATAAATCATTTTTTGTATATTTAAAAACACCCATGACCATTGTCTTGGGCAAAGTGAATCACCTCCAGAGTCACCCGAGTAGTCATGCAAATCCCCATGCTTATTGGGTTTTTAGGTTCGTTACCCATTAGAAATGTTAAAACCGCCGAAGTCAAGAAATATTTCGTTCTTTGCTTTTAATCCCCTCCTCCTGGGAGGAGGTGTCCTCTCATGACTCCCCTCCTCCTGGGAGGAGGGGTTAGGGGTGGAGGAGACAAAAACGGTAGTAACCTATTAAAATTCGGTCGAACCTTATTGATTCACCCCACCCC
>Ga0247610_10001145_pt1 | contig 33886 bp, 24 predicted proteins | sample 174DNAGHGhighgp2_FD_193483 | JGI IMG/M metagenome (GOLD analysis project Ga0247610, IMG submission 193483) | Sheep rumen microbial communities from Palmerston North, Manawatu-Wanganui, New Zealand - 1742 DNA GHGhigh gp2 | ecosystem: Host-associated > Mammals > Digestive system > Stomach > Rumen...
CGACCGGCGAGGAGATCACGATAGAGGGTTACAACAAGATCGCTTTTGTACCTGAGGCGGGCGTGAAAGAGTTGGTGGAGAAGAGCCAGCCTTCCGTGGTCAGCAATCAGCCATCAGACGTCAGCCAACAGACAAAAGAGATTGATCCAATCCGGAAATTAGGCGAACAGGCCGAAGAGATCGTAGATATATTGGGCGAATTAGGACAAAGACCAGGGGATGTACAAAGGGACGATGTACAAAGTACAAAGGAGCCGAGTGATGTACAACCGGCTAAGGAGCCGGTTGATGTACAAAGGGACGATGTACAAAGTACAAAGGAGCCGAGTGATGTACAACCGGCTAAGGAGCCGGAGCCGGTTGTAGAGCCGATTAAGGAGCCGGAGACGGTTGTAGAGCCGGTTGTAGAGCCGGTTAAGCCGGTTAAGCCGGTAGAACCGGTACAACCTAAAAAGAAGGAGAAGAAATATCATTTCTTACGAGATATCATCATCTGCGTAGCAGTACTGTTAGTACTATTGATAGCAGGATTCTTTATTCTGCGCAATCAATTGAGCAACTGGATTGATGGAATGATTAACGGTCCAGAGCCGGTTGAGGTCATAGAGAATGTACAAAGGGACGATGTACAAAGGGACGATGTACAAAGGGACGATGTACAAAGGGACGATGTACAAAGTACAAAGGAAGGGGTAAAAGAGACCGTTTTGGGTTGGTATGAAGGCGCGAAAGAGTGGATCATGGGATACTTTGTATTCGGCGAAGTAGAGGTGGTTGAAGAAGGAGAAGAAAAACCAAGTGACGACATACCGAGTAAGGAAGTACCCAGTGAGGAAGTACCCAGTCTGACAGAGAGAGAGCCGATACAATATACTGATTTTCTGTTGACTGAAGAGCTGACAGAGGGCAGCCGTTTGGCTTGGGTTGCGAAGAAATACTATGGTGATATCGTGTATTGGCCGTATTTATATGATGCCAACCGCGACCAGATCAGCAATCCGAGCGATCTGCCGGTTGGTACACGTATTCGTGTTCCGAAGCTGACCGCCGCCCAACGCGATACGACGAGTGTCGCCTTCCAACAACTGAGAGAAGAGGCTTATAACGCAGCGCATTGAGAACGGATTGAGCGAGGAATATATTCATATTGAAGGAGCAGAGACCCACAACTTGAAACATGTGTCGGTATCGATACCGCGTAACGAGTTGGTGGTGGTCACCGGTGTGAGCGGGAGCGGCAAGAGTTCGCTCGCGTTCGACACATTGTATGCGGAGGGTCAGCGTCGTTACGTAGAGAGTCTGAGCGCATACGCGCGTCAGTTCATGGGGAGGATGCAGAAACCTGAGGTGGAGAAGATAGAAGGCATTCCCCCTGCGATCGCCATCCAACAGAAAGTGAGTAGTCGTAATCCCCGTTCGACGGTTGGAACCGTCACGGAGATTTATGACTATTTGAAATTATTGTACGCGCGCGTGGGTCACACGTACTCGCCCGTGAGCGGAGAGGAAGTGAAGCGCAATACGATCCGGGACGTAGTGGCATACATGGAAGAGCAGCCGATCGGAACCCGATTGTATCTGCTGAGTCCGATCAAATTGCCGGAAGGCAGAACGCTTCAGGAGCAGTTGGCATTATGGCAAAGCCAGGGTTTCAGCCGTTTGATGATCGACGGGGATGCCGTTCGTTTGGACGATCAAACCTGGGAAAAAGCAGATGGTCACGAGTCCTATCTGTTGGTTGACCGTATTGTGGTAGATAAAGAGCCGGCGACCAGCAATCGTTTTGCCGATAGCGTCCAGACAGCGTTTTTTGAGGGGCAAGGCGAATGCCAAGTATATGTGCAGAGGAACAATGTGCCCCGAATCAAAGTGTTCTCGGAGCGTTTTGAGGCGGACGGAATACAGTTCTTAGAGCCAAGCGAGCATTTATTTGATTTTAATAACCCGGTGGGCGCTTGTCCTGAATGTAAGGGTGTCGGGGTAGTAATGGGTATCGATGCCGATTTGGTAGTACCTGATAAATCGAAATCGATCTACGAACAAGCGATCGTATGTTGGCAAAGCCCACAAATGCAGGAATGGAATAATGAGTTGATTTATAATGCCGGCAAGTTCGATTTTCCGATTCACACGCCTTTCTATGCCTTGACGCCGGAACAGAAACATCTGATCTGGACCGGAAACAAATGGTTCCGGGGACTGAATGCGTTCTTCCATGAGTTGGAGGAAAAACAATACAACAAGATCCAATATAGGGTCATGTTAGCGCGGTTTAAGGGCAAGACGACTTGTCCGAAATGCCACGGATTACATCTGCGTCAAGAGGCTGAGTATGTGTTGGTTAACGGCAAAAGTATTCAGCAGTTATGCACGATGCCAATATCGGAATTGCAGGAATGGTTCGCCCATATCGAATTGAACGAGATAGAGCAAAAGACCTGCGAGATCCTTCTGCAAGAGATCAACAGCCGGTTGCAGTTCATGCAAGATGTGGGTTTGAGTTATTTGACCTTGAACCGGCAGAGCAATACGCTGTCAGGCGGTGAGAGTCAGCGAATTAACTTAGCGAAGAGTTTAGGCAGCAGTTTGGTGGGATCGCTGTATGTATTAGACGAGCCTTCCATCGGATTGCATCCCCGTGACACAGAGCGCCTGATTCGCGTGCTGAAAGAGTTGCGGGATTTAGGCAACACTATCGTGGTAGTGGAACATGACGAGGATATCATCGAGGCGGCGGATCATATTATTGAGATCGGTCCACAGGCCGGTCGTCACGGCGGCGAGGTGGTGTATGAAGGCAAGCCTCGTCCTGAATTAGTGAAATACGAGATTCCGACGCAGCGTCGTCATTGGAATAATTATATTGAGATAGAAGGAGCGTGCGAGAATAACTTGAAGAACCTGAGCGTACGTTTTCCGCTTCATGTCATGACGGTTGTGACGGGAGTGAGCGGAAGCGGCAAGTCGAGTCTGGTGAGCCGTGTACTCTACCCTGCCCTGAAGAAACATTACGGCGGCAGTTTTGCGGAACATACCGGCGATTTCGGTCATTTACACGGGAGTCTTCATCTGATGAAAGATATTGAGTATGTGGATCAAAATCCGCTGAGTAAAAGCAGTCGAAGCAATCCTGTGACCTATCTGAAAGCGTACGACGAGATCCGTCGGTTGTATGCCGAGCAGCCTTTGTCGAAACAGTTGGGTTTGACCCCTGCGCATTTCAGTTTCAACACGCCGGGCGGTCGTTGTGAGACCTGCGAGGGCGAAGGAACGATTACTATCGAAATGCAGTTTATGGCGGACTTGGTATTGGAATGCGAACAATGTCACGGCAAGCGGTTCAAGCAAGATATATTGGACGTTCATTACCGCGGCAAATCCATCTACGATGTGCTGTGCATGACTGTTAATCAGGCCGTTGAGTTTTTCAGCGAAGATCCGGAGTGCGCCAAGATCGTCCGTCGATTGAAGCCGTTACAGGACGTTGGAATCGGCTATGTCCAGTTGGGTCAGAGCAGCAGTACGCTGTCCGGCGGCGAGAGTCAGCGCGTCAAGTTGGCGTCTTTTATTGCGCAAGAACAAAGCAATCCGACAATATTTGTGTTTGACGAACCGACCACGGGTCTGCATCATCGCGATATAGAAGTACTGCTCAAAGCGTTGAACCGCCTGATCAGTAAAGGTCATACAGTAATTATCATCGAGCATAATCCTGCGGTCATTTTAGCGGCGGATCATGTAATCGATTTAGGTCCCGAAGGCGGCAAAGAAGGCGGACAGATTGTCTGCACGGGAACGCCGGAGGAGATAGCCCAATGCAAAGAGAGTTACACAGGCAAATACCTTGCCCAAATATTAGCAAACAATGAAAACAGATAATATCAGTTACTTACCTCGTTGGGGTGTTTTACTAACGGATATGCTGCTATGCTGCATCGCCTTTTGGCTGAGTGTATGGGTTGGAAGCGGCTTTTTCCATTACTTAGATTTGAGCCAACAGCCGGTCAGTATCGGATGGCAGTTTGTGATCGTGTTAGGCATCCAGTTGGCGGCCTTTTTAGCGTTCCGGACGTATTCCGGTATTTTGCGCTATTCAACCTTTATCGACGTATCCAAGGTGCTACTATCCAATATCATTGCCGGATTGGCACTCTTCGCATTCAATCTGGTCATGGACGACATCCAAGGGCAGCATTATATATTGAATACGGTATTGGCGATTTACATCCCGACGAGTTTTGTATTGCTGTTTGCGTTGCGCGTCGGAGTGAAGACCCTTAGCGAGACATTGGAGCAGAATCAAAGCAACCCTCGTGTCATGATATACGGCACACAATCAGCAGGTTTGGCGATTGCCAAGATGCTTCGTTCGGCAGGTAATTCTCCTTATCGTCCGATGGGATTCATAGCGGGCAAGGGGGAGCGATACCATTATGATTTGGCGGGTTTGCGTGTACGGGCATTGAATGAGGAATTGTTTGAATGGATGAAATCGCATAATGTCCACCATGTGATCATTTCTCCAATCAAGATGCGTGAGATTGATTCGACGAAGGATTTGCAGATTTTCATTGACCATAATATCCGATTGTTGACCACTCCGTACTTTACGCAATACGACAGCACGGATGAGATGGACACACAACGTATCGGCCGCATCGATTCGATCCGTATCGAGGATCTGTTAGAGCGCCCAAAAATAGATATTGACACGAATAATGTGCGGCAGATTCTCCAAGGTCAGGTAGTGTTGGTGAGCGGGGCAGCAGGCAGTATCGGAAGCGAGTTAGTCCGCCAGATACAATGCTATTCTCCACAGGCGACGATCCTGTTAGATATCGCCGAGTCGCCGCTTCATGATTTGATATTGGAATTGCAACATCAATTCCCGAACGGTCGATTGATACCGGTGATTGCGGACGTGCGTAACCGAGCACGTATGGAGCAGGTTTTCAACGAGATGCGTCCGGATGTAGTCTATCATGCGGCGGCGTATAAGCATGTACCTCTCATGGAGAGTTACCCCAACGAAGCGATTCAGGCAAACGTATTGGGCACTAAAAACATGGCGGATATGGCTGTTCAATACAAGGTAAAACGGTTTGTGATGATCTCGACGGACAAGGCCGTCAATCCGACTAATATCATGGGGGCGAGCAAGCGTATCGCGGAGATCTATGTACAGTCCTTGTTCCGCAAACTGCATGCCGAAGACAAAGAATGCACGAAGTTTATCACGACCCGTTTCGGCAATGTATTGGGCAGTAACGGATCCGTGATTCCGTATTTCCGCAAGCAGATTGCAGCCGGCGGTCCGCTGACGGTGACTCATCCGGATATTATCCGCTATTTCATGACCATTCCGGAGGCATGCTGCCTGGTTATGGAGGCCAGTACATTAGGCGAAGGCGGTGAGATCTTTGTCTTCGATATGGGCAAGCCGGTGAAGATATTGGATTTGGCGCGCAACATGATCCGTTTGGCAGGTTACACACCGGAGAAGGATATACCTATCGTTTTCACGGGATTGCGACCCGGCGAGAAATTGTATGAGGAACTGCTGAACCAGAAAGAGACCACGATGCCGACCACGAATGAGAAGATCATGGTGGCGCGTGTGCGAGAATTCGACTATGACCAAATCAAAGGCAAGGTAGATAAACTAATCACCACCAGCCGTCTCGGCAAACCGTTCACCACGGTTAAATTGATGAAACAATTAGTACCCGAATATATCAGTAACAACTCTATTTACGAGCAATTAGACCCGCAATGATAAAAACATTTTTTATAGAACACAGTTATTTAATCGGTATCGTCAGCTTCTTATTCGGCTTGATCAGTATGCCCATCGTTATTCGTATTGCGAAAACGAAGGGTTTGGTCGTTCGTCCGAACAAGCGAATGAGCCATACAGGAGCAGTCCCCAATATCGGAGGCCTCGATATTTATTTCAGCGTCATGCTTACATACCTGCTCTTTGATTTTGACCAAATCGCTCATAATCAGTTCTTTTTGATAGGCGTTGCAGCCATTATGGCGGTGGGATTCATAGACGATATTTTGGTATTGACCCCTCTTGCCAAATTATTCGGCGAAACCTTAGCAGGCATTGCGCTGATCGGTTTTGGCGATTTGCGTTTGGAACATCTGCATGGTATTTTCGGCATAGACGGGATTGGCCTGATACCGAGTTATCTGCTATCGTTGTTTGTACTGATAGCCATCATCAACGCCATCAATCTGATAGACGGGATAGACGGTTTGGCGAGCGGTTTGGGTATCTTGTATTGCTTGTTTTTCGCGATTTATTACCATTTGGTGGGCTCAACGAGTTGGTCTATATTAGCAATTTGCATGATCGGCGCGTTAGCTGTATTTTTCATCTATAATGTGTTCGGAAACAGAGAAAAGATCTTCATGGGCGACTCCGGTAGTTTGCTATTAGGGTATCTACTGACTGCCTTTATTTTCCGTTTTTGCGAGCAGAATGCTACGCATTGTATTCCGGAGGAGTATCAGATGAGTGCCGCTCCGGCGGTAGCTATTTGCGTGCTGACGGTTCCTATTTTCGACACCATCCGCGTCAGTCTGACCCGTATCAAACAAGGTCGTAACCCCTTCCAACCGGACAAGAACCATATCCATCATCTGTTGTTACGCACGGGCTTGAACCATATCCAAACGACCTGCGTTCTACTGAGCGTGAGCGTGCTGTTTATCGGTTTGGCGCTCTTGGGCAGAAACTGGAATATATGGTTGTTATTAGGAGTAGATTTTGCATTAGCTACGGCGTTAACGATGCTGTTATGGCATATTTTGAACAAGAAACAGGCAAAAGAGCATGCTAACCATTGATCATATCAGTATGGAGTTTTCGTCCCGCCCTGTGTTGGACGACGTCTCTTTTCTCGTCAACCGAAAGGAGCGCATTGCGTTAGTGGGCAAGAACGGAGCCGGCAAGACCACACTGCTTCGTCTGATCGCCGGCGAGTACCAGCCCACAAGCGGCAGAATCGCACGCGAGGCGGACATAACGATCGGCTATTTGCCGCAAGTAATGCTGTTTCATGACAATCGCACGCTCCGCGAAGAAGTAATGAGTATCTGTACAAAGGAACAAAGTACAATGTACAAAGGGGAAAGCGATGAAGCTCGGTTCATTGCCGAAATGGATCGCACAATCATCGGTTTGGGATTTGAGCGGAAAGATTTTGATAGACCGTGTACGGAGTTTTCCGGAGGATGGCGAATGCGTATTGAGTTGGCGAAGATCCTTCTGAGTCATCCGGATCTACTGCTGTTGGACGAGCCGACGAACCATCTGGACATTGAGTCGATCCAATGGTTAGAAGAATTCCTGAAAACCAGCCAGAGTGCCGTACTGATGGTCAGTCACGACCGCGCGTTCATTGATAATACCTGCACGCGCACGATAGAGATTACGTTGGGGAGAATATATGATTACAATGTTAATTATTCTCGCTTTGTTGAGCTTCGTAAGGAAAGGCACGAACAACAAGTCCGAGCGTACCAGAACCAACAAAAAATGATTCAAGAAACCGAGGATTTCATTGAGCGATTCCGATACAAAGCCACCAAAGCAGTACAAGTACAAAGCCGTATCAAACAGTTGGAGAAATTAGAGCGTTTGGAGGTGGATTTGGAAGATACAAGCCGGCTGAATCTGCGTTTTCCACCCGCTCCGAGAAGCGGAGATTTTCCACTGATCGTAGAAGATCTGAGGAAAGATTTTGGGGAGCACAATGTATTCCATGACGTCACTTTTACGATTCGCCGGGGAGAGAAAGTGGCATTTGTGGGTAAGAACGGCGAAGGAAAATCGACCTTGGTGAAATGTATCATGGGTCAATTGGATTATTTAGGCACTCTGAAGATCGGCCACAATGTCAAAATCGGCTATTTTGCACAAAATCAGGCGGCATTACTGGATGAGAACCTGACGGTCTTTGAGACGATTGACAATGTGGCGGTGGGCGATATACGTACCAAGATCCGCGATATATTAGGCGCATTCATGTTCGGCGGAGAAGCGAGCGAGAAGAAAGTGAAAGTATTAAGCGGGGGCGAAAGAAGTCGTTTGGCGATGATCCGATTGCTGTTAGAGCCATGCAATCTGCTGATTTTAGACGAGCCGACGAATCACTTGGATATGCCGTCCAAAGATGTGTTAAAAGCGGCATTGCAAGATTTCAACGGGACATTGATTTGCGTCAGTCACGACCGTGATTTTCTGAACGGATTAGTGAGCAAAGTATATGAGTTCGGCGGCGGAAGAGTGAAAGAGCATTTAGGCGGAATCTATGATTTTCTGCGGGCTAAGAAGATAGACAGTTTGCAGGAGTTGGAGAAGAAAAAGCCATCAGCCAACAATAGTCAGCCATCTGCCGACAGTTCCTCCAAACTGGATTACGCAGCTCAGAAAGCCGCCGCCGCAGAGAAGCGCAAAAAAGAGCGTCAGATTGCGCAAACGGAAGAAGAGATAGCCGCATTGGAGGCCGAACAAGCCCAAATAGAGCAAGCTCTGGCTTTGCCTGAAAATCAGACACAGGAGCTTTTCCAAAAATACGAACATGTTAAACATATGATAGAACAGAAACTATACGAATGGGAAATTCTAAACGAAAATTAGACGAGATCGTCCGGTACATCCTGAGCTGGTTGTGCTATGGAGACGAGGAGGCCGCGGCTCGCGTCGCTTACACGGATGACGAGCAAGCTTTAGCGGATCACGACGTGATCATTATACCCAACGGGCGTTTGGGGAATAGTATTGTGTTGCCCGATATGGGGCCCGTACAGACGGAGCAGCCGTCTAAAGGGAAGACAATCATCCGCACGGATATCGTCTATAACACTTTCTTTTTCATTTCGCGGGCGGAGGAGACCTTTAACACCGAGCGTGACGAACACAATCGTTTCCTAGCCAAGTATTCCATTTTGGGTCATAGCAGCCGAATGCAGATTCCGATGTTGGACGAACATGCCCGGATGCTGATGAAGCAGTTAGGTTTGCCCTTACCCACCCCGGGATTTGAGCATATCTACCTGACTCACGATATTGATGCTATCTCGCAATACCGCTCTTTGCGCGGGGCTATCGGAGGTATCAAACGCGGGGAGATCAAACAAGTTTGGGCAGCGTTGCGGGACATCCATAACGACCCACTGTACACTTTCCCGTGGTTAGTGGAACAGGACGCTCAAGTACCCCATGCAGAGACGATTTACTTCGTCAAACACACCTCCGGTCGCGGCTACGATTACCCGCAATACCGGTTGTACGGCAAGGACTACAAGCGTCTAAAAAAACTCCTGCGTAACAGCAATGCGTATATGGGTATCCACGGCAGTTACTACGGCGATATCCCGAAAGTCAAATACAGCAAGATGTTTCGTACCCACTATCTGCGTATGTCTATACGACAAATGCAGGCATTGGAGAAAGCCGGCTACACCGATGATTTTACGATGGGCTATGCAGACGAAGCAGGATTCCGATTGCAAACAACTCGCGCCGTACGATGGATCAATCCCAGTACAATGCGACTGACCAATTTAGTCATGCATCCTTTGATGATCATGGACACGACCTTAAGCAGCGAAAAATACATGAATCTGAGCGAAGACGAGGCGTATTTCCTCTGCGAACGGCTGATTGAGAAAGTAAGGATGCATCACGGCGACCTTTGTTTACTATGGCACAATAGCAATATCAACGACGAGAGTTACCATAAGACCCTTTATCCGAAGATTTTAGCGTTGCTCAAAAATTGAAGGCTGAAAAGAACATATTAGTGATCTGCGATCCGCCGGCCCCCCCCGGATACTTGCCCAGAGTGCGGTATTTATGCGAGTACTTGGTACGTAAGGGGCATCGTGTGACTATGCTCTGTGAGCAATATCAAGCGTTGGATTTTGCGCATAACTACCCTATTGAGACCATCCGGATGTACACGGGAGGAACGTGGGACTGGTTCGTCAAAACGATTTGGACATTGCTGACGGATTGGCATAACCGAGCCTTTGCCAGAAAGAGCCTTCGGCATTCAGCCATCAGCCATCAGAACTATGATCTGGTCATCTGTTCGGCGTTCAGCGATTTTCCTTTGGGAGCAGCGTTGCTCATAGCCCGCCATCTGCGCGTTCCGCTCATCTGCGACATACGCGATTTGGACGAACAAGTAGATGACTCGCGATACCAATACCGCCATCAGTCTGTATGGTTGATGCCATTCCGCCGCCTTTATCGCGCAATACATATACGCAGGAGAAATAAAGTATTGCGCGCAGCGCACGCGATCACAACCGTTTCGTTCTGGCACGCGGAATGGATACAAACGATCTGCCAACGACCATCCGCTGTACACGTCGTTTACAACGGGTTTGACGAAAAGCAGTTTTACCCCGAGAACATTTCCACAGAGCAATTCACAATCCGCTATATCGGCAGCCTTTTTCCGTGGCAAGAACCGGGGTTAGAAAGAGTGAAACAAGCGGTGAAGGAATCCGGACTTCCTATCCTATTGGATGTCCATACGCCGAAAGCGAATCCGATATCGCATGAACGGTTAGGTGACGCAATCCGTAGAAGCGGGATCATGATCGTCCTGACGAGTCCTCACACGCACGGCATGCTTACGACGAAGTTCTACGAAGCTTTGGGATGCGAGAAACCGGTTCTTTGCGTACCGTCCGACCAAGGGAGTTTAGCGGAACTGATCCGATACACCAACGCCGGTATAGCCACCGATGACCTCGAGGAGATCAAAGCTTTTATCACAGAGAAATACAACGAATGGCGCCAAAACGGTTTTACCCGCCAGGCAACCCGACATAGAAACGAATTTACCCGCGAAGCCCAATATGATCAGTTTTATAATACCCATATATAATACCGAATCGTACCTGGCCGGCTGCATCGAGAGTCTGATGGCGCAAACGGAGAAGGAGTTGCAGATCATCCTGGTGGACGACGAAAGCACGGATGACAGTTTGGCAATCGCGAACCGCTATAAGACGCAGGACAAGCGTGTGGAGGTCTATACACAATCCCACGCCGGGCAGTCGGCTGCACGCAACGAGGGTTTGAGGCATGCTAAAGGAGAGTTCGTCGCTTTCGTGGATGCCGATGATACCATCGAGCCCGACTGGTGTGAACAGCATCTCGCGGCGATTGAGGGAGTGGACTATGTGCAGAGCGGCTATGAACGCAATACCAAACGGCAATCGCCACACAACCCTTATCAATTCACTTCTCCTTGTATGCGGCTATACCGACGAGAGGCGATAAAAGCGTTGCGTTTTCAGGAAGGGATGATCTATGAAGATGTGCTTTGGTCTGTGGATTTATGGCTGAGCGGAGCGACATGCCGACTTATCGGGAATACCGGATACCACTATACCGTTAACCCGCATAGCACGACTTCAAGCCCGCATCCCGAGGCACAAAAGAAAGTGCTCAATGAATTGAGAAAACGACTGAATACCGCTCCTTGGAGCAAAAAATATATTGTCCTTTATACCATCATACGATTAAAATTTCATTTTTGGAAATCATGAAAAAGTTATACACCACTTTGATATTTTGTAGTTTGTCACTTTGCCACTTCGCTGCGACCTATTATGCCTCGCCGGATGGCATAGGGGATGGTAGTTCATATTTCACCCCCACTACTTTTAGCACCGGAGTCGCCAAACTAAGTCAGCCGGGTGACACGCTTTACCTCAAAGAAGGGACATACTACTTCACGGATAAGTTCTCCATCAATAAACAGGGTTCCAAATCCAAGAACATCGTCATTTCCGGCTATCCGGGTGACAAAGCAATCTTGGATTTTCGCCAAGTGGCGTACGGCACACGCGGTATTACTATTCACGAGAACTCGCTTTACGTGCATATCAAAGACCTCTCCATCGCCTATTCGGGCAAGAACAATCTTTATTGCGAGGGTAGTTATTGCCTTTTTGAGCGATTGGATATATACGGTTCTGCCGACACGGGATGCCAGATGAAGAAAGGGGGTAACAATACCATCCTGAATGTGGACAGCCACGATAATTTCGACTACAAAACGATGTCCGGTTCACAAGCGAACTTCGGCGGTAATGCGGATGGTTTTGCCGACAAGCAGTTCACCGGAGCAGGCAATCACTATATCGGTTGCCGCGCATGGAATAACTCCGATGACGGATGGGATTTCTTCCAAAGGGTGAGTAACTCCAACACGATTATCGAGCATTGTGTATGCTATCAGAACGGTCCTGCATACTATGACATGTCCCGTAACCCGCGCGCTATGGGAGTCGATAAAGCGTGGTTCGATTCGAAGGTCGGGACGCAGATGACCGACCGGTATGGCAACACAATCACCATTACTCTGGATCGCTATCCTTGCCAAGGAAACGGAAACGGATTCAAGATGGGAGGCCAATACACGGATCACAAGATCCTCATTCACCATTGCCTCGCGGTATCCAATAACGCTCGCGGTTTTGACCAGAACAACAACGGCGGCACAATGTGGGTTTATAACAATACCGGTTATGAGAATGGCGTGAACTTCGGCTTCACAACGGCTTACGGCACAAACTACATGCGTAATAATATCAGCCTGTCAGGAAGAGCCGCAGACCAACCGCAATCCAAGAACGTAGCAGCCAATGAGTACAATACATGGAATAGCGGTTTTAGTTGTTCCACGGCGGATTTTCAGTCCTTGGATACGACCTCTATTCTGGCTCCACGGGCGGAAGATGGATCCTTGTTGGAAAGCACTTGCCTCCGACTTGCCTCCGGTTCGCCTCTGATTGACAGAGGTATAGATGTCAATTTAGGCTATAACGGCAATGCGCCGGATTTAGGTTGCTACGAGACACCGGGTGAGCGCCATGATCCGGAACCCGAAGGAGGAGATACAATCCCTTCCGTTCAACCCGAAGGCACACACGCGGTGGCTTATGTGACCCTTCCGGGGGCGAGTGAAGACAAACCGCTGCTCAAATACCTGCGTGCAAACGACAGTTTATGGGTCGTGGAGACCGATGCAACCGATCCGGAAATCGATTACAGTACGTACGAAGTGATCGTTTTAGGTTCGAAACCGAATAGCGGAGCCATAGGTTTTGCGTCCCTCAAAGGCTATGACAAACCGATGGTTCTGCTCAAGCCCTTCCTGCTTAAAAACACGGTTTGGAATTGGGGAACAGCGGTGAATACGCAGGATCTATCTGTCTCTGTCACAGATCCGTCCCATCCGCTTTTTGAAGGAGTGACGATTACCGAGGGGCAAGTCCAACTCTTCGCGCAATGCAATACCAACGCGGTTACAGCCATCTCCACATGGACCCATACAGAGGGTTATGATCTGCTGGCTTCACCAGTGTCTCAACCGACCTATACCACGATGGCTTATTTTCCGAAAGAGACCGTTTGCAATGGTACTACGCTACCTCAACCGATGTACATGATCGGCGTGAGCGAGTACTCCACAGCATCCCTCACAACGGACGGCAAACGGATCATTGAGAACGCGATTTGCCTTCTCATTGGCACTACAAACGCCCATCCGATGGGCCTCGAAACAATCGTAAATCATCAATCGTCAAATCGTAAATATCTATATGATGGCAAACTATTTATCCAAGTTGGCGAGCAGATATATGACGCTGCTGGCCGCCGTATTGATCGTTAATGGAGCACATGCCGTGGATGCGCAATATCAAGATGTGCATTATGCGGTAGATGAGATCACGCTGACCGCAGAGGTCATCCTGAATCCACGCGCTTCGGGAGAACTATTCATACCGGAGCAGATCGTTGTGGGGCAGGACCGATATACCGTTGTGGCGATCGGTGACAAAGCATTTAAGGGCTGCAAAAACCTCACGGCGATTGTGCTGCCAAAGAGTATTGAGCGCGTTTATCGCTCCGCTTTCGAAGGAACCGGTATCATGCTCAATAAAAACAACTGGTCTAACGGATGTCTTTGGATAGATAGTATTCTGATCGCAACGGACAAGAATATCAAACCGCGTTTTGTGGTTCCGGAAGGCACACGTTTGATAGCCGCCGGAGCTTTCGCGGGCAATAAGACCCTGGAGCGAATCGAACTGCCGGATTGTATCACCCGTATTGACCATGAGACCTTCCGCGAATGCAAAAACCTGCAAAAGATCATCATCCCCGCGACGGTTACGTCCATCGGTGAGGATGCTTTTACAGGAAGCGGGTTGTATCTGAATGAGAATAAATGGAAAAAGGGGGCGTTTATTATTGACGATTGTCTGATCGCCACGAATAACGACCTGCCTGCCAAGTATATCTTCAAAAACAAGATTCCTATCCGCCTGATCGCAGAACGCGCTTTTGCCAATAGAAAAAATCTGAAGAGCGTGGAGATACCGGCTACCGTCACCATGATTCCGACCGCCGCATTCTACGGATGTGAGGCGTTGACCGAAGCGATCATTCCGAGTACGGTACGAGAAGTGGGTAATTTTGCGTTCTATAATTGCACCTCGCTCAAGAAAGCGACCCTGCCTGCCGATTTAGAGCGTTTGGGCATGGGTGCATTCTACGGTTGCGGCAATCTGACCGAACAGGTATTAAGCGATAAACTGGAGGTTCTGGAGCAAGCTACCTTCCTTATGTGCCGCAGTATCAAGCATTTGACCTTACCGGCTCATCTGCGTCGCATTGACGCCGGTGTGTTTGCGGGATGCGCCGCGCTGGACGAGATCGTTCTACCGCCCACCCTCACTTATATAGGCGACCAGGCTTTTGCAGGATGCACTACTTTGCGCAAAATAGTCATTCCTGAAGGCGTCAACTCGCTGCCCAAACAGGCATTCCAAGGCTGTACACGATTGTACCGCGTGGATTTACCGGACGGCATCTATGCCATCGGCGACGAGGCATTGGACGGTTGCGTCGCGCTGGAGAGGATCAATATACCGATGAGCACCTTCCGTATTGGAGCACACGCCTTCCGTAATTGCCAACAGTTGAGCGGAATCGCGTTGGTGGACCATATACACGTGATCGAAGAAGGGGCATTCATGGAGTGCAAGATGTTGCAGGAAGTGGTTCTACCGGCTTCGCTGCAACGATTGCAACGCGGCGCTTTCTCGCAATGTATCAGTTTGCAGAAAGTGACCCTCAATGCCTCTCTCAAGAAGATCGATGCAGGAGCCTTCTGTCAATGTCGCAGCCTCAGAGAAGTGGAATGGAACGACTCTATACAGGCCATCGGACCGGAAGCATTCTTGGAATGCAAAAACCTCCGGATTCCTGTTTTGGACCCGGAGGTGGAGATTGGCAAGAATGCCTTTAAGGGATGTAAAAATCAATAGTTGATATAGTGATAGATCGCATTCTCTCCCATTTGGACAGTCATGAACGACTGTCCATTTTCTTTATCTTTGGTAGCGTCTAAAACCAAGTAGTTCACATTGCGGAAAATAACCGACTGACGTGCATGCTGATGACCACACCAAACATAGTCCACTCCGTATTGGGAGAAAAGACTCGCCAACTCATACGTCTCTTCCTGATTGAAATTGGAGGCCGTCAACTGCGAACAATCCAGTTTCCAGAAATGTGTATGAGTAAAGACGATGATACGACGATAACCCGCTTTGGATTTACTCTCAAGCAAGTTTCTGAGCCATTTCGTCTGCTCGACACCCAATGTACCTTCTCCGCTGTCCAGACAGATATACAGATCCAGCGGTTTGGAACCGTTATTGGTATCAAACCAGTAACAAGACGAATGGAAATACGAGCGGTAGATCGGCCATTGTTTGAAATAAATATCGTGGTTACCCAACGTCATAAACAGCGGTGCATTCGCCAAACCAAGGATACTGTCGGCGCAAGGGAAATTCTTCTGCGCATCAATCAAATCGCCTAAATGGATCGCTATTTTCGGAGCTGTCTCAGCATTGTATTCCGCGATAAACTTATCCAGATTCTTATGACTTTTTCGCGTAATATGGCTATCGGAGCAGACATAGACCATATACTCATCCGTAGCTAAGTCGAGATGTATTTCGCCCACACTGTCGTTATACAGCATCGATTGTGCAAAACGGGTATCTACCGGTTCACCGTTTGGCGAAAACATACCAACTATATCCAAGCGACTATCATCGCTACATGCCGTCATCAGAACGGCAAAGGCTATATAAAGAATCTTTTTCATACTCAAAAACGATAACTGAATCCTGTTTTGAAAGTAGCGCCATAGAACGTGGCATCCAGATTAAACATACCGGCGGGTTTGCATTGCACGCCGAAATTCAAGCGCCAATGGTCCGTCACGTTATACCATGCTCCTATGCCAAAAAGCGGTTGCCACATACGCTCCCACAAATAATCATCGGCATCGGTGATCAGAAAAGAGAGGTTCCACGGATTATCCTGCGGACGGCAGAACACTTCAATACGGTATAGCAGATTAAAGGGCTCCACCACAAAGGTCTCGTTCGAATACCAAGACCTTGTCCAATCGTCCAACACACGACCGAAGACTCCCAACGTTACCGACACGTGGTCCATTCGGTAACCCAAAGCCAGGGCGGCTGTGATATCACCGATCCGGTTACGAGCGATCGCACGATACATGACGTCGGTCTCTAAGAACATTTCTCCCACCGGCAATTCAAACTTAGGACGGAACTGAACCGCCCCGGTATAAACATTCGCGGTGGAGAACTGCAACTTCGCTTCCATCTCGAAATGCGGATTGAAAGGCATCAATCCCTGTACATCGAAATTGCCATGATGCCCATAGGCGGTGTTGTAACTATACTCCACCATGCCCGTGATCGTATACTTACGTTCACCGAATCCCGACCTTTTAACCGCTGAAACAATCACAAATGGACATACCACCAAGCACAAAACACAAAGGAACTTTTTCATATATATGAATCTCAAATGTCAAATCATAAAGCCACAATCGTCAATCCCGCTCCGCCATGATTCACATCTCCGTCTCCGAAATCGAGTGCCACTTGTCCTCTTTTACGGCGTTGGCGGTTTAGGTCATTCAAATAATCCCGCGTAAGCTGCTTGAGCGCACCGGTTCCCGTTCCGTGAAGAATAGTCACCTCTCCGGCTCCCACCATCAACGCATCGTCCATATAGGCAATCAGTTTCTCCAAAGCCTCATCCGCACGACACCCCCGCAGATCCAAGGTGCGCTCGAACGCCAAAGTACGCTGACGAACCGTCGAACGAATAGTAATATTGTTTTTCGGCGGCGTGTCGTTATTCATCGACTTGCTCAGTTTGCGCAATTCGCTAAAATCATGCAGTACACGCCCGGTGGGAAGTTTCTCTATTTGATTCTTCTTTTTGTCCGCTTTCGGTTCGGCTACTTTCTGCTTGAGGTGCTCTACCCTTTCACGCGCTTTTTTGGTTTTTTCCTTATCGGCTTTTGCTTCCTTGATCTCGCGGATAGTACGTTCGATGGTGGCATTGGATTGTTGCAATAATTGCTCGGCTTGTTGACGCGCCTCTTCCAACATCTCTTTCTTCTTGGCTTTGATGCCGCTCATCTGTTCGTCGTATTGGGCAATCCGTTCCTCCAACGCTTTCTCCTTCTGACGAATCGATTGCCGTTTGTTCTCCCAATAACGTTTGTCACGGGCTATATCTTGCAGTTGTTTATCGTAATCGATATGCTCTTCACCCACCAAATCCGTAGCATAAGCAATGATCGATTCGCTCAAACCCGTTTGTCGTGCTATCTCGATGGCAAAACTGCTACCCGCCTGACCGATAGACAATTGGAAGAGCGGACGCATGGCTCCTCGGTCGTACAACATCGCCCCATTGACCACACCATCCGTTTGTTCCGCAAAATGCTTGAGATTCGTATAATGGGTGGTAATGACGCCTATCGACTGACGCTGAACCAACTCGCGCAAGATAGCTTCCGCGATCGCTCCGCCAAGGAGCGGTTCCGTTCCCGTTCCCATCTCGTCGATGAGCAGCAACGTACGCTCGTTCGCATAGCGAAGGAAATACTTCATATTCCTCAAATGGCTCGAATAAGTGGACAACTCGTCCTGGATCGACTGCTCGTCGCCTATGTCCATCATCAAATGTTCAAACAATCCCGCACGACTCTGCTCGGCTACCGGAACCAATAATCCGCATTGAAGCATATACTGCAGCAATGCCACCGTCTTGAGGCACACCGATTTACCACCGGCGTTAGGACCGGAAATGACCAAAACATGGTTCGTCTGATGATTCAGGCGAATCGTCAACGGCACAACGGTCTTGCCCTGCGGCGCATAATGGAGTAGCAAAACTGGATGCTTTGCCCCGCTCCAATCCAACATAGGCTCATGGCTGATTTCCGGACGAATTGCCTGCAAGCTCTGCGCTAAAGATACTTTGGCTCGCAAAAAATCCACCTCAGCCAACATGCGCTGACTGCTCAAAATAGCCGATATATTTGGACGAAGCATGTCCGATACAGCTTGTAAGATGCGTACCCGCTCCCGCCTTTCGGCGCCTTCCAGCTCACGGATATGATTATTGGCATCGACTACTTGTTGCGGCTCGATATAAACGGTCTTACCCGTAGCCGATTCGTCATGAACGATACCGCCGATCTTGCGTTTGTAACCCGGCGGAACAGGAATAACCAAACGTCCCTCACGCAAAGTCGGGGTAGCATCGGCATCAACAAATCCGTCCGTTTTGGCTTGACGCAAAATAGCGGCAAGCGTCCTTCCGACACTTCCCTGCAAGTTCACTAATTCGCGACGAATACGCGCCAATTCAGGCGATGCATGATCCGCCAAACGACCATATCGATCCAATATTCGGTTGATTTCCTGCACAATAGGCGACAGACCGCTTGCGCCGGAAAGCGATTTCAACAGCGGATAGCGATGTTCGTCTAACGATCCGAAGAACTCCTCTAACTCAACCGCATAAGAAAGCGTTTTGCGCAAATCATCCAGCTCCGCCTCGTCGAGAAACAGGCCCTCAATGCGAATACGAGTGATCGCCTCACGCATATCACGGATATCGCCCCGAGGGAAAGTGAGCATCGGATCACCTTCGGCAAGACGCATCTGGTCGGTCATATTCAACAGATAAGAGACGGTCTCAAAATCCGTCTCCATCTGCATCGCATCCACCTTCTCTTTGCCCAAAGGCGAAGAGCAACGCTGCAACAACTCTTCACGGATGACCGTGAAATCAATTTTCTCTTCTATATTCGTGGGATAAAACATCTGCGAAAGGGGGATCACCCCAATATTCTACAGTCCTTAATGGCATTTGCCCCGACCGCCTCGTTCAGTTTGCGAACCAACTCAAAACGGTTCTCAAATAACTGTGCTTTGAGCGCGGCAGAGTTAACATGAACGACCAACATGCCGTTCTTGACCTCTATGCTGCGAGTCAGTTTGGAGATCGTCTCCCCCATTACACGAGGCCATACTTCCTCCACCTGAACATCCAATACCGACTGCTCTAAATCATTCTCGCGCAAAAATGCTACGAGCGCATCGGAGAGCGAAAGCGAATTAACGGACGCTGCCATCTTCTTTGACTTTCCTGAGGTATAATTTCTGACGAGTACGGAACACTCGTACCGACTGATCCAAACCGTTGTACTTGAGAATCGCCTGAATCTGGATACATTCCTCCTGGCTCAATTGCCAAAGAGACTGCCCTGTATGCGTCCACACATAAGTATTGACGCCTTTCTTTTTTTTGGCCGCCATATACACGCGCTCACCCGGCTGCATATCGCGTCCGAGCGCATCGTTCCACTCGCGCAACTCGCGCTCACGCACATTGATACGGAATGCCACATTGGCGTACGTATCTCCCTCACGGGCAATCACATACGGCACACCGTTGCATCTTTTCTTGGGGTGCATCAACAAGAAACTATCCCTCTCCTGACGAGCCGTCAAAGGAGCTACATAAGGCGGTTCCGGATCGTTTTCGATCACCATGATCGGCTCTGTACGATGAACAATCGTTGCTTTCAAAGGACGACGAGGAGCAGGAGAAGGGGGTGTATCCACCGCCGTTGTATCTACTGCCGACACCGCTGCCAAAGCCGCCGACTGAATAGGACCAGACGATGCAGCCGTCAAGGTCAAAGCATCCAAACGATAGTCCTCGATGATCTTAATCAGTTTCTGGGCATACATCCGATCCGTAGCGTAACCACACTCTTTCAAACGCATCGCCCAGCCCTCATAGTCCTCCACCGCGATCTCAAAACAAGTCGTATAACGAGGACGTTGCAAAAAAAGCGAATGATCTTTGAAACTCTCCGCCGCATTCTGATACATGCGGAAACACTCGCCTTTATGATCATCGTCGTAGTAATACACGCCTCCGAACCATTCGCTCGTACACTTAATACCGAAATGGTTTTTGGCATTTACCGCCAACTCACTTTGCCCTGCTCCGGACTCCAGCAACGCTTGCGCCATCGTGATAGATGCAGGGATTCCATACTCCTGTTGTTGTTGCATGGCGGCATCTTTCCATTGCTCAATATATGCCAAATACTGAGGATCGGGTTGCTCTTGTGCCTGCATAATGGCCATCGCGCCTAATGCGAAAACGAATAGAATGTTTCTTTTCATATAAATCTCAAATATCAAATTTCAAATCTCAAATCATCTTTAATATATACACCGTCGCTATCGTATGACTAAGCGAACCGAGCATAATGAACACATGCCATATAGCGTGATAGTAAGCATGCTCCTCGTCCTTGCTGAAAAAATAAGCGCCCACCGAGTAAAACACCCCTTCTGCCAAAACCCAGAAGAACGCATTATGCGGCATTCTTTTCCACATCGGCCAAATCACTAATATCGCCACCCAGCCCATCAACAGATACAAAGTCAGCGACAGACGAGGATGTTTGCCCAAAGCAATAGACTTACCGATCGTTCCCGCCAACACGCACGCCCATAAAAAGCCGAATAATGTCCATCCCATCCATCCGCCAACAACCGTCATGCAAATCAACGAGTACGAACCCGCTATCATCACATAGATCGATATATGGTCAAACACCCGCAAACGACGCTTACTCTCTGCGGAACTGACCGCGTGGTACAACGTGGAAGACACATACATCAGCAGCATCCCGCCTATGAATAGTACGGTCCCAAAAACCGCCAAGGGATCTGCCTCTCCAGACGAGGGATGCAACGATAATTCGATCAAAGGCCATGCAATCCCAAGGGTCGCCAAAGACGCTGCCAAATGCGTCCATGTATTGGCTTTTTCTTCTCCTGATAATCTTCTTTTACCCATAAATAAACATTTCAGACTGCAAAATTACAAAAAAATTTGCATATATGCAAGAAAAATCGTATCTTTGCACTCGATTTTCGAAAAATCATTCGTCAATAGACCAACGACAAACGACCAACATGTACAAAGGAACGGATAAAATATGCGATTTGATGTCTCGCGAAGAAGACGCGATACAGATTATCAGTCGTTTTGAATTTGAGATGGGAGTGGGAGATCAAACTATCGAACAGGCTTGTGAGGCGTGCCATGTACATACGCCCACTTTCTTAGCCGTCGTCAACTATAAGATCTTCCACCAACACGCGCAGCCCGAGGATATCGACCTGCCCACTTTGCAGCAATACCTGAGCAACGCACACACGTATTTCCTCGATTTTCGGCTTCCTCGTTTGCGTAACTCGCTCATTGACACCATTCATCCTTCCGATGCTACCAGCAAAATTCCCATGCTAATCTTGCAATGTTACGATGAGTTTGTCGAGGAAATCCGGACGCACATCGCCCATGAGAATGAAGGATTATTTGAGGAACATGCGCACGATGACCAACGCATTACCGATAAACTGACGGAGATCAAGAACCTCATCATAAAGTATTACAAACCCTCTGATGAAAGCGTTCAACCCTCCGATTTTCGATATACACTCATATCCGTCATGAGCGATTTATGGCATACTGAGCAGGATTTTTCGGACCATTGCGCCATAGAAGACGACATCTTGCGTCCCGCGGTCTCAAACCACCATACGCATGGACATCGCCGTCACCAACTGCCCGAAACCGAAGAACTCAGCGAACGAGAGAAAGATGTCCTGATTCAGGTTGTACGGGGCTTAAGCAACAAAGAGATCGCCGATGTCCTCTGTATTTCAACTCACACCGTCATTTCCCACCGCAAGAACATCGCCCGCAAACTGAATATCCATTCCTCCGCCGGACTGACCATCTACGCCATCGTCAACAAACTGGTGGATATCAATTCCCTGGATTAACATACGAAAAATCGCTTCCTTTCGGGAGCGATTTTTCTTTCTTTACTGCAAGCATTTATCCAACGCCGCTTGTAGAGCCGCATGATCCAAATGCTGACCAATGAACACTAATTTCTGCATTCGATCGCCATATTGATCATCCCAATCTTTACGCAGCTGCGGATCCTCCGCCATGAGTTGCATCAACTCCTCTTTGGGCATTGTGGCAAACCATTCACCCGCCTTTCGGATATTGAATTGATGCCCCGCCTGTTCAAACAAGTAGCACATGTCATACTCCTCCGCAAAGTAACACATTCCCTTGCAGCGGATCACATTCTTCGGCCAATGAGCCGCTACGAACTCATCGAACATGCCTAAATCAAAAGGACGACGCGCAAAATAGACATACGTATCGATTCCGAACTCCGCCAAATGGTCATGATCGCCATGCTCATGCTCATGATCATGGTCATGGTGGTGATGATGCTCATGCTCCTCATGTTCATGTTCTTCGTGCTCATGTTCATGCTCATGCTCATGTTCGTCCTCCTCATCATCATCGTCCTTTGTACCTTGTACATCGTCACTTTGTCCCTTCTTATGGTCCTCTATCTCTTGGATCCACTTCGCAGAAGTGGCTGTACGGTCAAAATCGAACATATTCGTGTTGAGAATCTTGTCGAAATCCACGTCGCAATAATTCGTCTCAACAATCTCTGCGGTCGGCTGAATAGCGCGAATGATGGACTTGATTCGAGCCAATTCCTCTTCACTTACCTCAGACGCCTTATTCAACAACACAATATTGCTGAACTCAATCTGCTCGATCACCAACGCAGCCAAGTCTTCCTCTTTCGGCACATAATGCGCCAACTGCTCGCCGCCGTCGAACTCGTCGCGCAAACGCAACGCATCTACCACCGAACAGATACAATCCAATACTGGCAAACCATCCGCCGCAAACTGCGGAACCATCTGCGCATAGCTGCAAAGAGTCTGAGCAATAGGAGCCGGCTCACAGATTCCAGAAGCCTCGATCACAATATAATCGTAAGCTTTCTGGCTCACCAAATCATGCAACTGTTGGATCAGATCCATCTTCAGCGAACAGCAGATACAACCGTTCTGCAACGCAACAAGCGAATCATCCTGCTGAGACACCACCCCGCCCTTCTGGATCAGCGAGGCATCGATATTCACTTCTCCTATGTCATTGACTATCACCGCAAAACGGATTCCTTGCGTATTCGTCAATATGCGGTTGAGAAGTGTTGTCTTGCCGCTACCCAGATAACCCGTTAGCAGCAAGACAGGTATTTTATTTACACTTATCATTTTTCCTTTTCTACTTTTTACTTTCTCCTCTCTCCTCCCCATGACGGGGAGGTTGAGAGGGGCTTTTCATCGTGCGTAACGCGCGTAATCGTTGTAATATTTGTCAACAATTTCCGTTTTGCCGTAGCGGTCCAAAGTCTGCAGTACATAGCCCAGAATAGCCGCCTCACGATCGGTCGTATTGTCCATCGAAGCGCGTTGTTTGCGATCCAACGACTCCGCAAAATGCAGATACTCAACGCAGGTCTGCGCTACATTATCCAGAATAGCTACCGCTTTTTCATCCTCATGGAGCATGAAATACATTTGCGCCATCGAGGCGGATGTATAATCATACGGGATATTATAACCCGGCAGCATCTCCTCTGCATAATCAAGCACCTCAAGCGCCTTTTCGCGTTGATTCTCACGCAGTAACTGTTCCGCTAGCTGAGCAAACATCATCCGGTGGGTACGACACATACGCATCAGATTCTCGTCGATATAGATACCCGGAATATTCATGTTTCCGTACTTGAATTGATGCATCATATTCTCGTACATCTTCTCCGAATTGACACGCGGTTGACCGTCACGACTACGGGTCGGAGTAATCTGATAAGCCAAACCGGTCAGCTCCATATACGGCTCCAATCCAAGGTAATAATCGCCGCCAACTGTCGCGCAGAAATACATCGGACGCTGCCATTTATTGGTCGAAAGCATCTCCATGATCATCATCTCCGAACGAGTGTACATATTCTTGCGTTTGATATAAACGCGCTCGCCCGAAGGAGTCTCCACGTACAACTGATTCGTCGGCAAATATCCGTATCCGTCTTTCGGCTGATACTTCGGATTGCGCAGGAATAGGAACGCCGTCTCTACCGAAATAGCCTGATCCGAACGGTTCTCCACACGCGCTATCTCATTCTTGCCCGGCATGAAATCCTTGTACTCCCATGAGATCGGAAGAGCCTCCGATTCATAGTACGGACGCTTCATCTGGCTGATGTACCAATCCGTCTGCAAATAAGACAGGTTGCAAACGCGCAAATCCGTTCCAACTTCCTCTACCTCTTGGTTGTACCACAAGGGGAAAGTATCGTTGTCGCCGTTCGAGAAAAGAATAGCTTGCGTCTCGCACGATTTCAGGTAGTTCGCGCCAAAATCGCGACAACTGTAACGCTGGCTGCGATCATGGTCATCCCAGTTCTGAGAAGCCATTTGTGCCGGAACAAGCAAACAAACAGCTCCGATACACAACGCTGCAACCGTCTTCATCCACTCTTTCTTGAAAAGCTGGCTGATGATATCAATGATTCCCAATGCCCCCAAACCGATCCAGATACAGAACGCATAGAACGAACCCGCATAAGCATAGTCTCGCTCACGAGGCTGATAAGGAGTCTGGTTCAAATAAACAACAATCGCCAAACCCGTCAGGAAGAACAGCAGGAACGTCAGCACAAAACTCTGCACACCAACCGCTTCGCCTTCCTTGTTGAACTTCAACAACTGCCAGAAGATTCCGATCAGACCTAACAACAACGGCAACATGTAATACACATTATGTCCCTTGTTTTCTTTCAGTTCAGTCGGCAGTTGATCCTGGTCGCCCAACATCGCATTATCAATGAACTTGATACCGGTAATCCAGTTGCCTTTCGTAATGTCGCCATACGACTGCAAATCATTCTGACGACCCGAGAAATTCCACATGAAATACCGCCAGTACATGAAATTGACTTGGTAGCGGAAGAAGAATCGCAGATTCTCAGCAAACGTCGGACAATAATCCGTTTTGGTCTGACCGCAATAATCATAACGCACCTTGCGACCGCGAATGTCCGCCCATTCCTTATACGCCTGAACGTGCGATCCGTTCGACGAATACATACGCGGGAAAAACATGCAGAAACGTTTCATGTACTTGTAACTCGTCTTATGACCGGTTACTACATACTGATCCGGCTCACCATCTACATGAGGAGCTGGCGCATATTGCGCATGGCCTTCTTTCTCCACCGGAACACACATATTGCCCTGAATACGCAATTCCACCGGCGCATTATACGTCTGACCGTAGAACAACGGACGATCGCCATACTGCTCACGGTTCAGATAATACTTGAGTGAGAACACATTATCCGGACTGTTTTGATCCATCGGAGTGTCCGCATTGGAGCGGATTACCAAAGCCGCATAAGAACTGTAACCGATCAAAATTACAGCCAACATCAGCGTGCCGGTATTGATCCAACGCCATACATTACGCTCTTCTCCGTTCGATTGAGCTTTTTCGGCCAACAGATGAGTTACCCAAACCGCCGCCCCGATCAGCAATACCGTTAGAACGATACATACCGCCAAACCGGTGTTGAACGGACAGTGGAATCCATTGACGAACAACAACTCAAACCAACCCAAAACGGTCGGAACGCCCGGAATGATGCCGTACAGAATTACCGCCAACACTACGCACGAAGCCAGGAACGCCAAGATCATGCCCCAAACCGTGAAACGGTAACGACGGAAATAATACACCAATCCGATTGCAGGAATCGTCAGCAAGTTCAGCAAGTGGACGCCGATGGACAAACCCATCAGATAAGCGATCGCTATCAACCAACGGTCACTTCCCTCTTCGTCGGCATGTTCGTCCCATTTGAGAATGAGCCAGAAAACCACCGCCGTGAAAAGCGACGAACTCGCATAAACCTCGCCTTCTACCGCCGAAAACCAGAATGTGTCGCTAAATGTATAAGCCAGCGCACCAACCGCTCCCGCTCCAAGAATACCGATCCCCTGCCATAAACCCATAACTGGATTTGAATCTGAAGGCTGAAGGCTGACGGCTGAAGGCCCTACCAACTTCCTCGCCAGCGCAGTAATCGTCCAGAACAGGAACAAAATAGTAAATGCACTCGCGAGCGCCGATAAGGCGTTCACATACATCGCGATATGCTCCGTATCCGGAGCAAACAGACTAAAGAAATGCCCCATGAGCATAAAGAAAGGTGCTCCGGGCGGGTGACCAACATCCAGCTTGACTGCGCTGGAAATGAACTCCCCGCAATCCCAAAAAGATGCGGTCGGTTCCATCGTAAGGAGATACGTCGCAGCGGCGATTCCAAACACAATCCACCCCACAAGCGCATTCCAGAATTTAAATCTTTTCATTGTTTTTTATTACAGTTTTTTTTATATTGTTTTAATTGTCTTTGTGGTAACCTTGTTTTTTTTCTCCAATCATAGACCAACGACTAACGATAGCCATCGCTTGGACCAAATACTTCAAAAACCCCGCATACTCCCCCAAATTCGCTGCAAAATTACAAAAAATAATTAAAACTAAAAAATCACAAGCCCAAAATTACCCCTTTAGGGGCAAAAAATGCACTTTTTTATAAATAATGTACGCGCGCACTTGCGTATATGAAAAAAATATTGTATCTTTGCGGGCTTTTTTGGCGTTTCGCCGTTTGAAAAGAGAAATAAATTAAAAACTAAAAAAAATATAATTATGATTAAAGTTGGAATTATTGGATGTGGATTCGTTGGAGGAGCCCTGAAAAACTGGTTGGAGAACAACAACCCTGAGTGTAAATTGTTCATCAGCGACCCGTACAAGGGTTACAACGATGACTTGAGCGACATTGACATCGCCTTTCTGCAAATTCATGTCCCCACAGAGGAAGATGGTACGCAAGATTTGCGACTCATGAAAGAGCTGATCACCAAACTGCCGGACGTGCCCGTTTTTGTACGCACAACCATCCTCCCCGGCACAAGCGAAATGCTCACCCGCGAAACAGGACACAACGTCTATTACATGCCGGAGTTCCTCACAGAGCGCACATTCATCGAGGACTTCAACAAACAGACCATGGTCTTCACAGGCGCACAGGAACTCCTCACCAAGATCTTCGTGGGTAAGAAATTCACGGTAATGACCCCGCTCGAGGCAGAGCTCACCAAGTACATGCACAATGTCTTCGGCGCTTACAAAGTAACCTATTTCAACGCTTGCAAAGAGTATTGCGAGAAAATGGGAGCCGATTGGCGCAAAGTCCACACAGGTGTCCTCCTCTCCGGTTACATCAACGACACACATACGTACGTTCCCGGTCCGGACGGCAAATACGGTTATGGTGGCAAATGTTTCCCGAAGGACGTGAACGCTTTCGCAGAAATGACCAAAGGAACATCCCTCGGAATCCTGCTCGAACATCTCCACGAACTCAACGTTCACTTCCGCGGTGTCGAAGAGCACATCTAAACAGCATACCGACTCGACTCTAATACACTCCCGGAAAGGGATCTTCAGCATCCAGAAGGGGGTGATAAGCGGGTGATTAGCGCGTGATAAGCGCGTGATAAGCGGGACATTCCTCTTACGTCACAGCACTATTTAAGAGAAAGAAAGAAAAAAGAAAGAGAAAGCCATTTTTTGATTTGTTTTAGGCAGATTTTTGATTTTCGGAGAGAGAGTTATGGGGTCCATAATGACCGAACCGAAATCAAAAAGATGGCAAAAGAAATAAAAAATTATGAAAATAGCAGTAGCAGGAACAGGCTATGTGGGTCTCAGCATCGCGACCCTTTTAGCTCAGCACAATCAAGTCACAGCGGTGGACATCATCCCCGAGAAAGTGAATATGATCAATCGTCGCCAGTCGCCGATACAAGACGAGTATATTGAAAAATACCTCGCCGAGAAAGATCTTCATCTCAAAGCGACGCTCAATGCGGAAGAGGCATACCAAAATGCCGATTACGTCGTCATAGCCGCTCCCACGAACTATGACAGCCAGCGGAACTATTTTGACACTTCTGCCGTAGAGAACGTCATCGAAACAGTCCTCCGCGTCAACCCGCAAGCGATCATGGTCATCAAATCGACCATCCCGGTCGGTTACACCATGTCCGTGCGCGCCAAATACAACTGTGAGAATATTCTCTTCTCGCCGGAATTCTTGCGTGAGTCCAAAGCCCTCTACGACAACCTCTACCCTTCCCGCATCATCGTCGGAACGGTCAAAAACGATGAACGCCTGACCAAAGCTGCCGAGCGTTTTGCCGCTTTGCTACAACAAGGTGCCATCAAAGAGAACATCGAAACACGCATTATGGGACTTACGGAAGCTGAAGCAGTCAAACTATTTGCGAACACGTACCTCGCCCTGCGCGTCAGCTATTTCAACGAACTCGACACGTACGCTGAGATGAAAGGGCTCAACACCCAAGACATCATCGACGGCGTTTGTCTCGATCCGCGTATCGGCACCCAATACAACAACCCCTCCTTCGGTTATGGCGGTTATTGTTTGCCTAAAGATACCAAACAACTCCTCGCGAACTATCAGGACGTACCGGAAAACCTCATCGAAGCTATCGTCGAGTCCAATCGTACCCGCAAAGACTTCATTGCCGACCGCGTACTCGCAAAAGCCGGCTATTACGATTACTACAACAAAGGCCAATTCAACGCCGCCGAAGAGCATCCTTGCATCATTGGCGTCTATCGTTTGACCATGAAATCGAACTCCGATAACTTCCGTCAATCGTCCATCCAGGGAATCATGAAGCGCGTCAAAGCCAAAGGTGCGCAAGTCATCATCTATGAACCCACACTCGAAGATGGCACTACTTTCTTCGGTTCCCTCGTGGTTAATGACTTGGCTGCCTTCAAATCCCGTTCCCAAGCCATCATCGCCAACCGTTATGACGCGAGTCTGGATGACGTGCAAGAGAAAGTATATACCCGCGACATTTTTAGAAGAGACTGACGGCTGAATGCTGACAGCTGAATGCTGATGGCAGAGAAAGTAGAACATATTGGTAAGAAAGAGATAGCCTGGAGCTATATCGGCACCGCTTTTATGATCGGAGCAGGAGTAATCCTGCTACCTTTCATATTGAATAAGATGCCGCAGGAGACGGTCGGAATCTGGAATATCTTCCAGACCATTACGGCGCTGGTGCTGCTCCTTGATTTCGGTTTCCGTCCTTCTTTCGCCCGAAACATCAGTTATATCTTCTCCGGCGTGAAGACGCTTCAGCGCGACGGCGTGCAGCACACGACCAGCGATGCCGAAGTGGATTACGGGCTGCTGAAAGGAACGCTGATTGCGATGCAACGATTTTATCGTTGGATGGCTTTGGCGGTCTTTGGGCTGTTGGCAACTGCCGGAACCGCTTATTTCTACTATATTCTGCAGAAATACTCCGGCGACCGGCAGGACGCCATGATTGCGTGGATGTTGCTCATCGCCATCAACTGCTACAACCTCTACACGTTCTACTACGATGCCTTGCTAACCGGTAAAGGCTACGTTGCCCGCACACAGCAAATCAACATGTTGGGGCAAAGTCTCTACATCGGTCTCGCCATCGGTTTAATCTATGCCGGCTTAGGACTAACCGCCATCGTGGCTGCCCAATTGGTATCGACCATTGTACGACGGATCTTGACGTACAGCGTCTTCTTCACACCTCAACTTAAAGAGCGGTTGAAGGACGTTCAGCCTCAGCAACCCAAACAAATCCTTTCTGCCATCACACCCAATGCCGTCAAAGTGGGAATGACCCAACTCGGCGGGTTCTTGGTCAATAAATCCGCTATCCTGATCGGTTCTGCGTTCCTGACCTTGGAAGAAGTAGCATCCTATGGAATCACACTCCAGGTAATGGACATCCTCGCCCGTTGTGCAACGGTTTTCTACCAATCGTACCTGCCCAAGTTGGCACAATGCCGCACGGAGAACAATATCGCAGGCTTGAAACGCTACTATGGGCAATGTACAGGAAGTCTGATTGCGGTCTATGCAGTGGGCGGTGTAGCATGGCTCTTATTGGGCAATTGGGCATTGGATCTGATTCATAGCCAAACGCATTTTCTGCCAACCGCTATGCTAACCGTCATGCTCCTTATCAGCCTCTTAGAGCACAATCATGCGCAATCGGCTGGATTTATCATGGCGGATAACCGAATTCCGTTCTTTATTCCGTCTCTGGCAAGCGGAGCCGCAACGGTTGTATTGCTGTGGCTCTTCCTCAGTCCGCTGCAAATGGGTGTCTGGGGACTTATTCTGGCACCGGGTATCGCTCAATTGGCATACCAGAACTGGAAATGGCCAAGTGTTGTCATCAAAGAACTATGGGGCAAATAAAAAAGCTATGGGTAAATGAAAGAGCTGTCTGTTGTCATAGTGACTTATAATTCCGAACCGGACATCTACGGGTGTCTGGATGCGCTTTTTGCACATAATGATTTGGACGATGCGTTGGAGGTGATTGTGGTGGATAATAACAGCCGTGATTTTACGCACATGCAAGATGAGATCGCGCGGCTGTACGGCGGGAAAGTAATTGTGCTGAGCAACTCCAAAAACGGCGGTTACGGTCAGGGTAACAACATCGGTATCCGTCATGCTTCTTCCCCTGTTATCATGATCATGAATCCGGATGTGAGAATTATACAAATCTCGCTGAAAGGCATTGTGGCACAATACCAAAAAGACCCCCATCTGGCGCTTTTAGGATTCAAACAAATCGTCAATATGGCGGGCAAAAGAGGCTCCTCTTTCTCGCTCTTAAATCATTATAATGGTTTCACACGGCTGATCGGAGGTATATTGGCAAACAGACTGGATTGTTTCTGCTGGAAGCACATGTACTTCTGCGGCGCATGTTTCTGCGTGCGCAAAACGATGTTTGATGAAGCAGGACTATTCGATGAACATATATTCCTGTATGGCGAAGAGAACGATATTCATTACCGGATACATACCGCTTGTCCTGAAGCACACGATCTATACTGCAAAAGAAGTATATACCTGCATCCAACAGAAGACCGTCCTTATTCAGAGAAAGCCGTACAAATGCGCATTCAATCCAACGAATATGTAATGCAGCAACAAGGACGCGCAAAAGGCACCTATATCCGCAGCGAGGAAGAAAGAGTCAAATGGGGTAAAAGATTATTCGGGAATGCTAAATAGAGAACGCATCATAGAACGCTTGCAATGGCTGATATTGCTATTGTTATTTGCTTACGACGGGTTCACTTACCTGCCGGCGGAGAGCAATATCGGTCTGATAAAGAGCGCATATTATGTATTGATCTTCATTGCGTTCCTCTTTATTATAACCATGCAGATGCGTGCCGGAAAAGTGGAATTCCGGCGCATAGGGACTATCTCCTATCTCATACAACTATTCATTTGGCTATATTTCTTGAGGGTATATTATGATTTCATGATTGCCGGCGTAAGACAAGAGATAGTGACAAATCCTTTTGCTGCGGTATTCCTATATGCCAATGCGGCTATTGTGCCATTCTATGGGTTCGCTTTCTTCCGTTGGGAAGGAATGGATTTGCGCAAACTGAATACAGCCTTACTGTTCATTTTTCTGGCAATGGGAATGGTCAGTTTATCATATATTCTAACTGGTAAAGCATTGGAATACATCGGCGCTGATGGTCGGTTTATGGGAAACGAGTCAATGGACACGATTGCCTTTGGCCATTTGGGCACCACCATTACTATCTTGGCGCTGTCTTTGTTCTATCAGCGCGACATCCGGCTATGGCATAAACTGGTAAGCGCTTTTGCTATCGTTGTTGGTTTGTTCGTATCCATAGCGGCAGGTTCCCGCGGAGCTCTTGTTGCCCTCATTGTTTGTTTTATCGCCTATTTGTACATGAACGGACACAAGGTGAAAATTCTCATCGGATTGCCCGTATTAGGCGGATTATTCATACTGCTTCTGCCAATACTGAACGACATATTGATCTCGTTTGACAATCAAGCTTTAGACCGCTTGTACAACTCCATCTATGATCCTAACAGCATGGAAGCAGGCGTAACCAGCGGACGGGATGTGCTATACCAACATGCCTTTGAGAATATAATGGACAATCCCTTTATCGGTTCGTCCCTTTTTATCCAAGGCAAATATGTACATAACAGCATCTTGGAAGTTTTTTTAGGAACAGGTATTTTAGGAGGAGCACTGTTTATAGCTATTATTGTACATGTTCTTATTTCCGCTCTTCGGATGGCGGAGAAAGACAAACGATACCTTTTTGCTTCGCTGTTGTTTATCCAATATTTGATGTACAGCCTGTTCTCGCGAACGCTTAGCATGCTACCTTTGTTCTGGCTGTCTATGTATTTAGTAATCTATCTAAACGCTACAGAAAATGAAAGTGTCTGTGATCATACCGTGCTATAACCAGGCACTGTTTCTGCCCAAAGCTATTGCCTCTCTTCAAGCCCAAACGCTTGAGGAATGGGAGTGTATTATCGTGGATGACGGCTCTACGGACAATACCGCCGAAGTGGCATCTAATTTGGCTCTTCAGGATTCACGAATACGATTGTTACAGAAAATCAACGGCGGTAGCGCCAGCGCACGGAATTTGGGATTGCAACAAGTTAGAGGAGAGTATATCCAATTTCTGGATGCAGATGATTACATGGATAGTGACAAACTACAAAAACAATATCAGCTTATGCAGTCCAAGCGTGCGGACATGTGTTATACTGCTTTTCGGCATATATATGCAGATGGGAAAGAGAGTATAGTGCATTTTTCGGAACTCACACAAACGAACATTTTAACTGGATGGGGACTTGGTAAATCAATTCCTCCGCACGCTTTCCTGTATAAAACAACTTTCGTGCAAAGCAATTATTTGAGATTTGATGAACGATGCCGCTATCGCGAAGACTGGGGATGGCTTATAGACTGCTTTGACGCCCACCCGAAAATAGCAATGATGCCTGAATATAGCGGAGTTTACTATTCCCATAATGAAACAGGAAAAACGGGTTCGTATAGCAAAATGCAATCCGGTAATTTCACATTTATGGCGCATAAAAGTTGCTATTTATCAGGCACCAAGAAACTATTATGGGCGTTCCGTATCTCGGAAGAAATATGGATCTGGCTGTTGCGTATGGCTAAGTACCGCAGTACAGTTATCGCAAAATGCATCTTATTGTTAGACATCAGATGGACGATAGCGGCTATACTGCTCATGCCATTATCGTTTTGGTGGATACTGGCCTATTTTATTAAAACCTATATCACGAAATGAAAAAGTACCTTCTGATATGCGTCAACTACAAATCCGATGAAGCACTCCAACAATTTGTGGAGTCGGTTCACCGTGCTGCAATGGCGGTAGAAGGGAAAATGAAGGTTGATATTGAGGTAGCAGACAATTCAGAGAATAATT
>Ga0247610_10001146_pt1 | contig 33883 bp, 28 predicted proteins | sample 174DNAGHGhighgp2_FD_193483 | JGI IMG/M metagenome (GOLD analysis project Ga0247610, IMG submission 193483) | Sheep rumen microbial communities from Palmerston North, Manawatu-Wanganui, New Zealand - 1742 DNA GHGhigh gp2 | ecosystem: Host-associated > Mammals > Digestive system > Stomach > Rumen...
CCGTCGAGCGCGGGCAGCGCCCGTCGGTGATGGGGCGCAAGAACTACCTCTTCAGCAAGAACGACCGCGGAGCAGAAGACAACGCCCTGTTCTATACATTGCTTGAGAGCTGCTCCATCGTAGGCGTTAGCCCTCTCAGATGGCTCACGCACGCCTTGGAGAGGATCAGGCCTGGCATGAACGAGAATCAGATTGTGGCATTGCTGCCATATAACTGCAAAACCGAACTCCGATAGAGTCCGGTTTTGTTTTTTTCTAGGAAGTTGAGCGGCTGCATTCGGATGGTTACGTAGGAAGAAAACTACTTCGTTTTCCTCCTACTCGATTTATAGCCTGACTTACAGCGTAAACTGCCGAAGGGATGTACCCATAGCATCATCCCCCGCACGGCACGGAGCCGGGCGAGGGATGATGCACCTTGCGAAAGTTGAGTAAATATCACATTGTTCGAGTCGAGAGCGTGGCGCCAGCCAAGGGCGTTGATGACATGTGCGAAGGGCTGTCACCGCGACACACAGAGACCTTGCGCCGTGTGTGGAAAAGGGAGATTGCAGCAACGCTAAAGGTTGGCAATGAGCCACGCGACATAGCCTACGTAGGCGGCGGTGAGGAAAAGTCCTTCCCAACGTGCGATGCGAAGTTGAGTCTTCGAGAAAAGCCAGAACAGCACTCCGCTGCAAATCAGCATTGTCATATCAAGCTTTGAGATGCCAGCGACAGGCATAGGCGTTATGACAGAGCACAGTCCGAGGATCCAGAAGATGTTGAAGAGATTGCTTCCTATGACATTACCTATTGCCAATCCGCTCTGTCCCTTTCGCGCTGCTATGATGCTCGTGGCCAGCTCTGGCAGCGACGTCCCTCCGGCCACGAGCGTGAGACCTATCACCGCCTCTGAAATACCCAACTCACGAGCTATGGCCGAGGCCCCGTTGACGAAGAGCTGGCCTCCGAATATCAGGCCGGCAAGACCGAGCAGGATAAAGATAATGATTTTCCATAAGGGGAGTTCCGGCTGTCTGGCTTCGGCAGAGTCGCCATCCTTGGCCTCTGCCCCCGCGCTGTCGTTGTGCGCTATGGCAAAAGTATAGGCCATGAATACGGCGAAGAAGCCCAGCAGGACAATGCCGTCGCCACGTGTCAGAATGTCTGTCGAGGCGTTGTCGTCGAGTAACGTGTCGAGGCAGAGTGCTGCCAGCACGATGCTGGCAAGTATTGAGAAAGGTATGTCCTTGCGGACTGTCGATGCCTGCACGGCGATGGGAGCGACAGCTGCCGTAACGCCCACTATCATCAGCGTGTTGAAGATGTTGGAACCTACGACGTTGCCGATACCCATTGCCGGCGACCCGTCAATGCTGGCAAGGAAGCTCACTACGAACTCCGGCAACGACGTGCCCATGGCCACGATGGTCAGACCGATAACGAGTTCGGAGATAGCAAAGCGGCGTGCTATGGCTACAGAGCCGTCGGTGAGCTTGTCGGCGCCAACGAGCACGAGTGCAGCGCCGATGATGGTGAGCAGGATATTCAGTAACATAGGTGGCAGGTGTGTGTGTTACAGTGTAATACGTGTTGTCTGATGGTGAAGGAATATGTGGTGAAAGAGGGAAAAAAGGCCTGATGTGCGTTTTTTTGTGCGAAAGATATCACGGTGTGGAGTTTTTTGCTTATCTTCGCGCTCGAAATCCTAATGAGACGGTGTCACAGCTGTGTTTCGGCACTGACAAAACAAATGTCCAACAGAGATGGCGAAGAATCAAGATCACAATTTCGTAAGATGTCTGAACTGCAAGCACGCTACTTTCATGCAGTGGTATGAGAATCCCGTGGTGGCATATTGCTCTGTCGCTAAGGAGCGTCTGGTGGCTAACTCAAAACGTGTTTGCAAGATGTTCGTAGAATCTGGAGTTGCCCATCCGCAAATAGAGCATCACGATGACTATCGTGAAGAGCAGGCTAAGTTGCAACACTTGTTCTACACCGGCGACTTGTAAGATGCTGTTTCCGGGGGGTGCTATTCTACGAAATCGTAGATGCTACTTGGCATCCTGCGTTTCAGGACATCGAGATTGAAATCTGCGCCGCAGATGATGCCGTAGGAGCGCAGCGTTGTCTCTACGGTCTTGCGTGCCAGTTCGGGATGGTTGTTTTCCTCGCTGAGGTGGCATAGCCACACGTGTCGCAATGTCGGCGTAGAAGACCCTGCGAGCAACTCTGCCGCCTCGATGTTGCTGAGATGTCCGTTAGGCCCTGAGATACGTCCTTTGAGATATGCGGGATATGGCCCTGCCATGAGCATCTCACGGTCGTGGTTGCTCTCGAGGACGAGGAAATTGGCAGCCGAGACTTCATCCTTGATGCGTTCCGTGATATGGCCGACATCGGTGATGAGGCAGAAGCGCACGCCTTGGCTTTCAACGCGATAGCCGCAACAGTCATTGCTGTCATGGGGCACGTCGAAAGCTGTGACTGTCATATTGGCGATGTTGATGGGCTGGTCTTTCTCGATGAAACGCTTCGCCTCAGCGCGTAGGCGTGGAGACACACAGTAGTTGCGTGCTATGCCCTCATGCACACGCTCCGTGGCGAAAATGGGCAGCGCAAACTCCTGTGCCAAGCGTCCCACAGCCTTGATGTGATCGGCATGGTCGTGGGTGACAAACACGGCCTTGATATGGCCTATTGGCAGCTCGGCATTTTGGAAATGACGTTTTATGGTCTTTACAGAAAGGCCGGCATCAATAAGAATGCCTCCCTCCTCTGTCCATAAGTAATAGCTATTGCCGCTGCTGCCGCTGCCAAGACAAAAGAACTTTAGCATAGCTGTGTCGTTTTTATACTTTGGCTGCAAAATTACAAAAAAAAATGCATACTAAGTCAACAAATTCTTTTTTTTTGAACTTTATGCTATAGAAAGTGACAAAGAAGTGTCAAAGGAGCATATCGCAGCTGCCGTAGGGCGTTATTTCCCTTATCAGAATGGCAGGCCTACGGCAAAATGCAGATGGAAGTCACGCTTGAAGTTTGGATGAATGATAGGGTAGTGGTTTCTGCCTTTTGGGGTGGCGGGGTCGATGGCCTTCATGCCCGCATCAAGTCGCACCAGGAAATATCCGAAATTCAGTCGCAGCCCCAGGCCATAGGCCACTGCTATCTGTCGCCAGAACTCGTCGATGCGGAACTGGCCTCCAGGCTGTTCGGGATAGTCGCGCAGTGTCCAGACGTTGCCGGCATCGACAAAGGCGGCTCCATCCATCTTCCAGAACAAATGTGTGCGCCACTCGGCACTGAGATCCAGCTTCATGTCGCCCGTCTGGCGTATGAAATCGACACGTCCGTCCGACCCGCCGAAGCTACCGGGTCCCAGGCCACGCACCGCCCAGCCACGCACGCTATTGGCACCGCCGCTGAAATAGCGCTTCTCGTATGGAAGGACATCGGAGTTGCCGTAGGGCACGGCAACGCCGAATGCGGCATGCACGGCAAACGAGTTGCGTCGGTCAATGCGGAAGTTCTTGGCAAAGTCAAAGTCGAGCTTCGCGTATTGTGCGTAGCGGATATTGAAGAGGGTGTAGGCATTCAGCTCATTGGAGTACTGCGCCTTGAAGATGCGCGACACGGCATTGAGGAGATTGCCTGCCGTCTCCACACGCAGACGGATGCTATATGTGTTTGTGGCTTGCGTCGTGTTCTGTTGTGATGCGGGTATGTTAGTGAAGTTGAAGCTATATGCCCATCGCATGATGAAGAGGTCGGAGTAATTGTAGCGCAACACGGCATTGCGTTTGCTGTTGTCGTCGGAGAGATACTCTTCGGAGAACGTGTCACTGATCCACGGCATAAAGACATAGTTGAGATCCACGGCATCGATACGATGCTGAAGGCGTCCTTCGCTACTGCTCCACTGATAGCGCCAGGATGCCGTGAGCACACGGCGATGGAACTCGGGCCGATCCTGCGAATTGTAGCGCAGCGACGCTATGCTCTGTGCGTTGGATGAGTTGCGGAATGCCCTTCGCAGGAAGGGAAATACGAATTCGGGGAAATGCAGCTCCACCTCGCCACCATACTCGATATAGTTCTGGTCGGCATAGCCCTTAAGACCCTTGATGGCCTCAAAAGCCCCCCTTAGCTTGAGGCTCAGCATAGTGGAACGTCTGAAGAGATTGCGGTTCTGATAGCCGATGCTCATTGCCGCGCCGAAGTCTCCGGCGGAGTTTGTGCCTTCGACATCCAAGGACACGCCGTGACGGCGTGCCGTGACGAGGCTCACGTTGGCATTGAGGAGTTCGGGATTCGTGGCATCGGGTTCGACGGCGATGCTTGTACCCACGATAGCCGACAGTGCCGAGAGTGAGGCATAAGTAGAATGAATGGCGCTGTCGCTGACGAGTTCGCCCTCACGAAGCTTGCTCTTGGCGATGACGAACGATGGTGCGAGCTGCTTCTTGCCTCGAAAGTAGAAAATGCCGTCGGGAGTTGCTACGCTGTCGATAGTGGTGTGGAGCGTGTCGAGCTGAAGTGCTGAGACATCGATGTCTGTCAGATAGCGTATGCGCCCCAGACGATAGCGCGGATGCTGCATGAGAGTGTCGGGCATGCCCGTTGGTCGGTAGAGGGGTATGTGCATGGTCAGCTCCACACGGTTCTGGCCTATTGTAGTGTCTGCCTCAAAGCGTATGTCACTCTTCGTGAAGCGGTGGTAACCAAGGTCTTGGAGCACGTCGGCGATGCGCGAGCGTTCGCTGTCGAGGACATTGATGTCAAAGCGCATGCCCTCATGCAGGAGCGAGTGGGCTGTGTCGGTCGCGAGGATAGAGTCGATAGTGTGGTCTGCTATGTGCCGTCGCAGCATGGACACGATATATGGTTTCCCGGCATGTACATTATATGTCAGCGTGGCATAACGCTTGCGGATATTTGCATCGACGTCAACCGTCGCCGTGAGGAAGCCGAGATTGCGGGTTGCTGCCGTCATTGCCTCGCATGCACGCTGTGCGAGGATGCTGTCATAAACGACAGGAGCCTCACCTATGCGTCGGAAGAAACGGTTTATGCGTCGGGTGCTGTCTGTACCGCTGATGCAATAGACCGCCAACGGCACTTTCAGCAGGCTGAACCATCTTGAATTGGGATGTTGGCGCACGTAGCCCTTGAGCATCGAGGACGTCACGTCAGGCTGGTCGGTATTGACCTTGACATGGTCGAGAATCACTTCATCGCCGGACAGGAAGCGTGTCGGCGCACAACCTATGAGGAGCAACATGGCCAGCGTGGCCACCAGCATGTCGTATATAATTTGGCGACGGTTGCACATCCTGATGTTTGCTATGACCTGTTAGGACGGGGAGAGTGGTTATCGTTGCACAGCGAGAGCCTGACGTCGGAACTCGGCAAGGATGATTGCCGTTGCCACGCCGACATTGAGACTTTCGGTGGTTGCTGCTCCGGGCGGGAAAGAGGGTATCAGCAGCTTATGTCTGCATGCTGTTGCCACTTCGCGTGTCACGCCACGGCCTTCGTTGCCCATCACGATGACCCCGTGCTGCGGAAGTTGTGACTGCCACAAAGGTTCGCCGTCGAGAGCCGTAGCCACGCAAGGTGCAGATTGGGGCAGCGACCTCAGTGTCTCACATAAATTAATATAATGAACGCGCACGCGCGCGAGGCCGCCCATGGATGCCTGAACGGCCTTGGGGCTCCATACGTCTGCCGTGCTCTCGGAGCACCAGATGTCCTTAACCCCGAACCAGTCTGCCAGCCGCACGATAGTTCCTATATTGCCGGGATCTTGCACGCCATCGAGAGCCAGATTCAGGCTTGATGTCATGGCCTGCACGGGATCTACGTGATAAGAAGGAATCTCGAACAGTGCCAATACGCCCTGAGGTGTCTGTAAAAAGCTCGCCCGCTCCAATTCTGCCGGTTTGACCAACTCTACCTCGGCATCAGAATTTCTGCACAGTCTTATGTATGCATCCCGGTTGTCTGCTGCCCATTCTGAAGATAACAGGAGGAAATTGCATTTCAGATAACACATCAGCTCGGACACCAACTTAGGGCCTTCGGCAACGAACAGTCCTGATGCGCGGCGACCCTTGCGTGTGTCAAGGCTGCGAATCAGTCGGAGTCTGGACTTACTCAACATGCGCGGCGCGGACTCGGCTTAGTGTCTCAGGTGTCATCTGCAGGAATGACGCGACATGCACCATAGGTGCGCGCAGTACGATCTCCGGCTTCGTCTTCAGCAGACGCATATATCGTTCTGAGGCATTCTCGAAGCGCTGGCTGTCGGCATGTTCCTGCGATGATATGAGTGCATGTTCGAGAATCTTGCGGTAGAGACGTTCTATCTCCTTGTCGTTCTCGATGAGCTGAGTGAGCACATCGTAGGGTATGCCATAGAGCCACGAGTTCTCGAGCGCTTCCACGATGAGGCGTGAGGGTTGCTGCTTGAGAAAGCTCTCAATGCAAATCACGATGCGACCCTCATAGGAGAAATGCTCTGTCACATCGCGGCTGTTCTTGTAGTAGAACTGTCGCACCATTCCACGCTCGACATAATACATGTACTTGCACACATCTCCCTCCTTCATCAACTTGTCACCTTTCATGGCCTTGAAAGGTACGAGCAACTCTGAGAGGGTATCTATACCACTGGGAGTGAGAGTGCAGTAGCGTCGAGCTATCTCGCGTGCGATGTCACGTCTTTTGTCTGTCATCTTTTTAAGTTAGTGAGTGTTTACGTTGGTGTGTTCCGAATAGAGTGTTGAGGGTAGAGGGTAAATGATATTTGTTCTGTTACGTGTGCGTGAGGTCATGGCATTTCCGGCCGGCGGCGGCGTTCAGTCGAGTTTCAGTACGGCGAGGAATGCTTTCTGCGGCACCTGGACGTTCCCAATCTGCTTCATACGCTTCTTGCCTCGCTTCTGCTTCTCGAGGAGTTTACGCTTACGGCTTACATCGCCGCCGTAGCATTTCGCCGTCACGTCCTTACGCACTTGCTTGACAGTCTCACGTGCTATGATCTTTGCACCTATTGCAGCCTGTATGGCGATGTCGAACTGCTGGCGTGGCAGCAGCTCCTTGAGCTTCTCGCACATGCGTCTGCCGAAGTCCACGGAGTTATCGACATGTGTGAGTGTGGAGAGGGCATCAACAGGTTCGCCGTTAAGCAGGATGTCGAGTTTCACGAGTCGTGACGGGCGGAAGCCATCCTGATGGTAGTCGAACGATGCATATCCCTTCGAAATGCTCTTGAGCTTGTCATAGAAGTCAATGACTATTTCGCCCAAGGGCATGTGGAACTGTATCTCCACGCGGTTGCCACTGATGAAATCCTGCTTGATGAGTTCGCCGCGCTTGCCCAGGCAGAGAGTCATGATCGGCCCTATATAGTTGGTGTTGGTGATGACCGAGGCGTGGATGTATGGTTCCTCGATGTGGTCGATGAGTGTCGGATCGGGCATCCCGGCGGGATTGTGCACCTCCTTGCATGTGCCCTGTTTGTCATAGACGAGGTATGACACGTTGGGGACGGTGGTTATCACATCCATGTTGAACTCCCGGTCGAGGCGCTCCTGCACGATCTCCATGTGCAGCAGTCCGAGGAATCCGCAGCGGAAGCCGAAGCCCAGCGCCACGCTGGACTCGGGCTGGAATGTCAGCGACGCATCGTTGAGCTGTAGCTTCTCCAGAGATGCTCTCAGATTCTCAAAGTCCTCTGTCTCTATGGGATAGACGCCGGCGAAGACCATGGGCTTCACCTCCTCGAAACCGGCGATGGCTGGTGTCTGCGATGCTGTGGCGACATGGGTGATGGTATCGCCCACCTTAACCTCGGTGGCCGTCTTGATGCCGCTGACGATATAGCCCACGTCACCGCAATGCAGTTCCGTGCGTGGCACCATATCCATCTTCAGTACACCTATCTCGTCGGCATTGTACTCTTTGCCGGTATTTATGAACACCACGTTGTCGCCCTTGCGGATGCTGCCGTTCACTATCTTGAAGTATGCTATTATCCCTCGGAAGGAATTGAAGACCGAATCGAAGATGAGAGCCTGCAGCGGAGCGCTCTCATCGCCTGTGGGACACGGTATGCGATTGACAACAGCATTGAGGATGTCATCAACGCCCTGGCCTGTCTTGCCGCTGGCACGTATTATCTCTTCGCGCTTGCAGCCCAGGAGGTCGATAATCTCGTCTTCCACTTCATCGGGCATGGCATTAGGCATATCGCACTTGTTGACGACGGGGATTATCTCCAAGTCGTGGTCGATAGCCATATAGAGGTTGGAAATCGTCTGTGCCTGAACGCCTTGCGTTGCATCTACCACCAACAGCGCTCCCTCACAAGCCGCAATGCTCCGGCTGACTTCGTAGCTGAAGTCAACATGTCCCGGAGTGTCAATGAGGTTGAGAGTGTATCGCTCGCCATCGTGCACATATTCCATCTGGATGGCATGGCTTTTGATGGTAATGCCACGCTCACGCTCGAGGTCCATGTCATCGAGCATCTGACCTTCTGTTACCTGGATGGTGTTTGTCCGTTCGAGGAGACGGTCGGCCAATGTGCTCTTGCCATGGTCTATATGGGCTATGATACAAAAGTTACGAATATGTTTCATGGCTGCAAAGATAGTGATATTCTGTGTATCAGACAAGGATTTGTTGATTTTTTTTAGAGAAAAGGTCCATAAGAAAACGCGAATGGGGTGAGACACCACAGACATAGGTATCTCCCCCCATTGACGATGTTTGTTTTCTGTAAGTTTCGGCCTACTCCTCGGGCTTCATGTTGGTATAGACCGTCTGCACGTCATCGAATTCCTCGAGGCGCTCAATCATCTTATTGATTGTCTCTCGCTGCTCGTCGGTGACATCCTTAAGGTCGTTGGGGATATAGGTGAACTCACCGCCGACATCCTCGAAGCCTTGCTCCTCGAGATGCTTTTGTATGGCACCATAGCTCTTGGGGTCGCCATAGATGGTGAGTGTGCCTTCCTCGTCGTCCTCATCGTACTCATCCTCAACGCCATAGTCGATGAGGTCGAGAATGAGTTCATCCATGTCTATGCCATCCTTCTTCTTAAAGGTGAAGACAGCCTTGTGGTCGAAGAGGAACGCCAGTGACCCCATCGTACCGAGGTTGCCGCCGAACTTATTGAAGACAGACCGCACGTCGGCCACGGTGCGGGTGGGGTTGTCGGTCAGTGTGTCCACAAAGATTGCTATGCCATGTGGCCCATAGCCTTCGTAGGTCATGCCTTTGTAGTCACTCTGGTCCTTGCCCATAGCGTTCTTGATGGCGCGGTCGATGTTGTCCTTTGGCATGTTCTCGCGCTTGCAGGTGGCAATGATGCCGCGCAACGTTGGGTTCATGTCGGGATCTGGTCCGCCGGCCTTAACAGCGATGGCGATTTGCTTTCCCAGCTTGGTGAACGTCTTTGCCATGTGGCCCCAGCGCTTCAGCTTGGCGGCCTTACGATATTCGAATGCTCTTCCCATGAGAGTAAATAAAACGGACATTGCCCGCTCCCGCTTTATGAGTGGAGGGGCATAATCCTTTGCTATTGGTTATTTAATTGATGAATAGTTCATGAAATGTCGTGAGTGATTGTGAGAGACGGCATCCGTCAGCGCAATTCGGCACCCAGCTGCTTGGTGAGGTTCTGTATGAGCTTCTGCATGATGGCATCAATAGCCTTGTCGTTGAGTGTCTTGGTCTCGTCCTGCAAGATAAAGTTCACGGCGTAGCTCTTCTTGCCGGCGGGCAGGTTCTTGCCCTCATAGACATCGAAGAGCGTCACCTCCTTCAGCAGCTTGCGTTCGCTCTGGTAGGCCACGGCCTCTATGCCTGCGAACTCCACGTTCTTATCTACTAGCAGGGCCAAGTCACGGCTTACGGCGGGGAACTTCGGCAGCTCGCTGTAGCTCACCTTTTGCTTGCGGATGAGGCGCATCACCTGCTGCCACGCTATGTCAGCGTAATACACTTCGGTGGGAATGTCGAAAGCCATCTGGAGACGCTTTGCGACGACACCCATCTGCACTATCATCTTGCCATTGCGGTCGGTCACTGCGATGCTCTTCGAGAAGATGTCGTTCGTGCCTTCACCGAATACGAGCATTCCGAACGGCACTCCCACACGCTTGAGGATATTCATAACATTGGCTTTCAGCGTGAAGAAGGTCTGGTCCTCGTCGGGATGAGCCCACGAGCCGTTGACGCGTTTGCCCGTCACCCAAAGTCCGAGGTGATAGTCCTCGCTGTAGGCATCGAGCACGTGCTTGATGACCTCGGGGTCGCGGCTGGAGCTTACGCCGGGAATGATGATGTCGCTCTTCTTCTCCTCGTCGAAATAGTAGCAGTTGCCGAACTCGAAGAACTGCACGTCGCCTCGCCGGCGGTTCACGTTGCGGCTTATGCTTTCCAAGCCTCCGAAAAGCAATGTCTGGCGCAGCACGTTGAGGTCTTGCGACAGCGGATTGAGCAGACGTACGAGCCTCTTGGAGGGATATGCCTGAAGGTCGTCATAGTAGGCTCCGCGCTGAAGCGAGTTGTTGAGTATTTCGTTGTAGCCTGCACCGACGAGTTGCTCGGACACGAGGTTCTGCAGCTTGTGGCTCTTGTCGGGTTCGCCCTTTATGGACAGTGCGCTATTGATGCTCGACGGAATCTCGACGTTGTTGTAGCCATAGATGCGGAGGATGTCCTCTACGACATCGCACGGGCGCTGCACATCCACCCTGTAGGCCGGCACGGTGAGCTTCAGGCCGTCGGCCGTCTCCTCGTCGATGTTCATCTCCAGAGATGTGACAATGCTCTTTATGGTGTCGCGGCCCAGCTGCTTGCCAATGAGGTTATCGACGTAGTGGTAAGGCAGGCTGACCTTGAAGTCATCGATGGGCTGTGGATAGACATCCACAATGTCCATCGACACCTTTCCGCCTGCCAGCTCGCGGCAAAGGATGGCGGCTTGCTTCAGGGCGTAGATCTGTCCATGAGGGTCTATGCCACGCTCAAACCGGAACGAGGCATCCGTCTGAAGGCCATGTCGGCGCGAGCTCTTGCGAATCCATGTGGGATTGAAGTAAGCACTCTCGAGCAGGACGTTGCGTGTGGTGGCGTACGTTCCGCTGCCACGGCCGCCATAGACACCGCCGATACACATGGGCTCTTCTGTGTTGCAGATCATGAGGTCGTGGTCGCTGAGCTTACGCTCCATGCCGTCGAGGGTCTCGAAAGGTGTACCCTCGGGCATTGTCTTGACGATGACCTTGCCGCCCTTGATCATGTCGGCATCGAAGCAGTGCAAAGGCTGTCCGTAGGCCATCATGATATAGTTGGTGATGTCAACGATGTTGTTGATGGGGCGAAGGCCTATGGCCGTGAGGTGGTCTTGCAGCCACTTGGGACTCTCCTTGACCTCGCAGCCGGTGATTGTCACCGCGGCATATCGCGGACATGCCTCGGCATTCTCCACCTGGACGGGTATTTCGAGGTCATGATTGTCAACTGAGAAAGCCTCGCAGCCGGGGCGGTGCAGTGATGTCTTGTAGCCATTCTGCACGAGCCATGCGTAGAGGTCACGTGCCACGCCATAGTGTGAACATGCATCGGCACGGTTGGCGGTGATATCGACTTCGATGACATAGTCGCTCTCCAATCCATAGTACTCAGCAGCCGGGGTGCCAGCCTTAGTGTCTTCGGGCAACACGATGATGCCATCGTGGCTGGTGCCGACACCTATCTCGTCCTCGGCACAAATCATACCGTTGCTTTCTATGCCGCGCAGCTTGCTGCGCTTGATGACAAACTCCTTGTCGCCATCGTAGAGCTTTGTGCCGAGCGTGGCACAGATAACTTTCTGCCCGGCAGCTACATTGGGTGCGCCGCAGACAATCTGCTGAGGCTCACCGGTACCTATGTTCACCATGCAGACGTGCATGTGGTCGCTGTTGGGGTGTGGCTCGCAGGACAGCACTTCTGCCACCACGAGACCCTGAAGACCGCCGCGAATGCTCTGTACCTCTTCGACACCGTCAACTTCCAGGCCCGCTGACGTCAGTGCGTCGGCAACCTGCTGTGGCGTGAGGTCGGTATCTACGTATTCGCATAGCCATTTGTATGAAATATTCATGTCGTTATGATGTTTTTTCTGTTTGTCAGTAGTGTCTTTGGCGCATCGCTCGTCAATGCGGGCGCAAAGTTAGGTAAAATTCTTGAAACAGCAGCCTTTAATGCCATTTTTTTGCTGTATTACATTACGATAATTGTCCGGCAGGTGCAGAAATGTGTCAAATCCCGCATTCGTCAGAATGGCATGTCGGCCACTGGCGTCGGCGGGCCGAATGGCGATTCCGCATCATTGGGTGGAGGCAAGAATGCATCGGTCCCCGTGGGAGCAGGGGCTGCAGACGGTGCCTTGTCATCATCGTTGAGCGACGAGCCGTAGGTCATTGTCTCGCCGGGAGCCGGGACATAAGACTCGTCATCGGGATCCTCAAATCGTGCCAACTCGTTGCGGAAGCGAAGCAGGACAGTATCAACAGCGCCGTTACGATGCTTGGCGACTATGAACTCTGCCATACCCCTGAGGTCGTGACCGGCACTGTCGTTGTAGATCTTGTAGTATTCTGGTCTGTGGATGAAGCATACCATGTCTGCATCCTGCTCGATAGCTCCGGATTCACGCAGGTCGCTGAGCTGAGGCCGTTTGCCCTCATCGCCTTGCTGGTCGCGTTTCTCAACGCTACGGTTGAGCTGCGAGAGTGCTATAATGGGTATGTTAAGCTCCTTGGCAAGGCCCTTCAGCGAGCGACTGATGTTCGACACCTCTTCCTGACGGGAGCCGAAGCTCATGCCAGAGGCATTCATGAGCTGCAGGTAGTCGATGAGGATGAGTTTGACGCCATGCTCGCGCACGAGGCGTCGGGCCTTGGTGCGGAGCTCGAACACTGAAAGCGAAGGCGTGTCATCGACATAGAACGGTGCATGCTCCAGCTGCTTGATGCGATTGTCCAGCTGGCCCCACTCATACGGTGCCAGCTGTCCGCTCTTTATCTTCTCGCCAGGCAGTTCGCTGACATTAACTATGATACGCGTCACGAGCTGCACGTTGCTCATTTCCAACGAGAACATCGCCACTGGCTGCTGCATGTCAACGGCTATCTTCTTGGCCATGGAAAGCACAAAGGCTGTCTTTCCCATAGCAGGACGTGCGGCGATGATGATAAGGTCTGAATTCTGCCACCCGTTGGTGAGCTTGTCGATGCGGGCGAAGCCGCTGGAAAGTCCCGACAAGCCATTCTCGCGGGCCGCAGCACGCTGTATCATGGCGTAGGCCTCGCTCACCACGGGGTCTATCTGTGTATAGTCTTTCTTGAGGTTCTGTTGTGAGATGGCAAAAAGCTGCCCCTCGGCTTCCTGCATGAGGTCGTCAACATCGATGGTGGCATCAAAGGCCTGTGTCTGCAGTTGCGACGAGAATGTAATGAGTTGACGCGCCAGCGATTTCTGTGCTATGATGCGGGCATGATACTCGATGTGGGCCGACGATGTCATATTGGCCGTCAGCTCCGTGAGGTAGGCTGGCCCTCCGGCTTTCTCAAGTTCGGAGTTCGAGTCGAGGTAGTCGGCCACGGTGAGCAGATCTACAGGTCGCTGCATACTGCTTAGTGAGCGCACGGCGTTGTAGATTATCTGGTGGCGGGTATCATAGAAACTCTCCGGGCGCAGGATCTCGCTTATGAGCGAGTAGGCGTCCTGCTCGAGCATCAGCGCGCCGAGGACAGCACGTTCCATCTCGAGGTTCTGCGGCTGTACGTGGCCGTAAGCATCCTCGGCAGGCACAGAGACGGTGTTCTGGCGCCGTGTGCTGCGGCGGTTGTTGGTAGTGTTAGCAGCCATGTTCTTGCAGGTATTGTTCTGCTCGTTCTAAATCCTCGGGGGTGTCAATGCCCACTGTGGCAGTGGCAGTGGTGGCAACACGAATGGTGTAGCCTGCCTGTAGCCAGCGCAGCTGCTCCAAGCTCTCGGCCTTCTCTAAGGGTGACTGCGGCAACGCCGTGACGGCTTTCAGCACCTCGGCACGATACGCATAGAGGCCGATATGACGGTAGAAGGTGTGACACGACAGCCACTGCCCGCGCTCCACCCCCCGGAGGAATGGCACCACACTCCGGCTGAAATAGAGGGCGTGCATGTCATTGCCCACCACCACCTTCACGGCGTTGGGGTTCTCCAGAGCCGCTATGCCCTCATCGGGAGTGAAGGGCTTCACGAGGGTGGCTATCTGTGTGGCCGGGTCGTGAAAGCAAGCCCTGAGACTGCGGATTTGGCTGGGCTGTATGAAAGGTTCGTCGCCTTGGATATTTATCACAATGTCGGCATCGCCACCCAGTATGTCGAGGGCCTCGCAGATGCGGTCGGTACCGCTCTTGTGGTGGGTGCCTGTCATCACGGCATGTCCTCCAAAGGCTTCCACGGCATCGAAAATGCGCTGGTCGTCGGTTGCCACGGCGACATCATCGAGTTCCGCTGCCACCTGGCTATAGACGCGTTCAATCACCGTCTTGCCTCCCAACAATGCCAGTGGCTTGCCGGGAAAGCGCGTCGATGCGTAGCGTGCAGGTATGATTCCAATGAATTTCATTAGTATGTTTGTTATTTATTATGTATTTGTCTTGGAAGGATGGTCTGAAAGCATTACCTTTGCAGCGACATGGATACACATATATATTATATAGGTATCGGTTCAAACCTTTCCCACGCCGAGTGCATGATGGATGCCGTGTGCTCTCTGCTGCCACGACAGGTGTTTGGGCAATGGCGCTTCAGCCGATATGTACTCACCAAGCCCGTCTTCTTCGCCAATCCGGCATTGTTTGCCAATGCTGTAGCAGAGGTGCGCACGGCTGCTGATGTTGACGAACTGCGACGGCTGCTGAAGGCTGTTGAGGCTCTCATGGGGCGCGCACCAGCCGATAAGGGCGAGGGGCGCGTAGTTGTTGATCTCGACATTATCATTGCCGACGGCCGCGTGTTGCGGCCCGATGACATGCGGCGTGATTACAACATGCTGCTGCTGGCAGAGCTGGGCTGCAAGGATTCGTAGGTGGATCCTAAATTGAGCTTTGGGTCGCTCTATGCCTATCCTGGATAATCCAAACTACGGATCGGGCAGCAGAGAGAGCATCATGCCGCTCACCTTGAGGGAGATATCGGGCAAATCCAATGATTACGGGACACTCCTATAAGTCGGGCGAGACGAGCGTTTCGTCAACATTGTCAATGCCGAAGAGGTCATCAAGACCTACGCTCTCATCAACATCGTAGATTATGTCGTCGCTCTCCTTACCGCAAGGGTCGAAGCCTTCGGGCATCTCGAAGTCCTCCTCTGGAGAGTAGCCGAGACGTCCGTCCTGAAACACCTTTCTCAGGAACAGTGCGCAGATGGGCAGCGATGCCGATGCGCCCTGACCATAGGTCATGCTGTTGAAATGGATGTCGCGCTCGTCGCCACCCACCCATGCGCCGAAGGCCAGCGAGGGCGTGTAGCCCACAAACCATCCGTCGCTGTTGTCGTTGGTGGTACCCGTCTTTCCACCCATAGGAGCTGTGATGTTGTAGCGGTGGCGCATACGCGAACCCGTGCCGCCGTCAATTACTCCACGCATCAGCACTATCATCTTGCAGGCACTCTCCTCGCTGATGACTTCCTTCATACGCGGAGCGAAGTCGGCAACAATACTGCCTTCGGCGTCAGTGATGCGCGTCACGAACATTGGCGCCGAACGGATGCCGTGATTGGCAAAGGCCGTGTATGCCGACACCATCTCCATCACGCTGATGTCGCACGGGCCGAGACACAGCGACATCGACGGGTGAATGTCTTGATTCATGATGCCGAACTCATGCAGCAGACGTACGAAGGCCGACGGGTTGAGTTGGTTCATGAGGTATGCCGAGATCCAGTTGTTGGACTGCGCCAGACCCCATTTCAGAGTCACCATCTCGCCGTAGCGGGCGCGGCTGCCGTTGCGGGGCGTCCATGTCTGGTTGCCCACGGTGTAGGTCTGCTGCACGTTGGGTACCTCATCACATGGGCTAAAGCCGTTTTCCATGGCCAGGGCATAGAGGTATGGCTTGATGGTCGAGCCCACCTGACGCCGCCCAACTCCTGCCATGTCGTACTGAAAGTGCATGTAGTTTATGCCTCCGACGTATGCCTTCACCTGGCCGTTATGAGTGTCCATACACACGAAACCGGACCGCAGGAACTTCTTGTAGTAGCGCAGGCTGTCCATTGGTGACATCATGGTATCGACATCGCCATGGGAAGTATAGACGGTCATCTCAACGGGGGTGTTGAAGGCACGCTGGATCTCCTCGTCAGTGGCTTTGGCATCCTTCATCTGCAAGTATCGGCCTGTCTGGCGCATGGCGCGGTCAAGGTTCTTCCTCATTTTCTCCATCGACACGCCGGCACTGTATGGCGCATTGGGCTTGCCTTGGCGCTCCTTTTCGAACAAAGGCTGCAGGTAGTTCACGACATGCTCTGCAATGGCCTCTTCGGCATAGCGCTGCATGCGGCTGTCGATGGTGGTGTATATCTTCAGGCCGTCGGTGTATATATTATAGTGCGAACCGTCCTTCTTTGTGTTCTTATTGCACCAGCCGAACAGCGGGTCGGTCTCCCATGCCACACTGTCCTCATAAAACTTCTGTCCCTGCCACGAAGCATAGTTGCTGCGTACCGGCTTCTTGGCCATCATCACGGCACGCAGATACTCACGCACATAGGTGCCTTCGCCAACCTTGTGATCCACGCGGTGGAAATTCAGCTCCACGGGCTGACGTCGAAGGCTGTCACAGGCAACTTGCGAGAGGTAGCCGGCCTTCACCATCTGCCCAAGCACGATGTTGCGGCGCTGAAGGGCTAAATCGGGATGGCGCACAGGGTTGTAGTACGACGGGTTCTTACACATTCCTATGAGCATGGCACTCTCGTTGACGGTGAGGTCTTTGGGCTCTTTGCCGAAATATGTCTTTGCCGCCGTCTTCAGACCCACGGCATTGTGCAGGAAGTCAAAATAGTTGAGGTACATCGTCAGTATCTCTTCCTTCGTGTAGTAGCGTTCGAGTTTCACGGCAATGACCCACTCTATGGGTTTCTGCAGCAGACGTTCCTCTACGCTGCCGGCCTTGGCAGAGTATAACTGCTTGGCAAGCTGCTGTGTGATGGTGGAGCCGCCGCCGGCATTCTTCTGACGCATGAGGCCGCGCTTTACGAATGCACGTCCCAAGGCACGGTAATCGATTCCGGAATGCTCATAGAAGCGTATGTCCTCGGTGGCCACAAGAGCCTGAATGGTGGAAGGGGCGATGTCATTGTAGCTCAGAAACACACGGTTGGCACGCTGATAACTCCACGTGCCAAGCACGCGGCCGTCGGCCGAGAGAACCTGCGAGGCAAACTTGTTGACGGGATTCTCGAGCTGGTAAAGATTGGGCATGTAACCAATACGTCCCTCAGCGATTGCCCAAAAAGCCCACGCCGCAGCCACCACTCCGGCCAAGAGCAGAAGCCACAGGACGATGACAATTTTCTTTCTCATTTACTTGTTTGTGATACGTGCAAATTGGGTTGCAAATATACTGCTTTTCCAGCAAATCACTACCACATCATGCAAAAAAAACACGTTTTTTAGCATTTGCGATAAGATAAACACGCTTTCATGCTTCGCTTTTCAATAAAAATCCTTACTTTTGCGAGCCAATTCAAAGAATATCCGTCAGAATGGAAAACAGAAGTCTGGTCACTATCGCCGACCACACACGTGAGAAAATCCTCTACCTGCTCGCCATGGCAGAACAGTTTGAGCTACACCCCAACCGACGTATTCTCGACGGAAGGGTAGTGGCAACGCTGTTCTTCGAACCATCGACACGCACTCGACTGAGCTTCGAGACGGCAGCAAACCGCCTCGGGGCACGCGTCATCGGTTTTGCCGACCCCAAGGTGACGTCCGGCACCAAGGGCGAGACGCTCAAGGATACCATTATGATGGTCTCCAACTACGCCGACGTCATTGTCATGCGACATTACCTTGAGGGGGCAGCCCGCTATGCCAGCGAGATAGCACCTGTGCCCGTCGTCAATGCCGGCGACGGGGCCAACCAGCATCCGTCGCAGACAATGCTCGACCTATACACTATCTATCAGACGCAGCATCGGCTCGACAATCTCGACATCTATCTCGTTGGCGACCTCAAGTACGGACGCACGGTGCACTCTCTTCTTATGGCCATGCGCCATTTCAATCCTACATTCCACTTCATAGCTCCAGACGAGCTGTCGATGCCAGAGTCATACAAGCTCTACTGTCGCAAGATGGGCATACAGTATGTCGAGCACAAGGATTTCGACGCCGAAGTCATTGCCGGGGCCGACATATTATATATGACACGCGTGCAACGTGAACGTTTCACAGACCTCATGGAGTATGAGCGCGTCAAAGACCGCTATCTCCTGAAGCTCGACATGTTGCGCAAGGCAAAACCAAATATGCGCATCCTGCACCCCCTGCCTCGAGTCAATGAGATAGAATATGCCATCGACGACGACCCCCACGCTTACTACTTCCAGCAGGCACGCAACGGACTCTTTGCACGTCAGGCCATCTTGTGTGACGTGCTCGGAATAACCCTCGACCAAGTCATCAACGACAATACTATAATTGCATGAAACGTCAAGAACTTATCGTTTCCGCATTAGACCACGGAACCGTCATCGACCACATACCCTGCGACCGCCTCTTCGAGGTGATTCGCCTCTTGCACCTACAGGATATGACATCGAAGGTGACAATCGGCTACAACCTCAAGTCTGCCAAGATGGGCACCAAGAGTATCATCAAGATTGCCGACAGATTCTTCACCGATGCCGAACTCAACCAACTCTCTGTCGTGGCGCCCGATGTCACTCTCGCCGTCATACGCGACTATGAGGTGGTAGAGAAACGACAGGTGTCAATGCCGCACGAGATATGCGGTATCATTCGCTGCAACAATCCCAAGTGTATCACCAACAACGAGCCTATGCCTACGCTGTTTCACATCGTTGACGAGGACCCGTCACTCGTCAGATGCCACTATTGCAATCACGAGCAGGACATAAAACAGGTGAAGACAATACCCTCGCCGTCACTATGCTGAGCGCGACACGCCTTTCTGGCAATTTAAGAATATGATTCACAATAACGTTTAATTCACAAAGGACTCTTTGCCTTTCACACCAAGATCGGGAGAGAGATTCTGAAATTTTAACATGGAAAGAGACAACACAATCTTCGCTCTCATCAATGAGGAGCGTGCACGACAAGAAAGAGGTATCGAGCTTATCGCCTCAGAGAATTTCGTGAGCCCACAGGTCATGGAGGCCATGGGATCCGTACTGACCAATAAATACGCCGAAGGCTATCCCGGAAAGCGTTACTACGGTGGCTGTCAGGTGGTGGATAAGGTTGAGCAACTGGCTATAGACCGCGTTTGCAGTCTCTTCGGTGCAGAGTATGCCAACGTGCAGCCGCACTCAGGTGCTCAGGCCAACGCCGCTGTTTTCCTCGCATGCCTCAATCCCGGTGACACATTCATGGGCCTCAACCTCGACCACGGAGGTCATCTCAGCCACGGCTCTCCAGTCAACACATCGGGCATCATTTACCGCCCCGTTGGCTACAACCTCGACAAGGCAACAGGACGAGTAGATTACGACGAGATGGAACGTCTCGCCCTCGAACACAAGCCAAAGCTCATCATCGGCGGAGGTTCGGCCTACAGCCGCGAGTGGGACTACCGTCGTATGCGCGAGATCGCTGACAAGGTGGGAGCACTCCTGATGATTGACATGGCACATCCTGCAGGGCTCATTGCAGCTGGACTGCTGGACAACCCCGTGAAATACGCCCATATCGTAACCTCTACGACCCACAAGACGTTACGTGGCCCGCGCGGAGGCATCATCCTCATGGGCAAAGACTTCGAGAACCCATGGGGCAAGAAGACTCCCAAGGGCGAAGTCAAGATGATGTCGGCACTGCTCAACAGCGCCGTCTTCCCTGGCATTCAAGGCGGACCATTGGAGCATGTCATTGCTGCCAAGGCTGTCGCCTTCGGAGAGGCGCTCACGCCAGAGTTCCGCCAGTGGGCTGCACAGGTCAAGAAGAATGCCGCCGTGCTCGCTCAGGCTCTCATAGACCGCGGCTTCGATATTGTCAGCGGCGGAACAGACAACCACTCTATGCTCGTTGACCTACGTTCGAAGTACCCCGACCTGACTGGTAAGGTGGCCGAGCGTGCGCTTGTGGCTGCCGACATCACCGTCAACAAGAATATGGTGCCCTTCGACACACGCAGCGCTTTCCAGACATCGGGCATTCGCCTCGGCACCCCTGCCATCACCACACGAGGTGCCAAGGAAGATCTTATGCTGAAAATTGCCGAGCTCATAGAGCGCGTCCTCGACGCACCCGAGGATGAGGGTGTCATAGCAGCCGTACGTTCAGAGGTCAATGGTATCATGAGCCACTACCCGCTCTTCGCATAAAGAGCCGCCCCGGCATCGGCCTAACGTGACCTCACTCGCCGATGTAGCCGGGTAGAAACCCGCAATCGGCCTTAGGTCGCTTCGACGCCTTAAAGAATCACCATAAATCCCAACTGGGATATTGCCGCTCTGATTCATTTTCCGCCCATGCTAATCAGCAAGTACCATGGCTGGTTAGCATGGGTTCTGTTTTTCTGTTTCCGGCTGTCGTGGGGCTTTAGCTGTCGCGTGAGATGCTGTCGATGCGCAGTCGCAGCAGGCCTGCCGGGACATGCACCTCCACGAGATCGCCAGGCTTCTTGCCGAGCAATGCCTGTCCGATGGGCGACTTGATGGAAATCTTTCCTTCGCTGGGATTCGCCTCGTGAGTGCTGACGATGGTGTAGCACATCTGTCGGTCGGTGGCGATGTTGGTCATTTCCACCCGGCTGAGCAGTCCTACCTTGTCGCTGCTCAGACGCGATGTGTCTATGACACGTGCGAATTCCAGCACCCTCTGATGAAAGCGTATGCGGCTCAGTATGCGCCCCTGTTCGCGCTTGGCGGCATGGTACTCGAAGTTCTCGCTGAGGTCGCCTTTGTCGCGCGCCTCGGCGATGGCATCTTTCACCCGGGGCAAATCCACTGTCTCGAGTTGTCGGAGCTCGGCCACGATCTTGTCGTAGCCTTCTTGTGACATATATTCCATTTCTGTCAATAAGTGGGTTCTATAAATTAGCTTTGGATTGCTCTTAGGCTATTTTCGAGCGGATTATGTTTCAAGGCCGCCGGGGCGTAGCGGGCCGCCCGGCGCTTGCGACGCTTGACACTTCAAGCGCTCGAGCTCTGCTCGCTCCACACTAGGAGAACGTCCCAAGGACGTGAAGCAAAAGATGCCGAAATCATCCAAAAGGGACAAGGGCAAACAAAGATAATTCATAGAGAATTTATTAATTAATAGAACACACCAATATATTATATGAATGATTATCCGCAATCGTACCACCAAGACGCTGGAAGCGTCTCCTCTCAATAACCGGGGGTGCGCAGTACCCCCGGATAGGGACAAAAAGGGAAACATCGACCCTGAAGGGGTCGCCCATTACGCTGTTCGGGCACTCTTTCAGAGTGCTTGCCTCTATAGAGCTTGTTATCTGGGGGTGCTCGCTACGCTCGTACCCTCGGTTATTGAGCGAAGACCGCGTTGCGGTCTCTTTGGTGGTATGATTGCGGATAATCATTTTATATGATTATTGTTTGTCGGTTGCATGCCTGCCTCTTGCTGTCACGATAAGGCCTGCCAGGCGTATGAACTCGCCGACGAGGAGCACGGGGCATGTGAAGATGATGAGCCACAGCCAGTCGGCAGGTGAGAGTGGCGACACCTCGAACATCTGTCCGAAGAGCGTCACGATGAGCACTTGTCCGAGGAGAATAGCGATGGCTATTGCTACGAAGCCCATGCTGTAATGCGTAGCGAAATGTGAGGGATGGCGCAGCGTGTCTGCGACGTCGATGATGAGGCACCGTCCCGTCCGGAAGTAACGTGCGTTGAAGAGGTTCCAGAATTGCAGCAGGACGAAGAATGTGAAGAAAATTCCCAGCTCGTAGTGCGAGAGGTGTTGTTTCGTCTTAGTGAAATCGAGGAAGTTGTTGAAGTATATTTCCCAAAGTCTTGTGTCGGCGAGGTCGTAGGCAGAGCTGATGTCAGTGTGCCACAGTAGCTGCCACAGCCCGAAGAGGAAGAGGAAGCAGAGTAGTCCGACTATGACAATGTTGGCTGCCATGCGTGTGTCCACGATGTGTGCATCGGCGCGTCGTGGCTTGTCGAGCATTACTCGTCTGTCAACGGGCAGCGACGACAGTGCCATGGCGGCGAAGGTATCCATGATGAGGTTCACCCACAGCATCTGTGTGACGTTGAGCGGCGAGTCGAGTCCCATGAAAGCTCCAGACAGCACGATAAGACATGCGCAGACGTTTATTGTCATCTGGAAAAGTATGAAGCGCTTGATGTTGAGATAAAGGGATCGCCCCCACAGTATGGCGGTATTGATGCTTGCAAATGAGTTGTCGATGATGGTGATGTCAGATGCCTCCTTGGCTCGCGCTGTGCCGTCGCCCATGGAGAGTCCCACGTGCGCCTTCTTCAGTGCCGGAGCATCGTTGGTGCCGTCGCCCGTCACGGCCACGACCTGACCTGTCTGTTGCAGGAGTGTTACAAGGCGTGCCTTGTCGGCCGGGCGTGCTCGTGCGAGCACCTTCAGCGTCGGCAGTATGTCGCCCTTGATGTGGCTGTCGGTCATCTGTGCGAAATCCTGTCCGCCGACTACTAAGGCATCGTCATCATTGACGATGATGCCTGTCTGCCGTGCCACCTCGCCAGCCGTCAGTGCCACGTCGCCCGTGACCATGATGATGTTGACACCGGCCCTGTGGCTTGTCTCTACGGCCTGACGGACGTCTTCGCGTATGGGGTCGGCCATGCCTACGAAGCCTATGAATTGCAGTGGCGACTTGGCGTCAGGTGTGAGCTCCTGTGTCGCGAAGGCCAGTGTGCGCCGGCCGCGTCTCTGCAGCTCGGCGAGACTCTCGGTCACCTCCTGGCGTGTGTGACCTCCTGCTATTTCTTCGCACATGTCAAGCACTATCTCCGGCGCTCCCTTAACGAAGCGGAACTGCCGGTGCGTGGTGTTGTCGGTGGCGGTGGTGGTCATGTGCTTTGTCTCTGGCGTGAAGGGCTGTTGGTGACTTATTGTCATTGCCTCGCGGAAGTCCTGATAGTCGATGCCCTTGCGGCGCCTGAGCCAGTAAAGTAGTGCGCCCTCTGTGGGATTGCCCACGCTGCGCAGCTTGCCGTCAGTCTGTTCTGAGAGCTCAGCCGTGGAGTTGACGGCGATGCACCGTGCCACGTCGTTGATGTCGGCATAGAGGCATTCAGAGTCCTCCATGACGCGCAGCTTGTTCTTGGTGAGCGTGCCGGTCTTGTCGGTGCAGATGACGGTGGCAGCCCCCATTGTCTCGCAGGCATGTAGCTTGCGCACGAGGTTGTTCTGCTTGAGCATCCGCCTCATGCTCAGTGCGAGGCTTATCGTCACGCTCATGGGCAGTCCCTCGGGCACAGCCACAACTATAAGGGTCACTGCAATCATGATGGAGTTGAGCGTGAAAGTCACTATCTGCAGTATGTCGGTGTCGTTAGCCCTGTTGCCGTCGAAGAGGAAGTAGTAGGCGAGCCTTCCTGCCACGATGAGTGCCGCCACGATGTAGCTTGCCCGTGTTATCCACGAGCCGAGCTGTCCGAGCTGTCGGTTGAGGGGTGTCTTGACGGCCGCTTCTTCCTGTATGAGCCTGGCACCCTTGCCCTCCTCAGTGTCGAGACCTGTTGCTGTCACGCGATATAGGCATTGCCCTTCGAGCACGATGCTGCCACGCAGCAGGAAGTCGTGTGGGTATGCCTGCTCTTGTGAATCGGGTTCGGGGTGCAGGGTCTTGGTGGCATACATCTCTCCTGTGAATGCTGACTCGTCGATGAGAAGTTTCTCTGTCTTCAGCAGTTGTCCGTCGGCGGGCACTTCGTCGCCGCTTTCTAACCTGATGACATCGCCCACGACGACGTCGCTCTTGGCTATGAGCAGCATCTGAGGTCTGCGGCCAGAGCGGGGCGCGTTGGCTGTCCAACGTAGCACCTTCACTGGGCGTTCGTCCTTCTTGCGATTGAGAATCCTGAACTCGCGTTCAGCGCGTACCTCGAAAATGAAGCCTACGCCGGTGGCAAGAAGCAGTGCAAGCAGTATGCCAAGTGGCTCGATGAGCGTCGCCCATCCTTTGCCATCCACGCCGATCTCATAGAGAGAGACGATGACGGAGAAAGCGAACACCACGAGCAACACTACGATTAGCGGGTCTTTGAACTTCTCTAGGAAGCCGAGCCATAGAGGCTTCTCTGGCGGTGGCGGGATGATGTTTTTACCCTTACCTTGTGCTACCTGTGGCGATTCGTTGTCGAGACATTGCTGTCTGTAGTCTGTCTGCATCGAGATGTGTATGTGTTAGCGATTGTATAGAGAGGGGAGCCGTGCGGATAATCCCACGTCACTGTGTCACGTGGGCGCAACGAGAGGAAAAGGCACGGCTCCCCTGTGAGTCGGCTCACGCTTTTGAAACTGAATGCGTGAACTCGTATAACATGTTCTTTATTGGTGTGAGGCTATGTCGTCGAGGATTTTCCATACGTTCATCAGTCCGCGTGGTACGTGGAAACATCCTTTCCACTTGCCGCCCTTGAGTGGCAGCAGAACTTCTCCCTGACGGTTGAGGTAGCCGTACCACTCGGGGTATTCTGTATCGCGGAAGTGGCTCCATGTGTAGTCGTGCACGCGCCGGAACCAACGCAGACACCGCTCGTCACCAGTGAGTTGGTAGCCCTTGATGAGTGAGATAAGTGTCTCGAGGTGCACCCACCAAAGCTTCTGGTCGAACTCGAGTTCGTGGCGTGGCTTGCCGAGTCGGTCCATGAAGTAGAAGATGCCTCCGAACTCCTTGTCCCAGCCATATTCTACCTCAGCGAGGCAGATGTCCACGGCTTTCTGTATGAGCTCGGGACGTCCGAGGCGTTTGCCGAGGTCCATGACGAACCACATGGCCTCTATGGCGTGGCCGGGGTTGAGCTTGCGACCGTCGAAACAATCCACAAGGTTGCCGTCTTTACCGAGGGCCTCTACGATGAGTCCGAGTTCGGGACGGTAGAAGACGTCCATGACCTCGTGCAGGCAGTCGTCGATGGCTTTCTGCAGAAACGCGGGTTCGAGCAGCGACTCTATCTCGAGAGCTACGTTGCAGAGTATCATGGGCAGGTCGAAGGTCTTCAGCGAGCGTGCACCCGTGGCGGCCTTGTTCCACTGTCCTTTGGGGTTGTCGGTCTTTGAAAGTACGATGTCGAAGGTGCGGCGGGCTATGGAGGCGTACTCGGCGGCGAGGGTGGCAGCGTTGAAAGAGTCGCCACCAATGATACACTCACCGCCGGTGGAGGCTGCGGCTTTGGTGAGGGCTATGGACAGCTGTCCGAAGGCGATTGTGGCAAAGGTGTACGAGAAGATGTTGTAGGGCTCCACGAGCGGATGTCCCTCGCGGTCGAGTGCGAAGTACCAATTGAGCTGGCCGTCGTGGCCGTGTCGCTTCAGAAACTCAGCACCCTGCACGGCGGCGTCGAGCCACTCCCGTCGCGGTTCCACGCTATTGTAGAGCTTGGCGAACATCCACACCTCGCGGCCTTGCAGCCAGATGAATTTGTCGGTGTCATAGACCGAGCCATCGCGGTCGAGACAGGTGAAGTAGCCTCCAAAGACGTTGTCTTGGGATTTGCTGAGCCAGAAGGGTACGACGCGGTCGAGAAGCTCGGAGCGGTACAGCTCCGCCAGTTGCTTGAAATCTGTCATTGGCATTATTGTACTGTATTTTATATGTCGGTAGTTGGGTTGTGATGGGTCTGTGATGCTGCCGTGGGTCACTCCTTGGGCAGTGTGTGCCATGTCAGTCCAGGTTGTTCTTCCCTCTGCGGCATGAAGAAGCTGAGGCATCGCGCTACGATGACGCTTACGAGCATCGAGACGAACCCGAAGAGCAGGAAGTTGGCCTGTGTACAGAAGTTCATGTAGAGTACGGTAGCCGTTCCGCATAAGAACCCGATGATGGCAGCCCGTGCGCTGATGCTGGGGAAGAATATACCCATGATGAAGAGTCCTCCGATGGCACCGCTGAGGAGTCCGAGAATGGTGTTGAAGTAGTCGAGCAGCGACTGTATGTCAACCGTTGCCATGAGCCATGCTATTGCCATGCCAAGGAGTCCTGCACAGACACCTGCTATGCGTGCCACGCGCACCTCGCCGCCCTTGCCTGCCGGTTTCTTCATCTTACCCCAGAGATCTACGGTGAATGCCGTTGAGATGCTGTTGATGTTTGAGGCTATGGTGCTCATGGTGGCGGCAAAGACGGCGGCTATTAGCAGTCCGGCGAGGCCTGCCGGCAGCTGGCTCATCATGAAGAATGGGAATATGGCGTCGCCCTTGGCCATGGTGAGGTCGAGCTCGGCGGGGTGAGTCTTGAAGAAGGTGTAGAGGCCTGTGCCGATGGTGAAGAAGGCTATTGTGACGATGACGGACATTATGCCGTTGGTGAGAATGCCCCGTGCGGCGCTCTTCTCGTCGCTGGTGGTGAGGTAGCGCTGTATCACGGTCTGGTCGCTGGTGTACGAGATGAGGTTGTTGGCCAGGCCGCCAAGTATCACAACCCACCACGTGGCGTTGACGAAGTCGAAGGGATGTTCGGGGTTGTAGAGGAATAGACGGAACTTGTCGTTGTCGGTGGCGATATGCCAGAAGTCAGATGCGCCGCTCTCGCCGGTGTTCACAATGAGGTAAACGGCAGCGAGCACGGCTCCACCCACTAGTATGATGCCTTGGATGACGTCGCCCCACACCACGGCCTCTACGCCGCCCATGGTGCAGTAGATTATTGTGATGAGTGCCATCAGTGCTATACATATATATATGTCAATGCCTGTGACGGCTGTCATGGCCAGCGACGGCAGGAAGAGCACTAATGCCGTGCGTGCCACCATGAATACAATGAAGAGTATGCTGGCCATGAGTCGTGTGGCCGTATTGAAACGTCGCTCCAGATACTCGTAGGCGGTGGTGACGTTGAGGCGTCGGAAGAATGGCAGGTAGTACTTTATGACGGGGAACGATACCAGCAGTATGCATATCTGCATGGGGTAGTATGTCCAGTCTGTGGCGTATGCCTTGGCGGGAATGCTCATGTAGGTGATGGCGCTGAGCATGGTGGCAAAGATGCTTATGCCGGCAGCCCACCATGGTATGCGGCCGCCGCCCTTGAAGAAGTCGTCGCCGGAACCCGATGCACGGTTCATGAAGTAGTAGCCCAGATAGACCATACCGAGGAGGTAGATGATGAGTACACACCAGTTGAGCCAGCCGAAGTGTGCCGTGTAAGTCATCTCAACCGACGTGATGCCCTTTGTGCGGATGCCGGGTTTGAGCTCTCCGCCCACGATGTAGCACTTTGTTGTGCCGGCAGTGGTTGTCACCGGCACTATCGTGGCACCTGCCCTTGCGAGAAGTGGCGAGTCAGCCACCTCAATCCACGTGTCCGTCACGGTGTGATAGACGAGTATCTTGCGCGCGAAGCCGTACCATTCCGTAGGTTGCAGCATGTACTGGCGTTGCTGGTCAATGAGAAGCTCGCGTGTCTGCTCGTCGGTCGCAGGGTCGTCGATGGCTTTGATGCGTTGCAGGGCGCGGTTGAAGACGTTACCGTTCACGCCCCCGAAGCAGAAAATATGTGCCGCTCCGCTGGCTATCGCCGTGCCTCCCGTCAGCGAGGTAGGCATGTCCGAGCCTTCGGGCTGCATCATCGATGTTGCCACCCATTGTCTCGACCTCGGGTCGAAGAATACGCTGTTGGAGAGCACTGACGAGTAGCGTGGGTTGTAGCCTCCCAGGAGGTAGAAGTTGGGTCCGATGTTGGCCCGCTGCACGACGGCGGCAGGCTGCACGCGCCCGGGAGCCGGCATGTCGGGCAGTTCCTCCCAGGCCTCAGCCGTCGGCCAGCGCAGACGGTATGCTTTGAGGTTGATCACGCCGTCGTGCTGTCCGCCGGCCACCCAGATGTAGCCGTCGCCGTAGGCAGCTCCGAAGTTGTCGAGCGACAGTGGCATGGGCGGCAGGTGGGTCGTCAGCAGCTGTCCGCCCTTGACGTTGAGCAGCACGGCGAAATCCTCACTCTTCGCACCATTGGCAGTTCCGCCCAGGCATACGATGCCTTCCGGCACGGTGACACTTTGGCCGTATGCCATCGGGCAGGGCAGGTCACCAATCTTCTGCCACTGTCCTTGGCCTTCAGGCTTCTTGTTGATGAAGATGCCTGTGTAGAATTCCTTCTTGCCGTTCTCGGCGGCAGGCGAGTAAGGAAAGTTGCACCCTCCGGCAATGAGCAGACCCTCGGCCGTCATACCGGCGAAAGCCCCGCTGACGCCTTGCCCGTTGTTTTCGCCGAAAGGCACGAGTTCGGCAAAGGAGACGTGGTTGAAGCGATGCGTGAGTGAATCATGCTGAGTATCTTGAACCTCAGACAGATTGCCAGAGTCGAGATTTCTGACTTCATCTTCGTTTATCGGCGCAAGGTCGGCGAAGGCTACGAAGCTTGTCAGCAGGAGCGCCAGCGAAATCATGAACCTGTTCATCTCTTACTTGTTGCAGTGGTTGAAGAAGTCGATGGCTTCGAGTTCGGCTCTCAGCTGCTGTTCCTCCTCGGGCGTCACGTTCTGGAAGGGTGTGCGGTTGGGTCCGAGATCGAGTCCTATGAGCTTCATGATGCGCTTTCCGCCTACGATGTTGCCTCTGAAGTGGCAGATGACATCTATGACGTCCTGGGCGTAGTTCTGTAGTTGCCGGGCCTTCTCGAGGTCGCCTTCCTCCCATGCCTTGATGATGCCGGTGAGGCATCGACCGTTGTAGTTGGTGGTGCCTCCGATGCCACCCTGTGCACCGCCCATTGCCAGGCAGGGTAGTATGGTCTCGTCCTGACCGTGTAGCATGTCGAACTTGCCATCCTTGTAGCGGCGGCAGCGATTGTACTCATAGAGACTCTCGAACGTGTATTTTATGCCGGCGAAGTTCGGTATGCGGCCATCAACAGCCTTAAGAAAGTCGAACATCGAGAGGAATGCTCCGTTGAATGCCGGGATGTGATAGAAGTAGAATGGCAGCTGTGGAGCACCGCAGGCTATCTCCTCGCAGTATTTCACCAACTCTTCGATTCGCCCGACCTTGGGGAAGGGTGGTGCCATGGCACCGATGCCAAATGCTCCTATCAACTGAGAGTGCTCGGCCAGACGGCGTGACGACCTGACGCAGGTGCTGCCGACATGCACGATGACCTTGAAGTCTTCAAACCCCTTTGTGGCAGCCATCCATGCCTCGGCAATCTGCTTGCGTTCGTCCTCAGTGAGCATGTAGCCCTCTCCGCTGGAACCGTTGATGAAGACGCCCCTCAGGCCGTTGCGTTGCAGCAGGGCGGCATATTCGGGTATGATGGACAGGTTGATGTCGCCGTTGGCGAGCATAGGGGTGAAAGGTGCATCGATGAGTCCTTTGATTTTTTCCATGAGGTTAATTCGTGCTTTGTTAGTATTTAATTGGTGTATAATTTCGGCGCGAAGGTACGCTTTTTCGTTGAATCCACCGCACGATGTAGATTAATATTTGCAAAAAAACTCAAATAATGGCTGAAATATCCGTTGAAATGCGTACCTTTGCAGCCCCAAATGGGCAAAACAGGGGTACTTGCTCAACCCCCTTTAACAAAACAAGACAATGAAACCACAGAAAGAAAGTGTCAGTGTGACATTCATGTTGCTTGGTGTCACATTCTGCGTTTGCCTCATCTTGGCAAACCTCTTAGCAACGAAACAGTTTCAGGTGGGACCTCTGAATCTCACCACCGGCGTTCTTGTATTCCCAATCTCATACGTTGTCAACGACTGCATTACGGAGGTGTGGGGCTATCGCCGTGCTAAGCTTGTGATATGGACGGGGTTCGCCATGAACTTTGCCTTCGTGACGCTGGCATTCCTTGCCGACCTCATACCCGGCGCTCCGTATTGGACAAACCAAGAGGGCTTCCACGCACTCTTCGGCCTTGCACCTCGTGTGGCGATGGCATCGTTTGCGGCTTTCCTCGTGGGTTCTTTCCTCAATGCCTATGTGATGAGCCGCATGAAGATACGCTGCAAGGGTGAACGCTTCTCGCTGCGTGCCATACTTTCTACCATTGCCGGCGAGGTGTCAGATTCCATAATCTTTTTCCCCATAGCCCTCGGGGGCATAGTGCCATACGACAACCTTCTGCTCATGATGGTTAGCCAGGTGGTAGTGAAGACGCTCTATGAGATTGTCGTTCTGCCTGTGACCATACGCGCCGTGCGTTGGCTGAAACGTTCCGAGGGCGTTGATGTCTTTGATGAAGGCATAAGCTATAATATAATATAATACAATAGGTTCGAATAGTATAAATATGACATGTCTGCTGCCTCATGAGTCCTGTTGGACACATCGGCAAGACATCTACGACAGCAAATGAAACCAATGAATAAAGAGACCGCCTTGGTGGTCTTCAGCGGCGGGCAGGACAGCACGACCTGCCTCTTCTGGGCTCTCCGCCATTTCCGTGAGGTTAAGGCCCTGACCTTCATCTATGGCCAGAAACACGTCCGTGAGGTGGAGATGGCGCGTCAGATAGCAGAGACGGCTCACGTGGAGTGGCAGTGCATGGACGTGTCGTTTATCGGGCAGTTGGGGCGCAACTCTCTCACCGACGACACTATCCCCATGGATGCCGACAAGCCTTCCGAGGGACCGCCCAACACCTTCGTGCCAGGCCGCAACCTCTTCTTCCTCAGCATAGCAGCGGTCTATGCCCGCGAGCATGGCATCAATCACCTCGTCACCGGCGTGTCGCAGACCGACTACAGCGGCTACCCCGACTGTCGCGATGCCTTCATCAAGGCGTTGAACGTAAGCCTCAACCTCGGTATGGACGAGCAGTTCGTGATACACACCCCGCTGATGTGGATTGACAAGGCACAGACGTGGCAGCTGGCAGATGAGCTCGGTATCTTCGACCTAGTGCGCACGCGTACATTAACATGTTATAATGGCATACCAGGCGACGGCTGCGGCGAATGTCCCGCGTGCAAGCTGCGGCGTGCCGGACTTGAAGAGTATCTTGCTGTCAAGGACAGTAAGAAACCCGCTGCCCGCCGTAGCCGCAAGTCTGCCAAGAGCTGACCGCCACCAAACGTGATTTTTTCATGCAGACCTTTGACCTCCATATCCTCGGCTGCGGCTCGGCACTGCCTACACGCCGCCATCTGCCAAGCTGCCAGGTGGTGAACCTTCGCGACAAGCTGCTCATGATCGACTGCGGCGAGGGTGCACAGCTGGCATGGCGACACACGGGTCTGAGCTGGATGAAGCTCGGATATATCTTCATCTCACATGCCCATGGCGACCACGTCTTCGGCCTGCCGGGGCTCATCTCCACCATGTGCCTCATGGGGCGCACGGCTCCTCTGCACATCTTCGGGCCTGCCGCGCTGCGACCGTTCATACAGTGCGTGCTTGCCAACTTCTGTCGTGACTTGGATTATACGGTGGACTTCCAGGCCATCGACACCACGCGCCATGCCCTCGTCTTCGAAGACCGCTCGATGGAAGTGTGGTCGCTGCCACTTAACCACAGGGTGCCGTGTTGCGGCTTCCTAATTCGCGAGAAGGCCGGGCTGCCGCACATACGCCGTGAGATGATAGACTTCTACGAGATTCCCACATGGGCCATCAACCGCATCAAGAGTGGCGAAGACTGGACGACGGCCGACGGCACCGTGGTGCCATACACACGTCTCACCACCCCGGCCGACCCCGTGCGCAGCTATGCCTACTGCTCCGACACCATGCCCGTGGCTCAGATGAGTGAGTGGGTGAGTGGTGTCACACTGCTCTATCATGAAGCCACCTACGCTGACAGCGAGCTGGCTTTCGCCGAGAAGTATGGGCACTCCACGGCACGCCAGGCCGCCGAGGTGGCACATGCCGCCGGAGTTCAACAGCTCATCATAGGTCATTTCTCCGCTCGCTATGACGACGAGGGGGTGCTGCTCGGCGAGGCTCAAGCGGTGTTTGCAAACACAATTTTGGCCGATGAGAGACTCTGTCTGCATCTAAAATGAGGCCTTAACGCAAATATTTGACACTTTATTGTGTATTTGTAGCCGAAAAATTTGCCTGTTACACAAAAAAATCATACTTTTGCTGCCACAAAGCAAGTAATATATGAAGAAATACCTACTCATACTCTTATTAATGGTCACTCTGGCAGGTGTGCAGGCATGGGCAAACCCTGATGTCAGCAACGACAACGTCGAGGAGGATTTGCAGCAGCCTGTAATCACCGTGGCGGGTACCACAATCCATGTCACCCACGCTGCCGGCCAGAAGCTCGAGATCTTTGACGTGGCAGGAGTCTGTGTCGCCACGCTTCGCATAGACTCTGACGACAAGACCATCAACCTCAACAAGGGATGCTATATCATCAAGGTGGGGAAGGTCGTGCGCAAGGTCTCAATATGTTAGTTTCCGTTTCTTTCTTCTTTAATATCTTTAATCTTTCAAGGCAGGGTCGGACGATTCCGGCCCTTTTCATAAAAAGCAAGACAAAAACACCGCCTCTGCATCAACCATAAAGTCAATCATCAAACCCACACATCGTCATTATGAAGGCAACACAGCAGACAAAGACACAAATCGAACGTGCCATCCGCAAGGTGGCCGAGAAATTTCCGGCAACGGCAGAACCTGTGATGACAGACATCATGCTACAGGTAAAGCCTGAGAGCGGTGAGTTGTTGGCCTTCAATGACGATATGGAAGAGCTCACACGCATCGTCGTTGACCAATGGCTGGCACCCACTGACGAGAATCTTTACGATGCAGCATCAATGGTCATCAAGCAATGTCTGGCTCATCTGCGGCCCGAGATTGACAAAATGAGCGTCCTTCACCCATTCTCCTTCGTGCTCATTGATGAGGACAAGGAGACGCTTGCCGACTTGTATCTCATCGACGACGACACGGTGATGATAGACACAGAGCTTCTGAAGGGGCTCGATCAGGAACTGAATCAGTTCCTTGAGCAGTTGCTCAAGGACTGATGTCCAAGTCACCCGTATCATAACTACAGTATTTCGAGATGTCGTCCTTTTTTCAGGGTGGCGTTTTTTTGTGCGTCTGTAGCGGTCCTCTTGCCGTGTGGCGTCACTATTTTGCGTGCTGGCATCGTCCATTAGGCTTGGAGGTGCCATCCCTTAGGGATGTATGACTGGAGCGGCGTGGCCTGCTGACCGTAGAAACGGCGACACGGAGCCACAGAGTTGTCGTGCTCTCTGTGACTCCGTGTCGCCATGTACATGAAATGGTTAGTGTGTAGGGCGTGCTGTGGCTTCGGCCTGTGAGCCTTGGCCACGCAGCTGCTTGTGTCAGAAGGGCAGGTCGTCGCCTCCGCCCATCGACGATGCCTCGGGCTGTGAGCCGGGTTGTGTCGGCGGGAACGGAGCCTGTGGCTGTTGTGCGGGCTGCGCTGCTGCTGCCGGAGCGGCGGCAGGGATGGGAGCTGCTGCGGGGTCAGACACCACGGCCGTGTTGGGGTCG
>Ga0247610_10001147_pt1 | contig 33867 bp, 29 predicted proteins | sample 174DNAGHGhighgp2_FD_193483 | JGI IMG/M metagenome (GOLD analysis project Ga0247610, IMG submission 193483) | Sheep rumen microbial communities from Palmerston North, Manawatu-Wanganui, New Zealand - 1742 DNA GHGhigh gp2 | ecosystem: Host-associated > Mammals > Digestive system > Stomach > Rumen...
TACTGTCGAAGAAATATTTGCTGAATGTGAATAAGAAAAAATACAGCACCATCAGGCCGGTAATAAAACCGGTCCAGTGGTGTTGTTTTCTTTTACGCTGGAAAAATTAGGCCGTGAATAGTAACAATTGGATTAAAAATACATAATAAAATCGTTTACACTATTGAAATTTCGACTTTTGTATGTTAAAATAAGAGTATAAGTTTATTACATGTAAACGGAGGTAAAGTTAAATGAAAAAAATTAAAAACAGGCTTCTGTGCGTGTGTGCGATCGTCTCTGTTATGATCTTTTCATACGTACTGCCATTGTTCGGTGTACAGACCGCTCCGGCTTACGTTTCGGCAGTTTCAACTGACTATCCGGTTCAGCTGATGAATATCGTATCAGCTGAAAATGATGGTATCGTACTCAGTGAAACAGGAACAGCAGACAGTTCGCCGCTTGCTGTGACCGAACTCGGAGGCAGTCTTTCATGTTCATGGCGTTTCGATTACGTCGGCACAGACCAGAACGGTGCATTTTTCAAGATCTGCAGTGCTGAATCAGGCAGGCTGATCACTCCTGACAAGTACAGCGTTCAGAATGGCGGCAGTGTTATCGTATACGGCAGTGAATCAGAAAAGTGTCAGCACTGGTATGTGATTCCGGTAAACAAGGATCGCCTCGGAAACGGATACAATTACAAGATCGTAAATTACAATGACACATCACTGGCACTTACACGTGCTGCTTCAGGTATCTGCCTCACAGGCTATACCGGTGATATCTCACAGCACTGGCTTTTGAACTGTGACGGACTTCAGGGATTTGCCGGCTTCTGCTACAACGACAATACAGGCAAAGCCAAAGCATCAGATATAGGCGGCCTCTTCGGTAAGACAGTTGAAGCTTCTTCTTTTGATGAACTTAAGAAATATGCATCTTCTGACGAACCGCTCACAATCGTTATCACCAAGAATATTTCAGTTTCTAACCTTGATCTCAACGGTCAGAGATATATGTGCAAGGCAGGACGTATTTACGTTCACAATAACAAGACTATCATCGGAAGCTACGGTGCTCACAAGACATTCAACGTCCAGTTCTGCACTTCTTCAAACAGCGGTGTCGGTAATAATATCATTATTAAAAACCTTGAAATGGGTCACGATGCGGAATCAAATCATAATGACTCTATCGTCTGCTATTTTGGTTCAGGACAGAATATATGGGTTGACCATGTTACATTTACCGGTCACAGCAATCACGGTAAAGCACCTAAGACAGGACAGGTCGATGAGGACAAATTCCTTGCATGCTGCTATGACGCAGATTACTGCACTGTTTCGGACTGTTCATTCGGAGAACACAAATACGGTCTTATCCTTGGTTATCCTGATGATAATGCAGGCAACAAATCAAAATACGGCGGATTCCCGCGTATGTCACTCATCTCAAACAACTTTAACGGATGCGAAACAAGAGGTCCGGGACTTATGAGATGGGGCTACTTCCACTCACTTAACAACTATGTAAACAAGTTCAGCATGGCGTATACAGTAATCTCAGACTGTGATATCTATGCCGAGAACTGTGTATATGAAAACGGCGGAAACGTTATCTGTGACTGGGATAAGGTTTCAATAGTCGGTCACTACACAGAAACAGGTTCGACATTTAACGGATGCAAGAGGACAAAGCAGGGCGGAGACAGCAACAGTACAGCTACAGGTACTTCTTGGAAGCCGGGCAGCAATTACAGATACAAGGCACTTGCTGCAAATCAGGTAAAGGCTTACTGCCAGACATACAGTGCTGCTCAGTCACAGGCCGGAAACATGATGTACAACAGATATTCACAGAAGGGTATTCCGAGTGCAGGTTTCACACAGCAGCCGCAGGCTCCGTTTGCGCAGCCTGTTACCGAAGCTCCTGTAACAACAGTTGTTACTACAGAAGAAACAACAACTGTTACTACTACTGAAGAGACTACAACGGTAACAACTACCGAAGCAACAACTACAGCTGCTGCAACAGAAGCTGTAACAACAGTTACAGAACCAGCCGAAGTAAAGGGTGACGTTAATAATGACGGATCGGTAAACAATACTGATCTGATCATTCTTCAGAAGGAAATTCTTGCAGTGATCGACGACGGATACACATTCAGTGCCGTACTTGCTGATTTAAACGAGGACGGAAAGATAAACATAATTGACTTTATCCTTCTTAAATCAATGCTTGCACGATAATCGCTATTTTATTGCAGTGCTGCAGACAAATTTATAAAAGATAAAAACAAAACCAGCATATTCTTCACTCAGATGAGGATATGCTGGTTTTTTATTGTGAATATTTTCATTATCCGGCAAGGTAATTCTCATTTACCTCATCAGCCGGAACGTTTGCTGTTACTGTCATGTTGTGCTGATAAGTAGGTGAGTATCCGGTAAGTTGTGCTGTTACAATACCTTCAGACTGCTTATATACAACAGAAACAAAGCCGTTTGGTTCAAATGTGCTTATATCAGGAGTTTCCGGATCATCGGAAGATGCATAGTCGCGCCAGTTCCATCCGATTACCTGTTCGATTCCGAGTCTTTCATAGGAATAAGGATCAAAGAAATTCACTTTGTTTTCCTTGTCTGAATAGCTCCAGAGATTTAAGCCGTTGTTTCTCTTGTTTGATTCAGGATTGTACTGATGAACTGTACCGTAGTTTGAACGGAGAGCAAAACATTCGTGGTGTTCTCTTCCCATGAAACCATGATCGTAAAGAGTTTCAAGTTCATGGTTCATGGAGATAAGCTCGTCGTCGCTGTAGAATCTTGATGTGTCAAAGCGCAGATGAATGTAGTTCATGCCACAGTTTGAACAGGTCTCGATTGATGACTGCGTATACATCTCATAATTTATGTCAGATGCAAGCGGTGTAATGCCAGCCATGGATCGGTAATGGGACGCTATCATATCATTGCAGTAGCTAAGGTTGAGATCACTGCTGTTGTATCTTACGGCTGCATAGTCACCGTCTTCTGTCGGAACAAGAACATAGTCAAGTGTAAAAAGTACAGGTTCACCGTCAGGAAGGAAAGAAGGATCGCCGTGGTATTCCTTGTAGACAGCGCTTGTAATATCCTGATTCCAGTCAGCATCATCGTAGAACATTTCAGAAATACTGTTTATCTTTGTCTGCGTGGAAAGCTCATAATTGAGCGTAACAGCATAGTCGAAGTAGATTGTATTCTTGTCTTTCAGAAGATTACTGTAGCTTCCTGCAAGTTCTGTGTCATACGGTTCGTAATAACCGTATTCAAGCATTACTGAAAGAAATCCGTTTCTGATGATGATATCAGCCATTATACCGCCAGCATCTATGACGCTTTTCGAATGAGAACGTGCAGCGTCAGATGAGTAGTCGTTTTCACCGCGGTCAGTTTTAAGTCTGTTTACCGCATCTTTTATGTCAGCGTTGATTTTTTCTTCAAATTCCTTGTCTTCAAGGAAGCATAGCTGATAGTATCCGTCTTTGACAGTAAAACAGTTTTCAAAGTCTGAAAGGGATGAATACTTTGCATCCTCGGTAGTTTCGGGTCTTACTCTGACTGTACCTATATCCGGAAGTTTTTTTTCCGGTTCAGTAACGACGGGTTCGGTGATCTGCGGAGCTTCCGTAACTGCAGTTGCCGTGACAGCCGGTTCACTGTCATCTGGTTTTACTACAATATTCTGATCAGGGCTGCATCCGTTAAGTGATAATGAAGCCGTGACAAGAAGTGCTGAAGTCAGTATACTGGTAATGTGTTTTCCTGTAAAGCTCATATTTGCCTCTTTCATTGAAAAATAGTTGTGCCGTAGGTGCATCAGTGATTTATAAAACGTTTACCATAAAGGAAAATCAAATGCACATATATTAATTTTAACACAATGAAGACTGGTTTTCAAGATTTTTTTACCAAAAAATAAGACTGCGGGAATTATTTCTGGGATTCCCGCAGTCTATAAGCGTGGAAATACGGCGAAGCAGTATTTCAGACTTAATCAGTGTTTCATTGATACTGATCCGGTGTCAGACTACAGTATTTCAGTGTGAAAATGTACCTGAGATATGGCCGTATGAAATAATATTTCCGACCGCTCCGGATGAAGTTTTGTCAAGTGATTTTGCAAGAGTCGTAATTCCGGCGTTTTCGTCATCGAAATTTCCCTGCATAGATGAAACAGACTCCTTTAAAGCAAATACATATATCTCGTAGGTGTGTGTTCCTGACGGAGGATACGGACCTACATATTCGTTTCTTTTTGCATAGCCCTGCTTAAGACTTGTTTCTTTTATGCCGTTCGATTTCCAGTGCATCCAGTTGCCGGCTGATGTATCGATCATATATATTGCATAGCATGAAGCGCCGTCGGCAGCAGGCCATGAAAGTTCAGGAGAGGCATTTTTGCCTCTTGATGTATTTGAGATAACATCATCCCAGACACCGCCGTTGAGGTTCTTTGAAGTAACTTCAAATGCTGAGGCTGTTTTTATATCAAAAGGTTTAGCAGGAGAAACAACTGCGGTTGTAACGGCCTGAGTCGTTGCTGCTGAGGTCACTGCAGCTGTAGTGACCGGAGTGGTTACCGGAGCTTTTGTGGTCGTTTCAGATTTTACAGTTGTTACAGGTGCTGTAGTTACCGGTTTTGTTTCTGCTGTAGTTACAGGCTTTGTAACTGCTGTTGTTACCGCTGATGTAACTGCTGGTGTTTCCGGTTTTTCACTTACATTGTTATCGAATTTTATCTTGTTTTCCTTTGCAAATTTTTCTGCGTATGAATCCTTCGGGCAGTGGATAACGACTGACGGACTGCTTGAGAAAGTGCCCTTGTGGATAGAGGTAAGGCTCGCCGGAAGAGTAACGTCCTTAAGAACCTTACAGTATCCGAATGTTCTGTAGTTAAGCGTCTCACAGCCTTCACAGATGTATACTTCGGCAAGCGATTCGCAGTACTGGAATGCGTCACCGCCTATAGTTTTTACGCTGCCCGGAATTGTGATGCTCTTGAGCTTTTTGCAGTATTCAAAAGCGCTTGCGCCTATACTTTCGATTCCTTCCGGAATAGTAAACTCTTCAAATTTACCGTACTGATATGCTGCAGCTGAGATAACTGAGCTGGCTTCTGAAGGATCATATTTAACCGGAGTGAAATCATATTTTGCAGGAGACCAGTTGTTTGATCTTATGAGAGTATGAGACGCGATCCATTCACTGTCTGTGTTCTTTCCCTTGGCAGATGCCGGCAGGTGGAAAGTGACCAGAGGACAGTTATCAAACATATCACACATATCATTATCTTTATCTTTTTCTGAAACATTTATGGTCGACGGCAGGTTTACGTCCTTAAGTGAAGGGCAGCTCCATGTAAGAGTGCTTCCGATGTGCTCAACGCCTTCAGCAATATCAAGATATTCAAGGGCACTGCAGCTCCAGAATGCGCTGTCTCCGACTTTCTTTACTGTTCCCGGAATGTATACAGCAACTATATACTTGTTGCTCCAGAAGGCGTGTTCTGCTATCTCTGTTACTGTTTCAGGAATTTTTACTATCTTATCTTTTCCGTTATACTTTATGAGTATCCCGTCTTTTATTTCAAAATCGGTTACCTGTTTTGAAGGTACGATCATGTCCTTTATAGTGACGAAATCAATAATATTGATTTTACCGTCTCCATTCATATCAAAAAGAGATATGTCAGTGCTTGCTGATGCTCCCTGAAAATACTTTACTACTGAAAGAAAATCAGCAGAATTTACTGAACCGTCACCGTTGATATCTCCCTTTGTTTTTGCAGCGTATGTCTGATCCGGGAACGCAGAAACTGCTGTCACGGAAAGTATACATGCTGATAATATGGCTGCCGCGAATTTTTTCATTCTGATATTCTCCTATTCATAATTATATCAGTAAATGACATAGTCCTTTACTGTCTGCCGGTATACACTCAGCGTACGAAGTATGTAAATGTACAGGGCAATTTTAAAATTTACTATAAATTATAGCACTGTAATTTTTTAAAGTCAATGGAATCAGAGTATTTTTGAACCGTGTTATAAAAGTAATGACATTTGTCACTGTATAAGTTTATGTTGTCAGGGTGTGAAATTCGTCAAAGTTTACAAAAAGGTTAAAATTGCAAAAAATATATTGATTAATAATCGAATACATGATATACTTGAAACATAAATTTGATAATTATAGTAAACAGATTAATGTTTTTGCGTTTGCTGTAATTCCGACGTTATATTATAAGGAGAACTAACGCTATGAAGTACACTAAGATCATTGCTGCCATAAGTGCTTTGATTATGCTCACATCATGCACAGCAGGCGGCGCTGGGGGATCAGGGGACAATTCAGCTGTTCAGAATCAGAACGCCGCTGGTCAGAGTCAGACTGAAACATCAAAGGAAGAAGAACCGGATTACAGTAACTTATGCATGCAGCGTTTATCTGTCCGGACTGTAAGTCAGGATCCGAAAGTCATGGATTTTGTTACAGTTCCTATTGCCAGATTCGTTTCAGATATTATGATTACATATACTCCGGGATTTAAGATTCCCAAGGAACCATATTACGAAGCATGCACTGTGACTCTTCGTGATCCTGACGGAAGTATCCTGATTGACGGAGCACAGGCTGATGTAAAGGTTCGCGGCAACTGGACTACGACCTATGATAAAAAGCCGTTAAGGATCAGGTTTAATGAAAAGCAGAGCATGGGCGACCTTAACGACGGAAATGCTTTCAGAAACTGGGTGCTGCTTGCCGAGTACAAAGATGCTTCTATGCTTCGTAACAAAACAGCTTTAAGCATGGCGCGTGAAATCTGCGAAAGTGACGGAATGTACGCATCAGACGCAGAGCTCGTTGAAGTAGATATCAACGGGGAATACTGGGGTGTATATCTTCTTGCTGAATTGCAGCAGGTCAATGAAAATCGTGTTAATATAAATGATCCGGAGAAAGATTATCAGGGAACAGATATAGGCTATTTCCTTGAATATGACAACAATTATTATGCCGAAGATGAAAGCAAAACGTTCGTTGTAGATTACGCAGACAATGCACCGCTAAAATCTTTTAACGGAGATAAAACAGGTAAGAGTATCACGGTCATTCCGAAACCGGATGGTGTAATTATTGAAGCTGGTGACTTTATCGGCATGACCATAAAAAGTGATATTTATTCACAGAAACAGCGTGATTTTATTGCAGACTACATCAATAATGTGTACAGGATCATGTACAGTGCTGCATATGAAAACAAGGCATATGTGTTTAATGGCGACTACACTAAGATCACTGAGACCGCAGACATCACTCCTGAGGAAGCGGTTAAAAAAGTTGTGGATCTGAACTCGCTTGCTGATATGTACATTATCAGTGAGCTTACATGTGATGCTGATGTTGCCATAGCAAGCTTTTTTATGGATGTGGATTTCAGTGCAGACGGAGACAAAATACTGCATTTTGAGGCACCGTGGGATTTTGACTCTGCAATGGGTAACAAGGATCGCTGCGCTGATGGTACAGGATTCTATGCTGCAAGTGCCGTACCGGATGTAAATGCCAATGATTCACTTGGAATTGACGCACAGTATGAAACGATAAATCCATGGCTTGCAGTTCTGATGCCTCAGTCATGGTACAAGGATATTATCAGAGAAAAGTGGACTAAAGCTTATGATGACGGCGTTTTCGAACGTGGATTAAAGCTTATTGAGAATGATAAAGCTGAATACAAAACAGCTTTTGAAAACAACTATAAAAAGTGGGGGAATATCGGGAAAAAGCTTCCTTCCGGTGAAGAAGTTCCATATATAGATGAGCTTCACAAAAAGGCAATTAACTGTAAAACAGAAGAGGAAGCAGCAGATTATCTTCACGGATGGCTTGAAAATAGAGTTAAATTTCTTAACGATTACTGGCATAAATAATGCATCGCTGATTTATTGGTCATTTCTATAAAAATAACCGGTCTTCTGAAAAGAAAAACTTTTTCGGAAGACCGGTTGTATTTTTACGTCTTATATCTGTTGATATCAGCCCTTTGAAGGAATGTAAGGAATAATAGATCCTGCAAACTGTGCAATAGGCATTGTCTGGAGCCAGATGCGGCCAGGGCCGGTAAGCTTTGTATTGAATAAGCCTTCACCGCCGAAGAGTGCATTGCCGATGCCCTTTACCTGATCGATGCTGATGGAAACTGTTGCGTCCATAGCTGCGAGGTATCCTGTATCTACGAGCATTGTTTCGCCCGGCTGAAGTGTGTACTGAACAACGCTTCCGTCTATTTCAATGAATAACTTGCCGTTTCCTGTGAACTTCTGAAGAATAAAACCTTCACCGCCGAAAAATCCGGCGCTGAGCTTCTTCTGGAAGAATGTTTCGAATGCAACGCCGGTTTCAGATGCAAGGTAAGAACCCTTCTGACCAACGATAGTATTGCCGTCTGAAATATCAAATTCGAGAATGTTTCCCGGACAGCTTGCACCGAATGTGATCATGCCGTCTGTTTTTTCAGCAGTATAAGTATTGTGAAAAATTGACTCACCTGAAAGAGCACGTGTAAACATTTTACCGAGACCGCCTTCAGTGCTTGTCTGCATTTTCATGTTTTCTGTCATCCATACCATTGCGCCCTTCTGACAGTTCATTGATTCTCCTGCAGATAATTCGCAGGAAACAACCGGGAACGGTGCGCCTGTAATAGTGTAATTCATAAATATACCTCCTGTTGTGTAAAAAAATTATAATTAGAGTATAGTACAAATTAAACTATTTGTCAATAGTATTTTTAGAAAATAATATGCGTAATAACTGAACAGTGTCCAAGAATAAGAGCTCTTACGCATTGACTTAAAGGGTACAATCTGTTATAATTTAATGAATCGGAAGATGCTTTTTAAGCTTCAGACCGACTGCATATTTATGAAGATCCGGTGCGATAGTTCGTCCGGCCTTCAGAGGGGATAATTATAATGACTGATTTTCTTGTTAAAAGATTTGTAAAAGACTATGAAAAAACAGACGATATAAAAGTACGTGAGAAATACGGTATGCTCAGCAGTATTACCGGTATAGTCTGCAACATACTGCTGTTTGTTATTAAATACCTCGTGGGGTTCCTCACTTCATCAATTGCCATCATATCAGATGCTTTCAACAACCTTTCCGACAGTGCAAGCTGTATAATTACCATGATCGGCTATAAAGCGGCAGCCAAACCGTCAGACAAGGATCATCCTTTCGGACACGGAAGAGTCGAATATCTTACTTCCCTTGTGATTTCTTTTATCATTCTTCTGGTTGGATTTGAACTTCTGAGAAATTCTTTTTTAAAGCTTTTTGATCCTGAAGAACTTAAGTTTACCTGGGGTGCGGTGTTATCGCTTGTGGCTTCCATCGGGGTCAAACTATGGATGTCTGTGTTTAACAGAAAACTTGGCACAAAGATCAATTCCTCAGTTATGCTCGCTACTTCTGAGGACAGCAGAAATGACGTTGTTTCTACTCTGGCTGCTCTTATCGGTTTGATATCCACATTGTTTACAAAGCTTCCTGTTGATGCAGTGATGGGTATTCTGGTTTCTCTGTTTATCATAAAAGGCGGTTACGGCATCGTTAAAGAGACCGTCGATCACCTTATCGGAAAACCGGCAGATCCGGCTCTGGTCAAAAAGATAAACGACATGCTCATGGAAAAGGAAAAAATAATCGGCGTGCACGATCTGATAGTGCACGATTACGGTCCGGGTAATATGCTCGCAAGCTGTCACGCAGAGGTAAGCAGCAAAGAAAACATTGTTATAATCCATGAACTTATCGATGCATGTGAGCGTGATATTTTCGATGAGCTTGGAATAATCATGACGATCCATACCGATCCGGTCGATGTTGACAATGAACAGGTGAATGCACTTCGTCAGCGAATGAATGTCACTGTAAAAAGCATTGACGAGCGTATGAGTATCCATGATTTTCGTATCACATCAGGAGAATGTGACATCAATATGATCTTTGATGTGGTCGTTCCGTTTGATCTGGGCCTTACCAATGACGAGATAAGGGAAAAAATAGATTCTGTCTTTGAAGGAGACAGCGTGAAATATCATACCGTCATTACATTTGACAGAACCTATATTGAATCATAAAACAAAAACCCGCAGTTTCTCTGATGAGACTGCGGGTTTTTTAGGGAAACGCTGATTTATTAATAAATCAGCGTGGGGTCCGGGGCGAAGCCCCTCAAATCCAACCTTCGGAAATCCGGCGAAGCCGGATTTCCGATTTTATCAGTGTTTCTTAGTTTCCGGAAGTTATTTTTTTACGGTACTCTTCTGCAGCTTTTTCCTGCTTGTTGTTTCCGAATCGATAGTAGACTCTGTCCTTGATATTGTCCGGGAGATACTGCTGTTTAACGTAGTGATTAACGTAATTGTGCGGGTATTTATATCCGGTTGCGTTTCCGAGTTTTTCAGCTCCGGCGTAATGACCGTCTTTAAGATAAGCCGGAATATCGCCGTAGTTGCTGTGTCTTACATCGTTCAGTGCTTCGTCGATGGCACAGATAGCACTGTTAGATTTAGGTGATGTACACATAAGGATCACTGCTTCAGCAAGAGGAATACGTGCTTCAGGCATGCCGAGCTGCAGTGCGGAATCGACGCATGCTTTGACGATAGATATAGCAGCAGGATAGGCAAGTCCAACGTCCTCAGCGGCGATAACGAGGAGCCTTCTTGTCGCAGAGATGAGATCACCGGCTTCGAGCAGTCTTGCGAGGTAATGCAGTGCTGCATTTTCGTCAGATCCGCGTATGGATTTCTGAAGTGCGGAAAGAATGTTGTAGTGCTGAGAACCGTCGCGGTCGTAGTTCATGTTGCTCCGCTGAGCCAGAAGCTTAACGCTTTCGAGAGTAACAGTTATCCCTTTTTCGTCCGCATCTCCGGAAAGTACGCTGAGTTCTGCAGTGTTTATTGATTTTCTTACATCTCCGCCGCACGAAAAGGCTATGTGTTCTATAACGCCGTCTTCAACGGTTATAGTGTATCCGTTTTCCTCTTCAAGTACTCTGAATGCGCGTTCAACAGCTCTTGCGATATCTTCAGCGTTTACCGGCTTGAATTCAAAAACGGTCGAGCGGCTTATAACGGCGTTGAATACTGCAAAGTACGGGTTTTCAGTGGTTGAGGCAATAAGCGTTATCTGTCCGTTTTCTATGTATTCAAGAAGGCTCTGCTGCTGTTTTTTATTGAGGTACTGTATTTCGTCAAGGTAGAGAAGAACACCGTTGCATCCGTCAAAAGTGTTGGTTTCGGCTATGACCTGACGTATATCATCCGTTGAAGCTGATGTACCGTTGAGCTTGAACAGGGACATGTTTGTGCTTTCTGCAATTATTCTGGCAACAGTGGTTTTGCCGGTACCCGAAGGACCGTAGAATATCATATTCGGGATCCGTCCGCTGTCGATTATCCGGCGGAGCGGCTTTCCTTCGGAAAGAAGATGCTTCTGTCCGACAACGTCATCGAGTGTTTTTGGTCTTATTCTGTCTGCTAAAGGTGAAGCCATTGATCATTCCTCTTTATCATATAAAAATATTCAGGGACTTCATAGGTAAAGTCCCTGAATAAGAAATTTATCTGTTATGAAAACGCTGATATTATATCAGTGCTTTCCTTTTCTCTGACAGCTATTATTCGTAGAGAGGGTACTTCTTACAGATAGCATTTACGCCTTCTCTGATCTTGTCTGCATTGTTTTCAAAATCTGTTGCAGCAAGGTAGATGAATTCAGCGATCTGCTTCATGTCGTCTTCCTTAAGACCACGTGTTGTAACTGCAGGTGTACCGATTCTTACGCCGCTTGTAACGAACGGGCTCTGAGGATCGTTAGGAACTGCATTCTTGTTAACTGTGATGAATACTTCATCGAGTCTGTGTTCAAGTTCCTTGCCTGTGATGTTGAATGACTGGAGATCAACGAGCATAAGGTGGTTGTCTGTACCGCCTGATACGAGGTTGAATCCCTTTGCCATGAGAGCATCAGCAAGTGCCTTTGCATTCTTAACTACCTGAGTTTCATATTCTTTGAAGCTGTCCTTGAGTGCTTCGCCGAAGCATACTGCCTTACCAGCGATAACGTGCATGAGAGGACCGCCCTGAATGCCAGGGAAGATTGCCTTGTTGATCTTCTTTGCGAGCTCTTCGTTGTTTGTAAGGATAAGACCGCCTCTTGGTCCTCTGAGAGTCTTGTGAGTTGTTGTAGTTACGATATCTGCATACGGTACAGGTGACTGGTGACATCCGGCAGCAACAAGACCAGCGATGTGAGCCATGTCAACCATGAATAAAGCGCCTACAGACTTAGCAATGTTTGAGATTCTTTCGAAGTCGATTGCTCTCGGATAAGCTGAAGCACCTGCAACGATAAGCTTTGGCTTGTTTTCCTTTGCGAGCTTTTCGATCTCGTCGTAGTTGATCCTGCCGTCATCGCCGAGGCCGTAAGGAATGAAGTTGAAGTACTTTCCTGAAAGGTTTACCGGTGAACCGTGTGTGAGGTGTCCGCCGTGTGCAAGGCTCATACCGAGAACAGTATCGCCTGGTTCGAGAACAGCAAAGTAAACAGCTGTGTTAGCCTGTGCACCTGAGTGAGCCTGAACGTTTGCATATTCAGCACCGAAAAGCTTCTTTGCTCTTTCGATTGCGATGTTTTCAACTATGTCAACGTATTCGCATCCGCCGTAGTAACGCTTGCCAGGATAACCTTCAGCATACTTGTTTGTAAGAACAGAACCCATAGCAGCCATTACTTCAGGTGAAACGATGTTCTCACTTGCGATGAGTTCGAGGTTTCTTCTCTGACGGCCGAGTTCCTTGTTCATAGCCTCAGCTACTTCAGGGTCGCTCTTTGCAACGAATCCGATTGAGTCCATTAAATTACTGTACATTATTACGATCTCCTTTTAAGAAAAATTAGATATTTCTATTATATACTATTAACATCTAAAATTCAAGTAATGTCTGTGACTTTTTTTAATTCGTGCTTTTGTATTGAAATGAGTTAAAAAAAATGTTATAATAAAAAAGAGTTTTTTAATTCTGAAAGGGTGTTAATAATGTTTGTATCAGAAAATCTAAGTGTAAATGAAAAAGGTAATCTCGCGATAAACGGTCACGATACCGTTGATCTCGCTAAGAAGTACGGCACACCTCTTTATGTAATGGATGAAGACATGATAAGAACTCACTGCCGTACATATATAGACAGCATAAACAGGTTCTACGACGGAAAGGGCATGGCATGTTTTGCAAGCAAGGCTTTTTCATGCAAGGAGATCTACCGCGTTATGCAGCAGGAAGGCATGGGTATCGATGTAGTTTCAGCCGGTGAGATCTACACAGCATACAAGGCTGGCTTTGATATGAGCAAAGCTGTTTTCCACGGAAACAACAAGACTGAAGAGGAAATAAACATGGCGGCAGATCTCGGCATCGGGCGAATCGTTGCTGACAACGTATTTGAACTTGATACCCTTGAAAGGATCGCAAAGGAAAAGGGAAAGAAGTTCCGCGTTCTTCTCAGGATCAAGCCGGGTGTTGACGCACATACACACAGCTTTATCAGTACCGGACAGATCGACTCAAAGTTCGGTTTTGCTCTTGAAACAGGAGAAGCTTTTGAAGCCGTAAAGAAAACTATGTCACTTGAAAACCTCGATTTTGCAGGAATTCACTGTCATATCGGTTCAAGCATCCTCGACACACAGGGATTTGTTGCAGCTGCTGAGATCATGATGAAGTTCATTAAGCAGATAAAGGACGAAACAGGATTCGAGATCCCTGAACTCAACCTCGGCGGCGGCTTCGGTATAAAGTACGTTGAAGGCGACGATCCGCTTCCTTATGACGAATACATGAAGGCTGTTGCAGAAGTTGTAAATTCATTCTGCGAAAAGAATGATGTTAAGAGACCGTTTATACTTATCGAACCTGGCCGTTCAGTAGTCGGTTCAGCAGGTATTACACTTTACACATGCGGCGGAAGAAAGATAATTCCGAACATAAGAACATACGTTTCCGTTGACGGAGGCATGTGTGACAACCCGAGATACATCCTTTACCAGGCAGAGTATGACGCAGTTGTTGCAAACAAGGCTTCTCTTCCTAAGGACGAAAAGGTTACAATTGCAGGCAGATGCTGTGAAACAGGTGACATGATCGGTGAAAACATGCCGCTTCAGCACTGTGAGCCTGGTGACATCATTGCAGTCTGTGCAACAGGTGCCTATAACTATGCTATGTCATCACACTACAACAGACTCCGCAAGCCGGCAGTCGTATTTGTAAATTCCTCATCAGACAGGATCGTGGTTCAGAGGGAATCTCTCGATGACATCATAAAGAACGATATCTGATAAGGAAGCGTTAAGATGAACGACTGTGAAACATGCGCCTATTACTCGTATGACGAGGAATGGGATTCATATGTTTGTGAAATGGATCTTGATGAAGACGAATACTGTCGTCTCATCGAGGGTCATTACCGAAAATGTCCGTATTACAGAGACGGCGATGAATATAAGATCGCACGTAAACAGTGACAGTGTTTTCTGTATCCGTGATAGTGAAAAGAGGTATAAGGATAATGAAAAACAGAATGAAATATTCAGGTATCGCAGCAGCAGCTGCTGTCGCTCTGATGCCGCTTATATACGGTAATTCTCCGGCAGTAAAAGCTGCAACGGAAGCAGATGTTATTGCCGCGGCAAGAGCTGCCGGTTTTCCTGAAACATATGTTCAGCAGGGGGCTAATTATCTTGCGGGAACTGAATATACTTCCGAACAGTATGATAAAATGGTCGATGCGCTTCTTGGATATACCGGAAGGACCGATGAAGCAATAAGACAGTATCTCGGTGAAGATGCTGCTATTCCTGATTCTTCGTCAGAAGAACAGGCTTCGTCCGGCGATCCTGCTCCTTCAGGGGAACAGAATGCGGCTCCGGAGGCAGAAAGCGGTACAAATGAACAGCCTGCTTCTCAGGGAGCGGCTGAAAATGCAGCACCTGCCGCTGAACAGAAGGATGAGAAGACTGATTTTTCAAAAATGACTGATGCGGAAAAAGACGAATATATCAAAAATATGTCTCAGGCCGAAAAAAATCAGATACTCAAGAATCTTGACAAGGAAAAGCAGATGGAGATCATCAACAGCATGATCGACGCAAGTTCCGCACTTGGAATGAACGTATCAGTTGACAGCTTTTCTAAAGACAAGATCGAATACAGTATTCGTGACGACAAGGGCGGCGTTGTTGACATTTCCTCGATCGGTGTTATTGTTGATGACACAGGTATTGATTATACAGCGCTCTATCTTACAGCCGCAGGTGTCGTACTTGCTTCGGCAGCCGGCATAGCAGTAATGTCACGCTCAGTTCGTGACAGCAGATCAAAGGAGCTCTGATATGGCGGAAATAAAGCAGAAAAATGTAAAGCCTACTCCGCTTTCAGTTGTAATTATAACTCCTTTTCTTGTATTTGCGATCTGTGCGGCGATCACAGTTGTACTTGGTATAACTCCGTATAATAAATTCCAGAAATATCTTCACGTTTCATTCAGCGATTCTATGAAAAACACCACTTCAGCTGCTGACAGCATAACTGTAAGTGAAAACATAAATACATTTGAATCAAAGAGTGATGTAAAGACAAGCAGTGAAGGCAAGGTAGTTATTCCTTCTTTCGGTCAGCAGTATGCAATGCTTTCCTGTGAAGCAATTAACCTTTACGTTCCTGTTTACTGGGGCAGCAGTGAAGAACTTCTGAAAAACGGGGCCTGCCAGCTTACAGCTTCTGCTGTCGTAGGTGACAGAGGCAATTCGGTTATCGATGCACATGTAAACACTTTTTTTGCAGACCTTAACAAATTAAAAGAAGGCGATGAAGTAAAGATCAATACTTCATACGGCGAATTCACATACAAAGTAAAGAACACAGCAACATTCGAAAAAACTGACAAGAAATACATTTCACAGGATAAAACAGACAAGCTTACTCTTTACACATGCGTTAAACAGGTCCTTGGTTCATCCACTCAGAGATACGCAGTTATCTGCGAACCTGTTGATACCAAATTCTATAGCTGAGGTGTGAAATGTACAAATTAAGAAATTATCTTTTATGCGCTCTTACGGCAGTACTTCTGTTTTTCGCAGCACTTGCCGCAGAGGGAGCATTTGTAGTGAAAAAATACGCTCTGGAGCCTGATACATACAAGTATATCCTTAAGCTGAACGGCTCATATGAAAAAGCGTACAATGAATTATGCAAACAGTTTGAAAGCGAGGAGAACGCTACAGGTATACCTGCTTCAGTTTATACCGATGCTGTTACTGAAGATGTTTTTAAGACAATTGTCGATTCTCAGATCGATTCAGCATTTGACTGTATAAACGGTAAAGTGCCAACTGTGGAAAACACATCTTCAGAAGAGAAACTTAAGGTTTTAAGAACTTCTGTTGAAGACTTTTTCGATGAATATGCAAAGTCAATAAATTATCAGAAAGATGAAGTTTACTATCAGAAGATAGATACAGTTTACGAATCTGCTTCTGAAAAGATAAATGATACAGCTGATGTATTTCAGATAAACAAGATAGCAAAAGCCGGATTTATTTCTGCTGCTTCAAAAATAGCACGTTATTCCGGCACGCTTTTTATTGCTGCATTTGCTGTAACTGGCTTGCTTCTGCTTGTTCTTGTTATCGCCAACATAAAAGGATTTTCCGGATTCTTTTACTGGATGAGTATTTCATTCGGATCACTTTCCGTGATCATTCTTGCAGGCGGTATATGGCTCAAACAGTCAGAGTATTTCAACCGTTTTGCTATCAAGGCACAGCACATTTATTCATCTATTACAGGTGCCTGTTATTATTATACTGATCTTTTGCTTATGATCAATGCAGCTGTTTTAGCTGTATCGGTTATTTCAATGATCATTTTCTGGGTAGCAGGAAGAAAGAAAGTATCTGTACAGTAACAGTATCTGTTTATTCGTAAGAGGGATTATTATGTCAGGGAAAAGAATTGCATTATTTGCCGGACAGGCAGATGAATCATATCAGAGCCGGTTTATTACAGGTTTTCTCGGATCCGCTTTTAAGTCGGGCTATGATGTCTGTATTTTTTCAATGTATTTAAAATATCAGGATACACCTGAAAGGGAACAGGGAGAATCAAACATCTTTTCACTTATGTCTCCGGATAGATTTGATGCTGCTGTTATTCTTAAGGACAGTATCCAGACTGAAAATGCAGCCAAGGAGCTCGAACTGCGTCTTAAGGAGAATTTTGATAAGCCGGTTCTTGTTATCGAAAATGACAGCGAGTTCTTTCCGTCGATATTTACAGAAAGCTATTCTTCGGTTTTCGCTCTGGTTACTCATCTTATCAGAGATCATAATTTTAAGGATATTGCCTTTCTTTCCGGAAAAAAGCATCATAAGCACTCGATAGAGCGTCTGAATGCGTATCGTGATGCTATGACCGCCGCAGGTCTTGAAGTAAAGGAAGACCGTATTATTCACGGCGACTTCTGGTACCGCAGCGGCGAGATGTGTGCTGATGAACTTCTTTCATTCGGCAAAAAGCTTCCGGATGCAGTAGCCTGTGCAAATGACCAGATGGCAATAGGACTCTGCAAGGCATTCAGCGAACGCGGCATTAAGGTGCCGGATGACATTGCAGTGGTTGGCTATGACTCAACTTATGAGGGCAGGACAAGTCCGCGTCCTATTACTTCAGCTATGATCCCTGCTGAAAAATTCGGTAAATATGCGTTCACATATCTTCTCGGACTAATAAACGGAAAAAATGATACAGAACCTTTTGTTTCCGCACCGGAGCTTGTGATCGGCGAAAGCTGCGGATGCAAAAGCAATATTTGTTATCGTACAAATGTTCCTCTCCGTGATGAATGGGGAACAGATATTTCTGAGGAAAGGTATTCCTCAATTTTTAATACTATCGATGAAGATCTTCTTTCACAGAATACACTTGAGGATTACCTCAGTACAGTATATTCCTATGTTTATCAGATAACCGGGGCAAAGGAATTTCATCTCTGTCTTTCAGGTGAATGGAAGGGCATGGGGCTTGGAGTACACATCAGAAACAAAGGTTATTCACAGAAAATGCTCCACGCTATACGTTATTATGATGAAGACAGAAAAAAGAATACCGTCAGCACCGAAGAGCTTTTTGATACAGCTGAAATGCTTCCGGAACTTTATGAAGGCCGTGAAAAAAATACTGCTTTCTTTTTTACACCGCTGTTCTTTGAGGACGAATGTTTTGGATATGCATCAGTTTCCTACGGTGACGCGCTTCGCAGCTATGATGATACATATCGCCGCTGGATAGGTTCAGTAAGCAGGGGCCTGGAGTTTTTAAGGCGCGAGATCAATATGCAGCAGCTGCAGGAACAGCTTGACCGACTGAAAAGCAGTAAGTTCAGTGTTTCAGACCGTGCCTATGAAAATCTTAATCCGGAAGAAAAGTCTCAGTATCATCTTGTTTCAAAGATCCTCGACGAAAATCTTCTCGATTATTATTTCCAGCCTATTGTCAGTGCTGTTGACGGCAGCGTTTATGCCTATGAGGCACTTATGCGTTCACGTACTGAGAGTAAGGTTCCGCCGCTCAATATCATAAAGTATGCAGCAATGCAGGACAGGCTTTCCGATGTTGAACGTGCTACATTTCTTAATGTACTTGAATTTATGGACGGCCATTTATCTGCGTTCGGTGACGCTATGGTGTTTATAAACAGCATTCCCGGCGTAGGCCTCGGTGAAGCGCGTCTTTCAGAACTTGATACTCCTCTTGCTTCACATGCTGACAAAGTTGTTATTGAACTTACTGAAGAAGCGGAACTTAAGGATTCCGAACTCGATAATCTGAAGAATTATTTTGATAAACTGGGTATCAACATTGCAGTAGATGATTACGGAACAGGTTATTCAAATGTAAGCAACCTTCTCAGATATATGCCTGATTTCGTGAAGATCGACCGTTCACTGCTCAGTGACATTAATGAATATACTCAGAAGCAGCACTTTGTCCGTGAGATAATTGACTTCTGCCATGACAACGGAATAAAGGCGCTTGCCGAAGGTGTCGAGACTGACGAGGAACTTCATACAGTCATCAAGCTTGGTGCTGACCTTATTCAGGGTTACTATACCGCAAAGCCTTCAGCTTCGGTCGTAAGACAGATAGATGAAAAATGCCGTGCCCGGATAAAGCAGTTTCATCAGGAACGTATTGACGGAAACAGCAAGCGTGTACACGTTGCCGGAAAAACAAACCGTATTTCTCTTTCCACACTTGCAAAGGATGGCTGTACTGATATTATTATCGGCAGTGATGATATGGTTTATAAAGATATTTCCATTATCGGCACCCCTCAGATGAAAACGGATATTCACCTTCTTATCCAGCCGGAATACCGCGGTACAATTACTCTTGAGGACGTTTATTTTACAAACGTGAAAAATCGTCCGGGTATTGATATCGGCGAAAATGCAAGCGTTTCTCTTGCCCTTGTAGGGTTTAATACTCTTTACCGCTGCGGAATACAGGTTCCGGATTCATCCAAACTTGTTATCGAAGGTGAAGGATCACTTCTTATTGATCTTGATGCCGCAGAATCATATGCTATCGGCAATGACTTTAAATCACATAACGGTGAGATAGTATTTAATCAGGATGGACTTATCAGAGTAAAAAGCCGCGGCAAAAGCAGTATCTGTATTGGTTCGGGAATGGGCGGCATTATTCGTATCAACAGAGGAGAATACAATTTTGACGTTGATACAGAAAGTTCTGTATGTATTGGTTCAGTCTTCGGAATGGTCGATATCAATATCACCACCTGCCGTATTGACGGTGAGTTTGCTTCATCGGTCGGAACTTTTATCGGATCAATGGAAAACGACGCTTCAATTTCCATTACCAAGAGTTCAGTCAGTCTGTATGATCACGGAGAAACACTTGCTGCAATCGGCACACTTCGGGGGGCTATGGCATATTTAAAGACAAGATTCATCAGCCTCACATTAAATGTTATGGCTGACGCATCTACCGCTTTAGGTGCTCTTAACGGAAGATCAGATCTTGATATTTCAGATACTCATCTGAAGGTAGACGCTTCAGGTAAAAATGCACTTGTTTTCGGAGGATATTCTGAAGATTCAAATATTGTTCTGGCTAACTCTGATATATCAGTAAAAATAAGAACGACGCTTGAAAAAGAAACATTTGCACGTGAAGAAAATATTAAGATAAATAACAGCAGAACAAGGATAATTGTAAACGGACAGGAAGTTGAACATACCGTTAATAATGATTTCTGATGCGGAACGAGGAAGATAATTATGGATATTAAAGTCATCAGAGCAACTGAGACGTGGCAGCAGGCAGGCGCTTACTATGTACGCATACAGGGAATGGCACGTCAGCACAGCATTACACTCAGACGCGAGTTTGATGAACATGATACTCCGGTGACAAAATATATCGTTCTGACAGACAGTGAATTTCCTGTAGCAACATGCCGTTTCTACGATCTCGACGATGGCTCCGCTATGATAGGCAGGGTGGTCGTGCTGCCTGAATACCGTGGTAAAGGTCTTGGCAGAGAAGTGGTACTTGAAGCAGAAAAATGGCTTTCCGAGCTTGGATATACCAGAGCCGTTATAGAAAGCCGTGATGTTGCGGTGGACTTCTACAGGAAACTCGGATATACAGTTACTGACCGGAACATAATCCATGGTGTTACTTTTGACTGTATTCGCATGGAAAAGGAACTTAATAAATCGCTGGTGTATCCGGCAGAGTAAAACAAATGCCTTCCGGTTTATCAGCGGAAGGCGTTTTGCGTATTTGATGGTACAGAGTTTCGGTAAGAAAACGCTGATTATTCATAATCAGCGTGGGGTACGGGGCGAAGCCGTATTTCCGGTTTTATCAGCGTTTCCTTAACTTTTGTTTTAAACCGACAGGAGGGTTTATTATGGGTAGATCAGTGAAAAAAAGAATAGTATCACTTGCAGCAGGATATATGATAGCCTTATCATCTGTGTCTGTATTTCCGCAGGTGAAAGCGGCTGAGGAAATGGCGATAAGAGACAAATGGGGTTACTGCAAGACTGCAAACTATGTCGAGTCGGAACATTTCGTTATTTTCTACGGAAACAATGATACTACAGGACAGGTAAATGAAGCTTTTCTTAAACGAAATCTTGATGCCTATGAACGTCTCTGGCACTGTTATACAGAATATCTCGGAATGACCGGACTTAACGTTGACATCAACGGAAAGAGCAGCAAGGAGTACAAGACCAATATTTATCTTACGAATACCGGACTTCCGGCGTATCCTGAAGGATGGGCGTTCATGAGCTCCGAAGACGGATACGGCATTGAGATAATAAGCCCGGATGCTATGCTTGATGATCTGACCATTGCCCATGAGTTCGGACATGTTGTTCACCATCAGCAGAAAAACTGGATCGATCAGGAGATAAGCGGTGCATGGTGGGAACCTGTGGCAAACTGGTTCCGTGAAATGTACCTTGGAAGTTCATACAATCCTTCTGATGTTAAGACGGGAAATTTTGATCCTTATCTTCGCAACATGAGTCTTGCTCTGCCTCACGGACGAAATTACTACGAAACATTTCCGTTCCTGCTTTATTTATCGTACAATCCTGATGATCTTCCGGGGCTGGGCCTTGATGCAGTTCACCGCCTTTTGTCCGAATCAAAACCAAATGAATATCCGCTTGACATGATAACGAGAATTCTCGGAACAGACGCGCATATTGTTCTCGGACATTATGCAGCACATATGGCGACGTTTGATTTTGGCATGAAGGATGCCTATCAGTCACGCTTTGACACTGTGATGAAGCAGACTCCGTTCTACTGGAATCTGTATCACACCATACCTGAACCAATCGGTGACGGATTGTACCGCGTGCCGCAGGAAGATGCACCTATGCAGGGCGGTATCAATATTATTCCGCTTAAGATTAAAGGTGATACGGTAAAAGCTGAACTTTACGGCCTTTCAGATGACAGTAATGCCGGATGGCAGGCTTGTCTTGTTACAGTTGATGCAAAAGGAAACGCTTCCTATTCTGACCTTTTCACTGACGGGGAAAGCATGAGCATTTCTGCGAAAAATGCAGTTTCAGCATATATGACTGTTGTCGGTGCACCTCAGAAATTTGTACGTGAAAATGCATTCCATAAAGAAAAGGATTCACCTTATAAAACGGGAGATGAACGCAGACGCTATCCTTATGAGATAAAGCTCGACGGAGCGGATGTCATTCAGAGCGGTGGTTATTCGTCGGCAGGGAAGAGGGGAAGCAAACATCCTAACGGCGGAGGATTTGTAGCTTCGACAGCTAAGGTGGATTCATCTGTATACGTTGGTCCTGGTGCAATGGTTCTTGGAAACGCTGTCCTTAAAGGAAATGTCCGTGTTGAGGACCGTGCTGTGGTAAACGGTGATGTAACAGCTTCTGATAATGTCGTAATAAGCGGGCATGCTGTTGTTGACGGCGGAGGCTGGATCTATGTAAACAATCAGTGGCAGCAGGGAAAGGTCAATCTGTCAGGACATGCACAGGTATCGGACGGCGCTGTTGTATCGGGCGGAGTTACTCTTAAGGACTACGCAAAAGTATCTCAGAAGGCCTTTGTAACTGACGGAGTAACGCTTTCTGAAAATGCTGTCGCCAAAGGTATGACTTATGCCTACGGCGCCGGTTCCTACTCAGGAGAGGTCATTCTTGACGGCGATTATGCAAATGAAGAAAAACTTGGATTAGGTGTCGCCTTCGGCTGGCTTGATCAGGTAAACAAATCGTACACAGAAGGAATGATATCCGGTTATGATTTCAATAAAAAGTGCACTGTATGGGCCCCCGACCGTTATGCTGCAACAGATGCACTTTTAAAAGGCGGAGCAAAGTGGGAAGCGGAAAGGACATCCGCGAAAGGTGTTATATCGCTTGACGGAAAGGGATCTTATGTGGAAATTGATCCTTCGGCTTTCCGGAATCATGATCTGCAGTTAAGTATCGCAGCGCTCTGGAAAGGCGGAGACGGAGATATTTTCTTTGCCGGAGACGAAAAAGCAAACATGCGCCTTGTTCCGGAAGGAGAGAGCGGTAATGCTGAATTTATCATAACTGACGGTAAAACTGAGGAAAAGCTGGTCATGACATCACCTCTTCCGAAAAACGTCTGGAATAAGATCACGGTAAAAATTATCGGTGGAAAGGGCGAAATACTTCTCGGTGGTAATAAGGTTGCTTCGGGTGATATCACGCTGACTCCTGTAAATGTACTGAGTGCTTCAGAGAACGATGCCGGTTATCTTGGCAAAGGTCCTGATGATAAATATTTTAAGGGTGCTTTTGATTATTGCGAATTCTATTTTCAGAAAGCGGAGGAACCGGACATCACATATACCGGCTCCGAAGAACCCGATTCATCACTGCGTGGTGACATTGACCTTAACGGTAAATTCAACTCAGCCGACGTTCTTCTCCTCCAGAAGTGGCTGCTCGGCACCGAAACCAAACTTCCGGATCCGAAAGCCGGTGACCTTAAAGAAGACGGCAGACTCAACATTGCCGATCTCTGCACGATGAAGCAGGAACTCCTTGCATAATGATAAATAAAGGAAAATGAATTTATGAACAGTAAAGAAGAATGGGCGCGCACAAGAGACAGACTCGTTATATCTCTGCAGACTCTCGGCTATCCGGCCGGGCTTGGAGATATGATAGCAAAACATATCGGAAGTCCGAAAGGCATGGAACGCATGATATCATATCTTGAACAGGTGCGGCCTGACAGAATAGAACTTATTGCTGATGAAATGGTTTCGATCAGAAGCGATATAGACAGATGGCGAGAGAAAAAAGCAAGCGAGCAGGCTAATATTGCGTATAATGATCTTGTGAATAACGGGATTGAATGATTCAGGCTAACGGCACAGGAAGTACTGATTGATTTCCTGTGCCGTTTTTTGTATGAAGTATGATTATTTTATGATTACCCAGTGTCCGGTTCGGTTAGTACCGCTTCTCTCTATATAACCAAGTTCTTTAAGCTTTTTGGTTGTGCGTGAAACCGTTGTTCCTCCTATACCGAGAAGAGCAATCAACTGCGACTTTGTTATATAAGGATTATTAATTATTGCTGCAAGCACGTTGCTTTCAATAACGGATAGCGTTCCTTTGTCATTAGTACCATGATTGGTACCATGATTAGTACCATTGGTACCATTAACGTCATGTTTAGTACCATCGATTTCAGAAAAAATGCTGTCATGAGCAGTAAACTTAACTGTAATATCCTCACCGACAATACTGTATTCCGGTGCAGGAACGCCAAGTTCTTTACAGGATTCGTATATTTTCTGTATGCCTCTGCCCCAGGTCTCAATATAACCTGCACGATAAAAAGCATTAGCTATTGCAGGATTGAATGGTACCGATCTGTGCGGTTGAAGCAGAGATTCTACGTCCCAGCCTGAAGGGAGGATACAGCTATTGCTTATGAACATTGCATTGTCCTGGATCCGGATCTGAATAGGTACGCAGCGAGCGTAATTGTTATGGGCAAGAGCGTTATAAATAGCTTCACGAACGCCGTCTATCGGGAACGGATAAGTTTCGACACGGACATTGTGCTCATAGGTGATCTTGGCTTTAAGATACTTTGTATATATGAGGTCAATTACCTGATCTGCAATTCTGAACAGAGAGCCTTCAAGCTGATCCTGATACTGTAAGTCAGCACCCTTTCCAAACTTTCCGATCTTTACATAGCAGCCTTCAACAAGTTTGCTAGGACGTTTATGAAACAGCATAACGGCAGCACGTTTGAGTTTATCATCTTCAATAAGATTGAGGTGATCAAGAAGTTCGGTACGGGACACTTTAAGGTCAGCTTCGGAAATTCTCTTTTTTCTGAGAGCCTCACGCTTGAATATTTCGATACTTACTTCATCAAGATCATCAGCACTGATGTTATTAGCAGAAACAGAATCCCATTTGATACCTGTTTTCTCCATAAGAAACTGAGTAAGTGCCAGTCCCTGAAGAAGCTGCTTGGTGCTTCCGCTCCGGTAATGATATTCGCCCTGATAATTGATCGGGACACCGCTTGGGGCAACTATTATTTCAATATATGCGATTCCGTCTTTTTCAAGTCGGTTCACATCAGCGATTATACCAAGTTTATCTCTTATCTTGTTAGGGATATCTTCGAGTAATTTCTTTATATCCTTAACTCCGATGACTTCACCTTTATCGTTGATGCCGATATATATTCTTCCGCCCTGAGCATTGGCAAAGCCGCATATCCATTTAAGATACTCGTCTTTCCATGATTCTTTATATTCAACGACCTGACTTTCAGCCATAATGATCTCCTTTTCTGGAAACTATGAAAAAATTCTGAGTTTTAATTAGAAACAAAATGTGGTTTCTTAAATTATAGCGTATTTTGATAGACATATCAAGCATTTCTTTAAGATGAAATTTGATGGAAATACAATGCCAAACACCACTTGACTGACATAACATTAAATGGTACAATAAATGTGTATAAACGGAGCATATGACAAAGAAGGAGATACATCTGATCTTGCAAAACTTGTGCATGATTTCAGATGCTCAAGAGCGGATGATATGCTTACAAAACCGCTTGCGGATAAAACAAGAATGCTTAAAGAAACACCAGAAGGAGTTGATACTATGTGTAAGGCTATTGAAGAAAACAATAAAAGAATACTTAAAAACAAAGAAATCGAAATTGCTGTAAATTTTATTCGTTTAGGGAAAAACACATATGATGAAATAGCAGAAGCAACTGGTCTTACAGTAGAAGAAGTTGAAAAGCTTGCTGAAACTGTGAACCATACGGCTTGACAGTTATGGTTTAATTTGTTTTGTTATTAGGCACGTGTAAACAAACGGCAGAATACTGTCATCAAGATCAGTGTTCTGCCGTTTTCTATTGCACCGCAGGTGCCACCATTATCAGAAAAGTATGCGTGTTGAAAGTCAATCATCAAAATACTCTGGATGTTTTGAAATCTCAATAACCTCATCGATAGAGAGTTCAACTGATTTGGCAATTACTTCGAAAGAATATTTGTCGAGCTTTATAAGTCGGTGTGCAGCTTCATATCTTATTTGTTGTGAAACCTGCTTTTTATATTCCTCAAGCATATCTTCTATCATTTTGCAGTGAGGTACATTATCATAAATGGAAAGGTTGCGCATAGTTATACCAACTTTCAATAGTGTCATGAATAAGTTAAATTTATGTTTCCCCTAATTATTCTCCTAAATTATTTTTTCTCCTAAAAACATACCCTATTTAGGAGAAAAATCAATGAATCAGGAATATAAATAGGAGAAAAAATATGGTAACACAATGTAGGATAAAGAAAACCCGAACTTCTGAATTCAAAAGTTCGGGTTCTTGTTATAATGCCGCTGACCGGACTTGAACCGGTACGGTATTTCTACCAAGGGATTTTAAGTGAGAGGACATTTGTTCCAATTTAGTCCCTTAAAGTCCGTTTAAGTCCGTTATTATACCGTAAAATCGAGCTTTGACGGCAATTTCGAAAATACCAGAAAATGACAAATCGCTTCTAAAAGATCAAAATGGAAGAAGAAATGGTAGAAAAAAATGGTCTCCTACCATTGAGCTTGAAAAAGTGCTAAATGGTAGAAGCATGGCAGAAACCAGCGTAAATACGTTAAAATCTCTTGCTAAAAAGTCCGAAATCCTGTACTGAAAAATCACCCGGTTTTTAACCATAATATACCTTATTAGTATACTTATATCAACTTATAAATATGAACTAATTGTAAATTTTTAAGACGCTCAGGAACGATAAGATTCCTGAAAACCAATCCGGCATTCTGGGCTGCTGACACCTTCCCGTTATACAATTAAATATAGCAAAAGCGGACGATGTTCCATATTAAGGAGCGTTGTCCGCTGTTTTTATGCCTGAAAACTGAATAACTGTACCACGCTCCTCAGAAATGGGGAGCTTTTTTTATTGCATGGTTTGATATGATCCAACAAAACCGGGAGGAATTTTCTATGCCTAAGAATATGAGAATTGATCCGAATGACAATGGGCTTTCTCTCGAAGCAACAGGCGTTCTCTCCATGATGCTCAACAGTCCGGATACGGATTACATCAGGGAGGTCGATCTCTGCCTTGTATGTGAGAATGACTCACTCAAAACGATAAGAAAAGCTCTTGGAGAGCTGACCGATAAAGGCTATCTGCTTCATATCGGTGATACATACGCAGTCAATAAGCAGAAAGTCACACAGATGAAGCTTATATGACCGCACAGGAGGATACGAACATGGCTGTTAAACCTATCAAGAAAAAGAAAGCGGACAGGACTACGCCTTCTACAGTATGCAGAGTAAACAAGAACGGCAATTATACCGTTATGAGTAACTTTCACCTCAGATCACCGAATCTGAGTCTTAAAGCAGTTGGTCTGATGAGCAGAGTGCTCTCACTGCCCGAAGGCTGGGATTATTCGATCGCAGGGCTTACTGCTATATGCCGGGAGAAGGAGTCCGCTATCAAGTCTGCCCTGGCGGAGCTGAAAGAATGGGGATACCTCGTTGTATCGAAGCTGATGCCGAATCAGACGAAGAGCGGACGAATCGAGTACGTCTATGATTTCTTCGAGTATTCAGAAAAAGATGTTCCGCAGGATGAAGAAAGTGCTGATGATGACGGAGATGTTTCCGACGAGGAGACATACTCCGAAAAATCAACCTCACAAGAGGTCAGAAAACAAGGTATAGAAAATCTACCCCTTGAAAATCAACCTGTAGAAATTCAGACGACAGAAAATCAGGGGCAATTAAATACTAAGAACAAAATAAAGAAAAAAGAAATACTGTTTGAACAAGTATCCATCAATCAATCTTCCGCCGGCAAAGAAAAAACTGTCGGTTCAGATGACGGACTGACTGACGGATATCTGAAAGAGCAGCAGATCTATTCTGATATTGTCAGAGCGAATATAGATTTTCCTTTCTTTGCTGAATGGCTGAATGACTATGACGAAGCTGAGGAGATCGTTCAGATGATCGTAAGGCAGATCTGTTCACGTAAAGCAACTGAGCGTATATGTGGTCAGGATTTTCCCCGTGAAGTCGTAAAGTTGGCTATGCTCAAAGTAGATATCTATATCCTTGAGAACGCTATCATGCAAATGAAGTGTACAGACAATATCCGTAACTTTGAAAGCTATCTTATCAGCACCCTGTTCAATGAAGCCAACGGCAGACATTTCAAGGAAAATGCCGAACAGCGATGGGCAGAGTACGCTGTGAAGCGAGATATGGGTGCTTATTGAGAACAATCAATAAAAAAGCACACTCCCTGTGACGGGAATGTGCTTAGGTATGGTCAATCATCATTCATCATGCCGGCATTGTTGACATCTGCTGCTCAATTTCGTTGATTTCATCAAGAGTTAAGCCTGATGCTTTGGCAATATCGTTTTTAGATACTGTACCCAGCGACAGGAAATTCATAACCATCTGAATTTTCTCAAGCATGGCGGCTTCCTTAGCGGCTTCGTTACGCATATCTTCAATAGCTTTACACATAATGCTCACTCCTTCCTGAGTTTCTTTGAAATATCGTGTTTTATCAGCAAGCTCTTTGATTTTCATGTCTTCTGCTCTTTTGCAGCGAAAGTCATGAAGCAACTTTCAATAGTGTCTTTGTTTTATACTATTATAACACATCTATGACAAAAAAACAATAGAAGTTTTTAACGAAAGGCCGTGTTTACTATGATAATAATCTGATTTTTGCGACGGTGTCGCAAATGTTTATAGGGAGATAAAACAGTCAAAGTAGTTTTTCTCCAAAAACAGCTTTCTCCTAAAAACATATCATATATAGGAGAAAAGTACATGAAATAGGAATAAAAAATAGGAGAAAAATATTGTAAACCAGCGAAAGGAGGTGAAAGTCATGGCTAAGTCTATAATTGCACAGGACGGAACTATCGTAAACTTCGATAAGCTTCTTGCCGTGTATGTTGATGAGGATATTGACGATAATGAAAATGTTCTCGGATATGACCTTATCGGCGTAACAGGTTCAACGCTCTATTCTCAGCCTTTCATACTTGGAAGTTATGAAGATGAGAAGTCGGCAGTGAAAGCTCATGCAGATCTTATTCACTGGCTGCAGAGCGAGGCATTTTCTACTTTTGAGGTGCCTGGTGAAGACGAAGGCGGTGATGCGTGATGTCGTCAGATTTTGAGAGTGCTGCAAAGAAAACAATTGATATCTCGGTGAAAGCCGAGAAGATCACTGCTGATGTATTCAAAAGCGCCTTACAGGAGTTTATGACCGGTAAGGCAGAGAAAAAGGGTCGTATGACCTACAGACAGCTTCAGAAGAAGTCTGTCTCAAAGCTTGACAGCATCGAGGTCAGTGACGGCAATATCGGTGATTTCTTAGAGACCGCAAGAAAATACGACATTGACTATGCCCTGAAGAGAGACAAAAGCACCGAACCGCCTACTTATCACGTTTTCTTTTCAGCTGCAAATACTGAAAGCTTCAAGAGAGCGTTTACCGAGTATCTTGGCAAGGATCAGGGCAAATCAGAAAAACGTGGCGAGTTTACCCGTGAACAGCTTGAAAAATCAGCTGAACGAGTGGCACAAAGACCACGCAGACACAGAAACAGAGAAAGAAACAGGGAAAACAGACGATGATCTATGATTTTTTCAAGTCCTTACCCGTTCCGAGGGCAAGAGGCGATGATTTTTCTACGGTGGACTTTTGCACCGATACTGACAGAAAGGAACTGCATCTTTGCAGATCAGTTCAAGGAAGCTCAAAAAGCTGATCATTAAGGCTGTTCCCTATGTTATCTTCTCGTATGCGGGCAACCTTATCGGTTATGCTTACCGTACAGCTGAGGGAAACGGTTTTCAGCAGAAGATCGTTCCGTTCATGAGCGGTCTCGGTACAGCTTTTGCGAAAGTCTTTCCGAGTTTACACCCGTATGATATTCTATTCGGCCTGGTTCTTGCGGGTGTAATGTGGTTAGTCATGTATGTCAGGTCGAAAAACAGGAAAAAATTCCGTCAGGGCGTTGAATACGGTTCTGCGGTATGGGGCGGTGAAAAGGATATTGAACCGTACATGGATATGACCTGTGCCGAAAACAACGTTATCCTGACAAAAACGGAATCTCTGACTATGGGGAAACCTTCTGAACCGAAGTATGCACGAAATAAGAATATCCTTGTGATAGGCGGCTCAGGCTCCGGCAAGACCAGATTTTTCTGCAAGCCTAACCTTATGCAAATGCACAGCAGCTATGTCATGACAGATCCAAAGGGTACCGTCCTTGTCGAATGCGGAAAAATGCTTCAGAGGGGCAGACCAAAGCGTGACGGCAAGGGACGTATTAAGTACATCAAAGGTGCAGACGGAAAGTATCTCAAAGATGATAACGGTAATTACATACCTGAGTGTCAGCCTTATAAGATAAAGGTCTTTAACACCATCGACTTTGCAAAGTCGATGCACTACAACCCTTTTGCCTACATAAGCGAAAAGAACCGTGAGAAGGATATCCTGAAATTCGTCGAAGTTCTCATAAAGAATACCACTTCAACACAGCAGCAAAGCGGTGATGATTTCTGGGTGAAGGCTGAAAAGCTTCTGTACACGGCTTATATCGCTCTGATATTTGCCATGTATCCGGAAAGTCAGTGGAACTTTGAAACTCTGATAGAGATGATAAATCACTCGGAGTGCCGAGAGGACGACGAAGAATTTGTAAACGCCATGGACGAGGAATTTGCTATGCTTGAATGCTGGCTTAACGGTACAGACTACAGCGATCCCGAAGTCCAGGCAGAATATCAGGACTTGTTTGACAGCACTCCCGATGCAAATCAGAGAAGGCTCGGCGGATTTGCCGTCAAACAGTTCAAGGCGTATAAGCTTGCAGCAGGAAAAACTGCTAAGTCCATACTTATCAGCTGTTCTACACGCCTTGCGCCATTTGCTATCGATGAAGTGCTGGAGATCACTTCATACGATGAACTGCACCTTGACAGGCTCGGTGACGAGCTGAGTGCATTGTTTATCATTATCTCCGATACTGACGCTACATTCAACTTCCTTGTGGCGATCATGTATTCACAGCTGTTCAATCTGCTTTGTACAAAAGCGGACAACAGCAAGGGCGGTAAGCTGAAATACCATGTCCGCTGTATACTCGATGAGTTCAGTAACATCGGTCAGATACCGGAATTCGAGAAGCTGATAGCTACTATCCGAAGCCGTGAGATCAGTGCTTCTATCATTTTGCAGGCGAAAAGCCAGTTGAAAGCTATCTATAAGGATAACGCCGACACGATAGAGGGCAACTGTGATACCACGCTCTTCCTTGGCGGAAAGGAAAAAAGCACTCTGAAAGAAATATCAGAGAGCCTTGGTAAAGAAACGATAGACAGTTTCAATACCTCAACCAACCGTGGACAGAGCGAAAGCTATGGGATGAACTATCAGAAACTCGGTAAGGATCTGAAAAGTCAGGATGAGCTGGCTGTTATGGACGGCAATAAATGTATTCTACAGTTAAGGGGCGTAAGACCTTTTTTCAGTGACAAATACGATATTACCCGTCATAAGCAGTACCCGATGCTGCTTGACTCTGATCCGAAGAATGAGTTCGACATCAAAAAGTACGTTGAAAAGAAAAAGAGGATGCATCTTACGATTTCGCCGGACGATGAAGTTATGCAGTTCGAGGCAGGAAATAAAGCAGCCCGACAGGAAGTTACAGAAAGTGATGCAGCAGAAACAGATAATGCATCAGAAGAAACACCGGAAATAACCGAACAGAAAGATATATACGTCGGTTATGACCGGCAGTGAAGAAACCGGATAAAAAAGAGAACCGGTTGAAGCTGAAACCACTTATTTCATTTTATTTGAGGAGATTTTTTTACTATGGAAGCAATGAATATTACTATGGCTGAAAATGCCGCAGCAGAGACAACAACTACAATCGCACAGCCTAAGCACAAGTGGCTTGCTAAGGGCTGTAAGTTCGCAAAGAAGGCTACTCTTCTCGCAACAACCGCAGGAGTTATGATGAACACCTGTGCAACACACGCTTTCGCAGCAACAGGTGCAGTTGATACATCGAGCTTTATCACTACTGCGTGTACCGTACTCCAGTCAGTTATCTGCCTTATCGGCGGCGGTGTTGGTGTTTGGGGTATCGTAAACCTTCTCGAAGGTTACGGAAACGATAACCCTGGTGCGAAGTCTCAGGGCATGAAGCAGCTTATGGCTGGTCTTGGACTTATCCTCCTTGCAGTAACAATCGTTCCTGTACTCCAGACCATGATGCAGGGTGCAGTCTGATCTGACAGACTGATAACCTGATCGCTCGTGGGTGGGAACACAGATTATGTGTTATAGGTACGTGGGTTGAGCGAGATTTACATATAAATATACAGAATACAAAATACATACAGCAATAGACCTTTGGTTTCACTTTCAGGAGATTCCTGCTCGAACGGAGGTGATGGATAAATGGGAGTAATCAGTGATGCTATAGATGCTTTGGAGGACTGGTGCTGTGACCTGTTCAAGGACGGTATCAAGTCACAGTTTGACGGTATTTCGGAACTGCTGACAGATACGTTTGACCAGACGACAGGAAGCGGCGGTCTTGTTAATGACTTTATATCCAAGCATCCTGCACAGTTTACCGGCGGTGCAAGTGTCGGAACTTCTGTGTGGACAACTATAGAAACACTTTGTAATAACGTTGTAGTACCTATCGGCGGTTTCATTCTTACTATTGTTTTACTGAATGAGCTTTGCCAGATGGTACTCCGTGGAAATAATTTCAAGGACTTTGATGACTCAATAATAATCAAGTGGCTCATCAAATCACTGTGCGGTGTGATACTTGTCGCCAACACATATTATATCGCATCAGCACTGTTTTCGTTCGGCACTAATGTATGCTCGAACGGTATTTCGACGCTGTTCGGCTCGGGAAGCTTCCTTTCAAGTACGCTTGCCCTGGATAAATCGGCTTTGGGCAGCTTGTCGCTCGGTGAGCTGATGACCGTATGGTTCATATCGCTCATTGTCCATTTTGGCATTATGATACTGATCGTTGCGATCGTGATCACACTTGCAAGCCGTATCATTGAGGTGTTCATGTATCTGAGCATAGCGCCTATCCCTATGGCGACAATGATGGACAGCGGTGAATGGGCTGGTATCGGCAAGAACTGGATAAAGCAGCTTCTTGCTCTTTCTTTCCAGGGGTTCTTTATCGTAGTGGCACTCGGAATATTCAAAACACTTCTGAGCAATGCGATAACGACGCTGAACAGCAGTTCGGACGGCATAGTTTTACAGATGGGTCTGCTTCTCGGATATACCGCAGCACTCATATTCACGATTTTACGCACAGGCGCTATCTCAAAGAGCGTGTTCTCTGCAAGATAACGATACAGGACGGAGGAAACAATGGCACATTATGTTCAGGTCCCGAAGGATCTTAACGAGATCAAGGAAAAGTTCATCCTGGGATTTACGAAAAGACAGGTAATATGCTTCGGTATCGGTCTTGTACTCGGTGCGCCGGTGTATTTTCTTACACGAAATACCC
>Ga0247610_10001148_pt1 | contig 33845 bp, 19 predicted proteins | sample 174DNAGHGhighgp2_FD_193483 | JGI IMG/M metagenome (GOLD analysis project Ga0247610, IMG submission 193483) | Sheep rumen microbial communities from Palmerston North, Manawatu-Wanganui, New Zealand - 1742 DNA GHGhigh gp2 | ecosystem: Host-associated > Mammals > Digestive system > Stomach > Rumen...
GCGACAGCTATGTCGCAAACCATCGCCAACCCTACGAGAATGCCTGGCATTACAAGGTGGCTGCCCGTCACGGGATGACCTACAACAACTATGGTCGCAACGGTGGCGCCATCGCCTTCGATCGTACGAACCGTAACTTCGGCAAGGCACTCTATGTGCGTTATGCTGATATGGTCGATGATGCCGACTATGTACTCGTCGTGGCTGGGCATAATGATGCCGATTTTGTAATCATGGGCCCTGATTCGCTTGCTGCCTTTCTGCAGCATCTGGATGATTTCTATGTGGGACTGCGCCAGAAATATCCGAACGCCAAGATTGCTGTCATCTCGCCCTGGAACGTGTCCCGTGAGGGTTTCCCATTGGTAATACGTGCCATCCAGGAAGCGTGTGAACGTCATGGTTTCCCCTTCCTCAACGCTGCCACGACGAGCGGTATCGAGGTTGAGAATCCTGAATTTCGCAAGAAATACTTCCAGCATCCCGGTGACCGTGCCCATCTCAATCCCGAAGGACATGACTTGTTGGTTCCTTGGGGTGAGCAGTTCCTGATAAGCCTTTGACAAAAAAGAACAGTTATAGACAGAAAAAAGCGCCTCTTTGCGAGACGCTTTTTTCTTACTTGCGTAAAGCCAAATTGTAGTTGTAGTAGTCGAAGTCGCCTGTGATGTCCTTGACGATGCGGAGGAAGGGAGGGAGAAGAAGGTCGGCGTGGCAGGCGATGCCTTTGGTTTCGAGGATCATCAGACCTTCGTGCGGTGCTTCGTAGGCATCGAGTTCGAAGAACTGACCGCCCGCGATGAAGCTCTTACGACGCTTGCTGATGGTGTGGCGATAGGGATCGGCCTGCAACAGGAGCGTCTCATAAAGGGCATTGGATACCTGACGCTCGGTGACCACTTCTTCGCTGGTCGAGATGCGGCGACGAGTGGTGTGAATGTTGATGACATGATTGCCCGATGTGCGGCGACGGATACGGACTTCGGAGCCGGGTTCGGAAGAGAGATAGGTCTGCTGGATGTAGCTTTCGACGCAGTCATTGGGAAGTTCGCCGATGAGTTCGACGATGTACTTGCGCTCTTCAACAATGGCTTGTGGCAAACCAAGGACGGAGTTGATCTCGTAGAGTACACGGTTGAGCTTCTGCTCGAAGTCCTTGCGATTGTCGATAACGCGATGATGAGGGTGTCCGGTCCATGCCTGAATGACCTTCTTGTCGAGCTGGCGTGCCAGATTGAGACCTGCCTCGTCGGCCTTCTCATAGCGTGATGCGTTGTTGGCAGTAGTATAGAATGATTCTGCACCGTCGGCTGCCGAAACGAGATGGAGCACAGCATCATAGCGTCCGCCATGACGTAGCTCTTCGACACTGGTGTGACAAGCGGCACAGAGTTCGTCGTACATCTCAGGTGAGATGTAGGCTGAGATATCAAGGGCACCTCGGTCGCAGACGATGACGCAGGGTTCGGTGCACGTCTCGGCCAGGCGTTGCATCTTGTCTTCCATCTCCAGCTGGAGTTCGAGGATGATCTTCTCTCCCTCGTAGTAGAAGTCATGATTGTCGGTCAGATAACTCCACCCTGATGCAGTGACCATAGTGGGAATTTCGGGCACAATGAATACTTTGTAACCGAGGTTGGATAAATACTCGTTGATGCGTACTAAGGCAGTTGTCTTGCCTGCACAGGGTCCTCCAGTGAGGACGATTTTCTTGATATCTCTTTTCATAGTAAGGAAAAAGCCCTGCCAACAGATGTGGCAGGGCATGGTTATGATGTGAATTACTTCTCGTCGTCAGAGCCGATGAGCTTCCAGATGAATGCAGCAAGGGCACCACCTACGAATGGACCAACGATGAATACCCAGAGCTGGCTGAGAGCCTTGCCACCCTCGAAGAGGGCAGGACCGATGGAGCGAGCGGGGTTAACGCTGGTGCCCGTGTAGTGAATGCCTACGAGGTGGATGAGTACGAGGGAGAGACCGATGGCGAGGCCAGCAAAGTTGCCGGCACCCTTCTTGGCATCAGTCGTTCCAAGAACTACCAGCACGAAGAGGCAGGTAAGCACGATTTCGGCAATGAGGCCGTTGGTGACTGTGCCAGCGCAAGCGTTGGCGCCCGTCTTGGTACCCAAAGCGAGTTCGGGAGAAGTGGAAACCAAGAGGTAAAGTACGCAGGAAGCAAGGATGGCACCAATAACCTGGAATACCATGTAACCACAGGCATCCTTACCGGAAATACGACCGGAGATGAGGCAGCCAAGGGTGATGGCTGGGTTGATGTGGCAACCGGAGATACCGCCGATGGTGTAAGCCATGGCTACTACAGCAAGACCGAACGCAAGGGCAGTGCCCACAACAGAAGCAGTGTCGATGCCACAATTGAGGCTGACAGCGGTGCCGCAGCCAAGAAGGGTAAGCACGAAGGTGCCAACCAATTCTGCAAAGTACTTTTTCATAGAGCAGATTGTTGATTAATGGTTAATAATGTTATTAAAAAAAGTTATAAAAGGGGATTCCCTTAAATTTTTTAGTCAAAGAAACTGTTATCCGACTCGGGAGCTTCTTCCTCATGTTCGAAGGCACCTTCGACAGAGCAGGGGTCGTAGCCCGAAGGATAGTAGAAGGTATCGGTCGACGAGTATGGGAGGGTAGGATCAGCGAGCACGCGCTTGATAAACATTGCCCAGATGGGCAGGGCCATCGATGCGCCTTGTCCTTCGGAAGTGCGATCGAAGTGAATCGTGCGTTCTTCGCCACCTACCCAGGTGCCACCGATGAGTCCAGGAGTGAAAGCCATGAACCAGCCATCGGAGTTGTCGTTGGTGGTACCCGTCTTTCCACCCATTGGAGCGGTGATGCCGTAACGGTTGCGGATGCGTGCACCCGTTCCATAGTCGACCACATCGCGGAGGATGGGAAGCATCTTGTAGTAGGCTTCGGCCGAGAAGACCTCCTTGCGGACGGGGGTGAAGTGGGTGAGTTCCATACCGGAGTTGTCACAAATGGAAACGACGTAGAGCGGTTGGCTACGCATACCATGTCCGGGGAAGCCTGAGTAGGCGGTGACCATTTCCTCGACGGAGATATCGCATGAACCCAGGCAGAGCGAGAGCACGGGATCGAGGCGGTTGCGAACGCCAGCCGAGTGGAGGAAATCGACGAAATGTTCAGGTGTCATACGGCTCATGACACGAGCGGAAATCCAGTTGTTAGATCTCATCAAGCCCCATCTCAGTGTGACCATCTCGCCAATGCGCTGCTTGCCGCCATCGCGAGGGGTCCAGGGACGTCCGATGGCATCGTAGAGCACAGGCTGAGTGTTGAGTTCCTCATCGCAGGGCGTGCGTCCCTCTTCCATGGCCAGTGTATAAAGCAGAGGCTTGATGGTGGAACCTACCTGACGACGACCTGCCGTCACCATATCGTACTGGAAGAAGGCAAAGTCGGGACCGCCTACATAGGCCTTGACATAACCAAGGGTGTCCATGCAAAGGAAGCCGGCACGTAGGAACTGCTTCTGCCAACGCAATGAGTCCCAAGGGCTCATGATGGTGTCGATTTCACCCTCCCATGAAAACAGCTTCATTTCGATGGGCTTTTGGAAAGCCTTTTCGATGTCTTCGGTCGAGTAGCCGTTGGACTTCATAGTGGTGTAACGCTCGGACTGTCTCATGGCACGGCGCAAGGAGTTCTTTACGTCATCTTCGGAGAGTCGACGGCTATAGGGAGCATTGGGCTGATTCTGCTTCTCCTTGGTGAAGGCGGGCTGCAGGTAGTCGCGCAGATGTGCGACAAGCGCTTCCTCTGCATATTGCTGCATATGAGAGTTGATGCTGGTGTAGATACGCAGTCCATCGGTGGTAAGATCGTAGTGCGAACCATCTGGTTTCTTGTTCTTGTTGCACCAACCATAGAGTGGATTGGTCTCCCAGGCGAGGGAATCGTCGTAGAACTGCTGATCCTGCCACGATGCGTAGCGTGAGCGATTGGGCTTGTTGGCACGCATAATTTTGCGCAGATATTCGCGCAAGTAGGGGGCCATACCTTCCTTGTGGTCTGCCGAGTGAGCGAGCTTATAGTTGCCCTTGTTGTCGGTTTGGGGCAGGAGTGGACGTTCCTTGTAGTCGTTGTATTCGGCTTCGGTGAGATAGCCGGCCTTGTACATCTGATTGAGCACAATTGTACGGCGGTTCTTGGTCTTTTCTGGACGACGGATGGGGTTGTAGAGCGAAGGGTTCTGCAACATACCCACGAGCATAGCCGACTGCTCGACATCAAGCTCGGAAGGGAGCTTGTCGAAATAGATGCGGGCCGCCGAACGGATGCCGACGGCATTGTAGCAGAAGTCGAAATGGTTGAGATACATATTGATGATCTCCTCCTTGGTGTAAAGCTTCTCGAGCTTCACGGCAATGACCCATTCGATGGGTTTCTGCATGGCACGTTCCCAGATGTTCGAAGCCACCTCCTTGGTATAGACCTGCTTGGCGAGCTGCTGGGTGATGGTGGATCCGCCACCAGCTGAACGCTGGTGTAGCAGAACCGTCTTGAAAGCTGCACGGAAGAGGGCTTTGATGTCGATGCCGGAGTGATCGAGGAAACGAGCGTCCTCGGTAGCTACGAGCGCATTGATCAGGTTGGGCGACAACTCGTTGTAATTGATGAAGACACGGTTTTCCTTGGCACGGCTGAAACGACCCAGTTCGACGGAATCGGCCGAATAGACGATGGTGGCATACTTGCTCTGAGGATTTTCAAGTTCCTCGATGGATGGCATCTCGCCAATGTAACCATTTGAGATGGCCCAAAGGACTCCTCCTCCGATCAGAAGACCGAGGATGAAGAGGCCCCACAATGCCAGGCAAACGTATTTGGTGATCTTGAACATTTATTGATTTATTAAAGGTAGTAAAAGGGTAGTAAAACTTTCCTTATGGACGTAACTTAGCCACAGCCTCCTTGACGCGGCGCATGGCCTCGGAGATGTTGGCTTGCGATGTGGCGTAGCTGAAACGAATGCAGGAGGGGTCGCCAAAGGCTTCGCCGCTCACACCTGCCACATGACCAGTTTCGAGCAGGTACATGGCTACGTCGTCGGCATTGGCAATTACCTTGCCATCGGGTGTCTGCTTACCGAAGAGGGCGCTGACATCGGGGAAGATGTAGAATGCACCACTGGGTTTCTTATCGAGACGGAAACCTGGGATGTCCTGTACAGCAGAGCAGATGAGGTCGCGACGACGCTCGAACTCCTGACGCATCTCTTCAACACAATCCTGTGGACCGTTGTAGGCAGCTTCGGCAGCCTTCTGAGCGATGCTCGAACATCCGGAGGTGTATTGGCTCTGGAGTTTGCTCACAGCCTTGGCAATATAGGCAGGAGCAGCACAGAAGCCGATGCGCCAGCCTGTCATCGCATAGGCCTTCGACACACCATTGATGATGACTACACGATCCTTCATCTCGGGGAAGGAGGCGATGGACGTGGGTTGTCCACTATAGCAGATATGTTCATAAATCTCGTCGGCAATGACGATGATCTTCGGATACTTGGCAAGTACCTCAACAATTGCCGCCAGTTCCTCCTTGGTGTAGATGGCACCCGTGGGATTGGAGGGCGAGCAGAAGAGGAAAGCCTTGGTGCGTGGAGTGATGAGGCTTTCGAGCTGGTGGGGCATAATCTTGAAGTCCTGCTCCTGGTCGCAAAGGAAGGGTACGTTGACGCCTTCGGCCAGTTTTACCATTTCGAAATAGCTCACCCATGCGGGGGTGGGAATAATCACTTCGTCGCCCTTGTCAACGATGGAGAGAATGACATTGCAGATCTCCTGCTTGGCACCATTGCCTACAACAATCTGTGCAGTAGAGAAATCTACACCATTCTCACTTTTGAGTTTTCGACTAATGGCCTCGCGGAGGGACATGTAGCCAGGCACCGGTGTGTAGAAAGAGAAGTTGTCATCTACAGCCTTTTTTGCAGCTTCCTTGATATGGTCGGGAGTAAAGAAGTCGGGTTCGCCCACAGACAGGTTGATGATGTCGAGGCCTTGACTCTTGAGTTCCTGACTCTTCTGTGACATAGCCAACGTTGCCGATGGCGACAATGCACAGAGGCGTGCTGATAAATTTTCCATACAAATACCTTTTTGCTTTAGTTTCTTTTATTATTGTTGTCGAGTTATTTTTTGTCCGTTCTGAATATAGATGCCGTTGGGATCTTGTTTTATTTGCCGACCCAGCAGGTCGTATCTTGGACTATTCTTATCGTTGTTTTCTATTACCTTATCCAATGCGGAGGCTTCTCGGATGACAAAGCGCACTGAAGCCTTGCAGGTGTTGTACTTGCCGGCAAGTGTGAACAGGCGGGTGGTGGTTCCAGCTTTTGTTGGGGTCCCGCTGACGGTGAGGGTTTGTCGTTCGGTGTCATAGTTCCAGGATAGTCCCTCGGGTAGTTCGTTGTTGACCGTGCATGATTCGACCAATCTTGTATTGATGACGAGTTTGTAGGCTTGACCGACCTCAACGGTGTCGACGAGCGCACCTTCGACAACCTTGTAAGAGCAGTGGAAGACATCGGGCAGATAGTAGCCGAGGTGAGGAGGCTGGTTGTAGCTAGCATTCTGCCACACGATGCCCATACGATAGAGGTGATCGGTCATGAGGCAGGGGACGGGATATTGGGTCGTGGTGACGGTGCTGTAGATGTCGAGGGTGGCCTCGTCGGAGGCATCCCACATCACGATTTCTTCGCGCCAGTCGCCGTAGATGTCAGCTATCAGGCAAGGAGTTGCCTTTGTGTAGTTGCACGATTGTGGATTACCGCCATAGGTAGACAATCTTGTTGTGGAGGTCGAGGAACCATTCCACGAAATGATGCGAGGATTGCAAGTGTTTGAGCTGCTGCTGAACTGCCCGTCGAAGGATTCGTCATAAAGGTCACCATTCCAATAGATTCGGAAATTGGTGTCGGGCTTTGATCCCACAGCAGACATTGATACAGCATTGATAGGAGTGCTTTCGGCACCACTCCAGAATTCCCAGCCATAATAGTTGTCAAGACCTGTGGATGAGTTGAACTTGTAGAACATATCGCAAGCCAGACCGCGTCCATTGTCCTTGCTGGTGTAACCACGATGAAGGATTTCGCCAGTGGCTGCATCGTGCAGGTCGTCGCCATAGTCAGCTGCTGCTTCTTCATGGGGCATAAAGATTTGCAGACCTGGACGATCAGGGATGAATTTTCCGAGATGGATAGCATCGCCATGGCCGAAGCCTGTGGAGCAGAGCAGCTGGCCATTGTGATCGATGGTGGCAGAACCCATCACAATCTCATCGAACCCGTCGTCATCGACGTCGCCAACCGAGATGCCGTGAACTCCTTGTCCGTAGGAAGACTTGCCGGAGCCCGATGCTGTCACGTTGCCGCTGCCATCGACGACATCCCAAGTGGATGCCGTATGTCCGCGGTGGAGCCAGCGGGTGGTGAGGTTGGTGCCGTCCCAATCGACAGCCCAGAAATAGGCTTGGGTATAGTAGCCGCGCTGCATTACGATGGAGGGAAGATGATCAAGTCCGTCAAGGTATGCTACGCAGGCATTGTAGCGTTCGCCACGGTTGTAGTTGGTCTTCTTGCCCATAATGGTTTCCCAAGTGCCATATGCACTTGCCTTTCCAGTTTCCATTCCTCGGTTCGGATTGTACCAGATGGTCTGCAGAGCGCGACCCGTTTCGCCACTGAAGATGGTGAGGAACTCTTCTCCATCTATGACATGTCCATTGCTGTTGCGGAAGTCCTTCTCGTTGGTTGTGATGCCGGTGATACTGTTGTCGATGCCGACTTCACTCACATATGCCCCGCTGGCATCCTTGGAGCCTGGAGCAGTTTTTACCACGAGTTCTGCCTTTCCGTCGCCATCGAAATCATAGACGAGGAACGTGGTGTAATGTGCACCTGCACGGATGTTCTTTCCCATGTCGATGCGCCAAAGCTGCTTGCCGATCTCTTCACCTACGATTTCGTAGCAGTCGAAGAGGGTATTGCCAGTGTAACCGGTCTGGGAGTTGTCCTTCGAATTGGAAGGATCCCATTTGACAATGATCTCGTATTCGCCATCTCCATCAACATCGCCCACCGAGCAATCATTGGGAGTGTAGGTGAAACTACCGCTTGCTGTGCTTCCGCCCTCAGGGCGATTGAGTTTCACCTGTCTCAGAGAAGCCTCAGGATAGGTCTTCAGACTGGTTTGGTCTTCCTGGATGATCCCATCCTTGAGGACCGATAATCGATAGGCTTCGTGCTTGTCTTTGTCTAGGAAGCAGGAGGGTAAGCCAGTTTCGATCAGTTGGGTTGTTTCGTTCCCATCGCCAGAGATGAGAGAGAGTTGGAAACTGACGTTTTCAGTGTTGTCAGTAGGAAGGGTGCGCCACGTCAGGAGGTTCCCGTTGGATGTAGATACCACGTGGAAAGCACGGCCGAGGTGTTCGGACGTCTGCTGAGCCATCGCAGTACTAGAAACGAGGGCGAAGGAGGAAGAGATGAGAAGAGGAACAAATCGGTTCATGAGAATGGGTTTGAAGGATTATGTCTCTTGCGGAACCTGCGGCCGAAGAATGCACTGTGATTGCTACGCTGCTCGCGGTGCTTTTTGGCAAACTCCAGGATGGGACGACTGCGACGCATCACTTTGCGCAAAAGTTGTGTGAAGCGGATCTTGTAGGTGTCCCAGTCGAAGAGCGGCGAATCGTTGACAGCTCGCCACGTAAGCCAGATGCCGATAGGAGCGAGGACCATTGACGAAAGCCAAGTGCCAAACCATGGCTGCATTATGCCATTCTTGGCCGCTTTATAGCCCGTATTGTCGATGATATAGTAGAAGATGAAGAAGATGACACCCGTAATGATTGGAATGCCCATACCACCCTTTCGGATGATGGCACCGAGTGGAGCACCAATGAAAAAGAACAACAGACATGCTACGGAGAGGGTGAACTTGCGATGCATCTCGATGGCGTGATAGTTGACGTTCTTCTGTTCGAATGTCTGCATCTCACGCTGGATAGCAAATGTCTGAATGACGTTCTTTGCACGACTGGTGGCCTTTTCGGTCAGTTTCTCCATCTGAGCAGGTGTCAGCGACGCATAAATGCTGTCGAGGTCGATGACCATCTTCTGCGGTTTCTCGGTTTTTTCGGCGAAATAAAGAGAGTCGTCGCGTACCTGCTGACGGACACCAGTAAAGTAGATGCTGCTGACCAGTTTCTTGCCGTAGCCGTAGTTGATGGAGTCGATACGCTGGTTGAGGGAATCGACCGAATGGGAAAGCTGAGCCAGGTTCTTGCCGACATGACGGTCGGAGATTGACTCTTCATCGGTGTCAAACCCATTGTCGTAGGGAATGTACACTTCCTTTACGCTAAACGATTCGCGACGATACTTGGGATGCTTCTGCTGTTGCTGGTAGCTATTGCCCGTTCCCTGCTTGAAAGTGCCAACCTGTTGGCCGCTCCAGAGGGTGAGCTTGAGATGCTTCCCGGTCTCGGCCATCGATATCTTTGCACTATCGGCTACGGTGACGGTGGCATCTTCGATGTTGGAGCCGTCAAAGATATAGATGGTGACACCGTGGAGCATACCCGTATCATAGTCCTTGTGATCAACGTAGATGTTGTAGTTGTTGATCTCCTTGTAGAAGATGCCTTCGGGAATCTCAAGTTCGGGTGAGGTGTGCTTGATGCCAATGAGGATGGAGTACATCTTCGTATTGGCCAAAGGGAGCACACGATCCTGGAAGAAGAAGGTGGCGATGGCCAGCACAACCATGAACGCCGTAAGCGGCTTCATGATCTTGAGCAGCGAGATACCGGAGGCCTTCATCGACAGCAGTTCGAGGCTCTCACCCAGGTTGCCGAACGTCATCAATGATGCCAACAGAATACCCAGTGGCAATGCCATCGGCACAAAGGTAAGCGAGGCGTAGAAAAAGAGTTGCGCAAGCACGTCGATGCCCAGTCCTTTGCCGACCAAGTCACCCACATAACGCCACAGGAACTGCATCAACACAATGAAGAGGCAGATGAAGAACGTCATGAGGAAGAGCGGCAGAAAAGTCTGCAGCATGAACGTATATATGCGCTTGATTCTCATTTATTATTCAACGAGGAGAAGGTCTGCGCCTTCGAGGACATTGTCTCCCTTTTGTACATAAACAGCCTTGACGACACCATCACGACCACAGTTAATGTTGTTCTCCATCTTCATAGCTTCGAGGACAATAGCCACATCACCGGCCTTGACCGACTGGCCAACGGTAACGTTGATGCTGAGGATGGTGCCTGGGAGCGGCGACTTGGTAGCTCCCTCAGCATGCACTTCATTCTGCTGGGATGCAGGGGAAGCAACAGTGGAGGCGGTTGGTGCTGTGGGACGCGCAATGACAGGCTTGGGACGTTCTGCACGAGCAGGTTGGTCGAGTTCTACGGTGTAAGCCTTGCCGTTGACTTCGACTTCGACGTTCTGACCGTTGACGTCCTGGATGGCAACTTCGTACTCGTTGCCATTGATTTTCATTTTATAGGTCTTCATCAATAAAATATCTCAAAAGATTTAGAAGCGACGAATGGGCGAGCGTTTCTGGTTGTTGCCGGCTCCTGTCCAGGCACTGTTGGAGGAAGCCAAAGTGAGAATGTTCGACTCCTGGTCGTGCATACCATCCTCGTGAAGGAAGAGTGCAACACCGATAGCTGCAGCGAGCTCTTCATCATCGACCTCCTTGCCGGAAGATTTCTCGACCACCTTCATATTGCGCTGCATTTGGGCACGACGGTCGGTAATCTGCTCGAACTGCTTCTTGCGATGTGCGGACTTCTTAATCTTTAGTCCGAACATAGCAAAAAGAGGATAGATGTACTTGAAACACAGGAAGAGGATGACCAACGCACTGAATACCACCGACATGGAGATGATGGCCATCATCCAGCCGAGGGGATCGTTCTGTGCAAATTTGTCGGCATTGCTTGCCAGCACAGCGGGAGCTGCACCGGCAAACATAGCGGCAATTATAGTTGTTTTCTTCATCATTTTAGAGCGGCAGGTTGTCGTGCTTCTTGGCGGGATTCTCGACACGCTTGTTATGAAGTTTTTCAAGTGCACGAATCACGCGGAAACGGGTGTTGCGTGGCTCGATGACATCGTCGATGTAGCCCTTGTGGGCGGCATCGTATGGATTGCAGAAGAGCTTCTCGTACTCGGCCTTCTTCTCCTGGATAATCTGCTCCTTGGCCTCGGGGGTGTCGGCAGCCTTGAGTTCCTTCCCATAGAGCACCTCCACAGCACCACCGGAACCCATCACTGCAATTTCGGCCGAGGGCCAAGCGTAGTTGACATCACCGCGAAGCTGCTTGCAGCTCATCACGATGTGGGAACCACCATAGCTTTTGCGGAGTGTGACAGTTACCTTGGGAACGGTCGATTCGCCGTAGGCATAGAGCAGCTTGGCACCATGGTCGATGACACCATTATACTCCTGTCCTGTGCCGGGAAGGAAGCCCGGTACGTCGACGAGGGTGACAAGAGGAATGTTGAAGGCATCGCAGAAACGCACGAAACGGGCTGCCTTGCGTGAAGCATTCGAGTCGAGACAACCTGCCATAACCTTGGGTTGGTTGGCAACGATGCCTACGCTCTGTCCGTTCATACGGGCAAAACCTACGATGATATTCTTAGCCCAGCCTGCATGCACTTCGAACATCTCGCCATTGTCAACAATAGATGCGATGACCTGATACATATCATAGGCTTGGTTGGCCGACTCGGGGATGATCTCGTTCAACGAATCCTCCATACGGTCGATGGGATCGGTGCATTCGATGCGCGGAGCCTCCTCCATGTTGTTCTGTGGGATATAGCTGAGCAATTGACGAATCATTGCAATGGCTTCATCCTCATTTTCGGCAGCAAAATGAGCTACGCCCGACTTGGTGGCATGAACAGATGCACCACCGAGTTGCTCCTGGTCAACAACTTCGCCCAGCACTTCCTTAACGACCTTGGGACCGGTGAGGAACATATAGGACGTGTTCTTGACCATCAGCACGAAGTCGGTGAGAGCAGGAGAATAGACCGATCCGCCGGCACAGGGACCCATAATGCAGGAGATTTGCGGAATGACACCCGATGCAAGGATGTTGCGTTCGAATATCTCACCAAAACCTGCCATCGAAGCAATACCCTCCTGAATGCGGGCACCACCCGAGTCATTGAGACCGATGAACGGAGCGCCTACACGCATGGCCATGTCCATGATCTTGCAGATCTTCTCGGCCATAGTGACGCTGAGCGAGCCACCGCTGACCGTGAAGTCCTGGGCATAGAGGAAGACGAGTCGTCCGCCGATGGTGGCCGAACCAGTGACGACACCATCTCCGAATGGGTGAGACTTGTCGGTGCCGAAATTGGTGCAACGGTGGATCAGGAACATATCAGTCTCCTCGAACGAGCCAGGATCGACTAGTGCCTCGATGCGCTCGCGTGCAGTCAGCTTGCCCTTGGCATGCTGTGCCGCAATGCGCTTCTCGCCACCGCCAAGACGTGCAGTCTCGCGATTCTTGATCAGTTCTTGTATCTTTTGTAGTTGAATAGACATAAATATTAAATGTACGCGCGAATATGTGTGTGGTTCTGGAGTAAAGTTCGGAGGGCTCGGAGTCCTTATTCCTCCTCGTCCTCTTCCTTGATGTTGGTGAAGACGTTGGTCACATCTTCGTCCTCATCGAACTTAGCAAGGAGCTTGTCGAGCGTTTCACGCTGCTCGGGAGTAACTTCCTTGGTGTCGTTGGGGATGCGTACGAATTCAGCGCTGACGATCTCGAAACCATTCTCCTCGAAGTACTGCTGCATCTGGGCATACGATTCGTACTCGCCGTAAGCAGTGATGGTATTCTCCTCCTCGTCGAAGTAGATCTCGTCCACACCGTAGTCGATCAGTTCGAGTTCGAGCTCGTCCATGTCAACACCTTCCTTGGCCTTGACTGTGAAAACGGACTTGTGAGCAAAGAGGAAACTCAACGAACCGGTTGTGCCGAGGGTGCCGCCGAACTTGGTGAAGTAGGAGCGAACATTGGCAACAGTACGGGTGTTGTTGTCGGTAGCAGCCTCCACTACGATAGCGATGCCGAATGGGCCGTATCCTTCGTAGGTGAGCTCCTTGTAGTTGCCGGCATCGTTGTCGCTACCCTTCTTGATGGCGCGGTCGATGGTGTCCTTGGGCATACTGGCCGACTTGGCAGTAGCAATCAGGGTGCGCAGGCGGCTATTGTTGTCCGGATCAGGACCAGAGGCCTTTACGCACATAGTAATTTCCTTGCTGAGTTTCGAGAACATTTTGCTGTTCTTGCTGTTGCGCGCCATAATGCGCGCTTTGCGGTATTCAAACGCTCTTCCCATAATTTTTCTTAGTTATATTTCGTATGGTTATTATTATTGTTTTTTGTTGGAATTAACGGAGTGATGCTCCAAGTTTAGTCTCGAACATCTTGATGAACTTCTGCATAGTGGCATCGATAGCCTTGTCGTTGAGAGTTTTCTCAGTATCCTGAAGGATGAGTGAGATGGCGTAGGACTTCTTGCCGGCAGGGAGGTTCTTGCCTTCATAAACATCGAAGAGGGTGATGCTCTTGAGGAGTCGCTTCTCGGTGTCGTAGGCGATACGCTCGATATCGGCGAACTGTACGCTTTGGTCAACGAGGAGTGCAAGGTCGCGCTTGACGGGCGGGAACTTGGCAATCTCCTGCTGCTCGACCTTCACTTTGGCGGCATCCTTCATGAGTGCCTTCCAGTTGAGGTCGGCATAGCAAACCTCCTGATCGATGTCGAAGCGGGTGAGAATCTTGTTCGAAACGATGCCGAGAGTAGCGAGCACCTTTCCTTTTGGATTGGAGATGTCGAGACCGACAGCGAAGATGTCGGAGTTGAACTGCTTTTGACGAAGTGCGGTGTCAAGTCCGAGACGACGCAGGATGTTGAGCACGGCAGCCTTGAGTTCGAAGACGGTAGCCTTTGTATCGGCCACTGCCCATGAGCCCTGATTACGATTGCCAGTGAGCCAAAGTCCCAAGTGGCTTTCCTCGGAATAGCCGGCTAATGCACGACCTTCCTGCTGAACTTCGAGAGCTGTCTTTTCGCCGCTGGCAACCTGAGCGTTGACTACAGCCTGCTTCTCGGCATTGTAGAACGATGTGTTGCCGAACTCATAGAAGCGGCAGTTAGGCGACTTGTGGTTGATGTTGCGGCTGATGGACTGCAGACCACCGAACAAGAGTGTCTGACGCATCACATTGAGGTCGCTCGACAACGGATTCATCACGTGGACAAGTTTGCTCTGGGGATAGGTCTCAAGGCCTTCATAGAATGCTTCGGCTGTAAGCGAGTTGCACAAGATTTCGTTGAAGCCGGCACCGGTGAGTTGCTCGCTGATGATCTGCTGCAGGCTGTTCGAAACGTCAGTTGCTGTCTTGCCGACAGCGCTGGTGCGTACGGTTCCGGGGAGTTCCACTCGATCGTAGCCATAGATGCGGAGAATGTCTTCGATGACGTCGCAGTCACGGGTGACATCCACACGGTAGGCAGGAATCTGTATCTTGACACCATTTTCATCTTCGGAAAGTATTTCCATTTCGAGAAGTCCGAGAATCTGCTTTACCCTTTCAGGCTGAATGTCTATGCCGGAAAGCGTGTTGACACGCTTGTACGTCAAATCAACGACAGCGGGGACATTCTTCACGGGATAAACCTCCTGGATGTCGCCGACGATGGTGCCGCCTGCCAGTTCCTTGACGAGCAAGGCTGCACGACGCAATGCGTAGGGGATGTTGTTGATATCGACACCACGTTCGTAACGGAAAGAGGCATCCGTCGAAAGCTGCTGACGACGTGCCGTCTTGCGTACCCATGTCGGATGGAAGCAGGCACACTCGAGGAACACATTGGTGGTCTGCTCGGTCGTGCCAGATTCAAGTCCGCCGAAAACGCCAGCGATACACATCGGTTCTTCGGCATTGCAGATCATGAGGTCGCTGTCGGAAAGCTTGTGCTCCTGGCCATCGAGAGTGATGAAAGGAGTTCCGTTGGCACAGGTTCTGACAACAATCTGTCCGCCCTTGATCTTGTCGGCATCGAAAGTATGCATTGGCACAGCAGTCTCGAAGAGGATATAGTTGGTAATATCAACGATGTTGTTGATGGGGCGCAGACCGATGGACTTGAGTCGGTTCTTGAGCCATTCGGGCGACTCCTTGACAGTCACTCCAGCGATGGTAAGGCCAGAGTAGCGTGGGCAAGCATCGGTATTCTCGACCTTGATGGTGATGGGCTTGTAGTCCACATTGACTGCCATATCGGAACTATGTACCTTGTCGAACATGTCAACCGAAGGTTTGGTGAGCTTGTGCGGGAGGTCGTGAGCACCAAGATAAGCATTGAGGTCACGGGCTACACCATAGTGTGAAGCTGCATCGATGCGATTGGGTGTTATGTCGACAGCAATCTGATAGTCGCTTTCGAGGTGATAGTACTCGGAGGCAGGCATGCCGACGGGAGTATCAGCGGGGAGAACGATGATTCCAGCATGGTCGGTGCCCACACCGATTTCGTCCTCAGCACAAATCATGCCGTTCGATTCTACGCCACGGAGTTTGGCTTTCTTGATGGTGAAACTCTGGTCTCCGTCATAAAGAGTGGTGCCGAGTGTAGCAACGATGACCTTCTGACCGGCTGCCACATTGGGAGCACCGCAAACGATTTGTGCGATGATGTTTCCGGCTTCGTCTTGTGTGCAAAGTGTTCCGTAGGCATCGGCTACCCACTTAGCGTTGCCAAGATTCACGGTGGTGACGTGCATGTGGTCGGAGTTGGGATGTACGTCACATGTCAATACCTGTCCGACGACAAGACCCTTGAGACCGCCGCGGATGGATTCGATCTCCTCGACACCTTCTGTCTCAAGACCGATGGAAGTAAGGGCTGCCGAAGTCTGCTCGGGTGTGAGGTCGAACTCCAGATAGTCTTTCAGCCACTTGTAGGAAATGTTCATAGAATATATCTTGTTTTTATTGCTTATTACGCGTTAAAAATCGCGCGCAAATATACTCATTATTTATTACGTAACAAAAAAATCGGGCATATTTTTTGGCGAAATATGTCCGATTTGTAGATTTAGAGTCCTTTGTGCCCCCCATGTTTTGCATTTTAGCGGGTGAGTTGGAGGGTCAAAGTCATACCGAAATCGCTGTTTACAGTGGGGTATGAAGTTGAGATGAGCGGTGTGTTGACCTGTCGGTCGTAATAGAGTTTCATCTGCAGCATCTTGGAGAACTGGTAGTCGGCCGAGAACTTGAATGACCAAGCCGAGTTGCCCGAAGTGGCCTGCGTATATTCGTCGGTAATCTTACGGAGCAGCGACATCTGGTTCTTGTAGGTTATGTCGAATTTCAGGTTGAGGTCATGACTCACGCCCTTTTGATTTCCGGCAGGCATACCAATCTTCTGGTTGAAGTTGACAATCTTATAGCCGAGTCCGAAAGTCATATCCTTCGAAACGTTCTCGGTAATCTGTGCACTCGACATTGCCAGCGATACGGAGCGTGTGTGCTTGTATTCGCTCCTTACGGTGAGGCCATTGACAAGAGTCGCATTCACGCCTCCAAGGGGAGCCCAGCTTTCAGTCAATGTCACTGTTCCGATATCGAACTCCGACGAAGGGAGAGGGCAGTTGTTGGTCACATCGAGCGTATAGCCAAGTCCTTCTTCCAATTCGACGTAGTTGGTATAGGTCTGATAGTTGCCGATGGCATAAGTACAGTTGTATGCATGGCTGAACTGAATCGTCTTGAACCATTTCGAGAGTTTCGGGAAGAGCTGGAGCAAGCCGTCGTATGTGACTTTCCAGTTGGGTAATGCCTTCCACATCTTTGGAATCGGGTTGAGGCTGACGGAGTGAGCATCGCCACCCAGGTAGGCTGCTACGAAAGCGGGAACAAGGATGTCGCTTGAATTCATTCGGGAGGCGCCGAAATTCTGCTCATAAAATCCCGTCTCTGGATTGTAGCTGACCACATTCTTCCCGGCAAAATCCTTGTTGACCATATTGCTGATGAATCCGCCTTCCGACGGGAAGATGGCTTCTGCATATTTGGCAAGGAGACGCTGGTAGATGATTTCGCGATTGAGGATGAACTGATGGAAGACATCGCTCGAATAGTTATCGCCTGCATCATTGCCTCCGAAGCTTGAGCCGAGAGCTATGGTGGTCATTTGGAATGATCCCGAACGTGTGATAGGAAGGTCGGGATACATAAACTGGTTGGACTTGCGCTCGTTGTTCTTCCACGTCCCGTTGATGTTGATCTTCAGGCCGGTCCAAGGTTCAAGGACTGCCGAGTAGGAGAGGTCCTTGGTGAAGTTATAGACCGCGGGCGATGTGAGTGAGTCGTTGACGATGAGCCAACCGTTGCGTGCGGCTTTTTCGGTAAATGATTCTCCACTCTCGAAACCAAATGCGAAGCCCATACCTGGCACGAGGCCTGCGTCGCTCGGGCCTTGTCCGTAGAAGTCGCCGACGTTCGACTGGAAATAGGGCAGATAAGTGTCTTGTGTCTGCTTGTAGCCGATTTGGATGCTGCGTACGGACATCAGGATGCGCGAAGCCACCTGCATCGTCTTATACCAAGCCTGGTCATCGAGCGGCTTGTCGGCCTTGATAACCACTTCAATCTTGGTGCTATCGGAAGCAGTAATCCTAATGTTGTTCCTATCGACTTTCTTGAAATTGAGTGGATAAGAATGATCTGTTTCGGTATCCTTGGCTGAGACGATGATGCGACGCGTATCCAGGTTGTGCTTGAGGACGATGGTCGTGTCGTTGCCGGCAAGTTGAATCACTTGCTTGAAGTCTTTCTTTGCCTTCGTTTTTGTGTCGTTCTGCGTCTTTCTGTTGTTATTGTTTCTTGTTTGATTGCGGTTGTTGGCGTTAGAGGACTTTTGCGCCTTGAACTTGTCATTCACCTTCTTCAGGAACTTCGACTTGTTGTAGAGCGATTCGAGGTTGAACTTGCCATCAAACTGCCATTGAGAATTGTTTTGAATGGTATTGCCCGTCGATGTCTGCTCGTCAATCTGGGTGCCGCGATTCCATTGATAGGTGGACTTGTACTTGGCCGATAGGTTAATCCAGTCGGTCCAGGTGATCTTGTTGATAGGTATCGTCCAGGAGACGTCGAACGATTGGTTATAATCGACAGGTGTTCCCAACTTCCATATCTGAGTCCAGATGGTGTCCTTCCAGCGCTCGTAGTCATCGGGGTAAAGATACCGGTTGACTGGAGCGTCCGGCTCGTCGATGCGCGCATTGGAAGCCGACTGGAAGTTGGCTTTCAGCGTCTTGGTAATGTCCCACGATATGCTGGTCTGACGCAGCATGGTGAAGCTCTTGGTGTAGGAGACGGGGATGGTGAAATCCGATTCGTAGGTCTCGATATTTCTGAGTTGCTCCTCGTGATATGTGCGGTTGACTTGGGCCGAGAGGGAGATGCTGTTGGGCAACCAGTTGAACTGGAAGTCATCCTTCAGTTTCTTGAATGGAGCCTTGCTGTTCGAACTGTTCGATCTGCCGCTGGCTGCGCTAGCTTTTCTTGAGTCAGTCGTGTTTCTGCCAGCTTGCGCATTGCCGCTTCTCGCATTGTTGCCCTTCTTTTAGCAAACGGTTTCCAGGGTTTGAAGTAGGGCGACCAGTTGTAGTTGATGTTACCCTTGTACGAATTGTTATACTCGTACTCTGTGGTGGGGTCGTGAGATGTCTGCTTGTTCTGCGAATACCCCATCGTCACATTGGCGGGATCCCAAGGCATCGAATGCTTCGACTTGACGTCAAACTTTACCCCGGTCAGCGACAACGACTTGGTTTCGGCTGTGGTCTGTACAAGCGACTTGATGGAGTCTTTCTGGCGTTCGGTGGGATAGGTGTCGAGTGTCTCATCGACGGTAAGATCCTCGTTGTATGGATCGTACTTCGGTGTGCTCACCGACTTAGAGTAACTGTAATAGAAGGGCGCGTGCAATTTGACCTGCGAAGGCAGCCACTTGCCGATATCGGTCTGACCAGAGACGTTGTATTCGTAGTCCTTAGACAGTGAACGCACTGCAGTCGATTGTTCTACCGTGCCCCATCCGGCACTGGTGTAAGAGCCTGATCCGTTGATGGTAGCAAGGTCGGAGATGCGCAATGTGGCATTGCCGCGTGCTGCCCAGCCTCCGCTCTCGTCCATGCCATCGGTGCGGAGTTCGTTGACCCATACAACGGCAGATTTGGTGCTACGGCCGACATTACGCACACCAATCATGAATACTGTACATTCGCCCAGAGAAGGATTACCTTTCACGGCGATGCGGTTCGACTTGTTGTCCTCATCATATACTGAGTATTCGAGTGTATAGCTCACACCATCGACCCCCAGTTCCTTCTTGGCATTGCGTTCGCGTTTCAGGGCGGTGAACTTCGAGAGTTCCACGTTGATCATATTGTCTTCAGGCCAGACAAGGAGACGGTCACTCGACGAGTTGTTGTTATAGGTGCCGGAAGGTGTCTTGTGGAGAGGCACTTCGTACTCGTAGTAGTTGTCCTTGTAATCCGAGCCGACACGGAGGAATACGGCAAGGTCGCCATCGTGTAACTGGTCTTCCTCGCCAGCGTTGGCATGGAGGTGGGCAAAGAGTTGGAGGTTGTCGTACTGGCGAAGATCGAGGCCAGAACTCTTATAGACGGCCTTGGCATCATGCGGCTCAAGATTCGTGATCTTCAGCGCAAGAGCTTGTTCATTTTGCTGAACGGCATTGGTGCCTGGCGTCACAATACGCGAGATACCGGGAGGCAATACGTAGTTTACAGGGAGCGAACCCGAATGTTCTTCGATGTTGACGGTGCTTGAAGAAAGCAGGGCATCGCTGCTCTGAGGATATCCTGGATCGGAGAGATCGTTGGAATAGGTACGCCAGTCGCTTCGCACGAGGTCGAGGGTGGCAAGACGAAGTACCTGTGCTTCCTGCCAACCTGTCATAAGCATTCGCATAAAGCGGATGGACTTGAAGTTGCTGATGTTTCCTTCCCTACGGTCGGGAGAACGTAACGGGACGCGGAACAGGTACCACTTCACTTCGTGGGTAAGGCCATCGCGCAGGGGCACCCGACGGGTGCTGATGTCGGCAAGATATTTGTTTTCGGCCAGATTCATGTGACCGCGAACCAGTTCGATATCGTACTCGTAGAATCGCTCGTTTTCGTTGAGCGTGTTGTCTGTGTTGATGTCCTCGACGTCGGGCGTACTCTTGTAGGCAGTGCTGTAGGACTCCTGGCTGTCGGCTGTCGATGGGGCGTTGCCTTCAGCACCATTGATGTGTTTGTAGCGATTCAGAATAGAGACATTGTCGTTGTCCAAAGCGCGGCCTCGGAAGTAGTGGTAGTTGTCGCCAGCAGGGTCATTGATGGGCGAATACGGATCGTTCTGCCAGGAAGTGAGGACCTCTGGGGAAACGATCTGACGCAGAGAATCCACATAGTTCTGATAGGTCGGGAAGTTGGCTTCGTCGGTCGTGCTAAGTCCGTCGAGACCGACGTCTTGTGCAGCATGCGAAGAGGACGAATTGTCGAAGGCATAAACCGTAGAGGTGCGTGTCGAGACGCGTCCCCAAGTGGTCTCCTTGATTGCAGAGAGATCACCATTGATGTCCAAGCCATTCTCAAACGACTTGTACCCGTCTTTCAGGATATCTTCTGATATTTCTCCGAGTTGCAGGATGAGTTTGCCTTCGTCGTTGGGTTTCCAGGTTTCGTCCCCTTCGACTTCGATGAATGGGTCCATCATCCAGAATTCGATATATTCGTAGTTGGCAGATTCGAAGTTGGTCACATCCATAGCTCGCATCATACCGCCCCAGTTGCCTTGAGGATTGGCCAATGTGCCATCGCTTTGTATGCGTGAAGCACTTACATTATATTGTCCGCGCTCGCGTGGATAATAACTGAGGTTCATCACGTCGAGGATGCCCGTTTCACCGTATTCTAGTTCCTTGTTGGGATAGATTTCCTCGAAGGTGACCTGTCGCACACGTGGATCGCAAAGTTGCACAAGGTCGTTCTTGATGTGTGCAGGCGTCAGGTTGCTGGTCTGCGAAGTGAAGAGGTTGTCGATGCGGTACCAGGCGAGATGGGCACGACGGTCATTGTATGCGGTGGAGAATAGGGAACCGCCCACATCTCTGCCTTCGATGCTGGCGGGGGTGGAGGAGAGTTGCCAGAGTGTGGGTACTGCAAGGTTGGTCGACGATTCCGATGACTCGAAGTCGTCGATGTAGATCGAACCATTGTCGCCGATCTCGCTGCTGTGACTCGCGATGAGTTGTGCCCATTCGCCTTCGATGCTGAAATTTGAGGGAGCTGTAGCTTTGATCCAAGGAATGGCACCGATGGCATTGGTGAGCCACATGAAGTCCTTATTCCATTTGAAATTGAAACCGTAGATGGTATTGTTGATCGGAATCTCCGACATCGACACTTTTCTGGTCAGTGGAGTCTCACTCAGATTGATGACCGTGGCACCCAACGTGAGATCCTTTGACCAGTCGTATTGCAGGTCGAGGCCCATCATAGTCTTGCGCTGAAGTGAGTACTCCGACTGGTCTTCAAGGCTTACGCTGACATTAGTTCCACTCTCAATGATTGACTCGTTGAGGATGGTGACTATGCCCATGGTGTAGTCCACCGTATAGTCCGATCCTTCGGTCAGCGTAGTACCACCTGCCGTGACGCGTACTGAACCGCGGGCAACATTCATGGCTCCCAGACTGATTTCTGCACCACTCGATGCCGTGTAGTCGCCACGGATGCGGAACTTGTTGTGTTCGGCATCCTGTTCGGCATCGGTCAAAGTTTGTGAATAGAGGTTCGGATAACAATAGCGGGCGACGAGGGCAGGATCATTGCCCAGTTTCTTGGCAAGATGGCTGCCAAAAGGCTCGACGACAGGGAATATGATTCGGCCGGTAGATGCTTGAACGGTATATCCTGCGACCCAGTCGAACTGTCCGTCGGAATGACGTTCCTGATGGGAATTCAATTGGTCAAGGTTCATGACCTTGATCAAGAGTTGCTGGGCTATGGGACCTTCGTTGATGTAGTTGGTATAGACACCGACTGAATCGGTGAGATACTGGATCAGCATGGTAAAGTTCGACTGCTGAAGATTGGTGACTCCCAGCGAGTAGATGTTCTTCATCATGAGGTCCCAAATGGAATGCTCAGGATTGCCTGCTGTCGATTTCAGCAGTTTCACATAGAGGGTCTTTGAGGTATCGTCGGAATTGTCAGTACTGAATTCGCCGACCTGATAGGTCTGTCCACCTTTGGTATATTGGAAGGCTACAGCTAGAACACAATCATCGTCGATTTGCGTCTTGAGGGAGAGATAGCCGAGTGCAGAATTGAGTGAGTATTCAGAACTTGAAAGAAGTCTGGCAGACTCTATCTTTTCGTAGTCTGCACCGCTCTCCATCATTCCGCTTGAACCGGGGATGGCAATGGTTGGTATGGTGCTCGACACCAAAGTGATGTCACGCAGGGCTGGATAATTGTCACGCAGGGTGGAATATAGCGTATTGTTGTTGTTCGATGGAGCGATGGTGCCCATCGAAGTTGCCCATTCGGGATGCTGCATCTCGTCGGGATTGCTTTCTCCGAGGTCGGCAAAGGCCAGGATATTGCGAGCGTTGTCGTAAGACGACCTCTTGTTGGTCATCCACACCTCAATCTTCGTAATCTCGATGCCAGAGGAGATGAGTGGGAGTTTCTCCATATTCTGGTCGTAAGTGTCGCGGAAGTAATGTCCGAGGAAGTAGTGACGGTTCTCGTCGTATTCAGTGGGAAGGATTTCGTAGGTGCGTTTAGTCACACCTCCCTTCGATGAAACAGTCTTCGAAGTGGATTCCTGCTTGGCCAAAAGAGCAGTGATGTTCAGTTTGCCGAATTTCAGTTGAGACTTAACACCGAACAGCGATGCACCACCCGAGATGAGCGAGTTGCCGGTAGTCATCGAGACATTGCCTGCCTCAAGGTTCTGCACAATATCGTCCTCTTCGCCCGCGAAGGCAAGTTTGAACTGCGTGGCATCGAAGTCGAAGGTCGCCTGCGTGTTATAATTTAGGTCGAATGACATCTTCGAGCCGATGGATGCCTTCATGTTGAGTTGTATCTGTTCGTCGAAGTCGAAGGTCCACTGGTCGCGTGCACGTTCGGAGAGTGTCGGATTATCGACGACGTTATGCTTCATGCCCATCGAAAGGGATGCCGAGCCTTGTGTCTTGACGCGAATGCCGCCAGGGCCAAATAGCTTTTCGGCAGGACCGAGCGAGAACTGCATGTCGAGCAGGTCAAACTCTCCCTTTCCTTCCTCTTCCTCCACAGCCTTGTGATATTGATCGAGGAAGTAGGCACTGCGCTGCTGGCGTTCGGTGTACTTGCTATACTCCTGCATCGTCATCGGAATAGGATTGCCGATCAGTTGTTCGCCGAGCATCGTCTTAATAAGGTAGCGGTTGTTCTTCCAATCGTACTCCACCACCGTCTTTACGTTTTCAGGAGTCTTGAGGTCTCCTGGGTGAGCCTTCTCCAGATCGGGAGCCATGTCGGGAGTAGTGGGCGCAACGGGATAACGACTATGATATACCGAATCCGTCTCTTCATCATTCGTTGGCGTTTGCTGTCGGACATCCTGGCTCTGAGGCAGGCTGGCGATACGCATACCAGCGGGAGCATAGCCATAGGCCAGGCTTCCGAACAGTATCGCACATCCCATACTCAGACCGAGCGCGCGCAGTTGATGATTACCCTTTGTTTGTCGCATCCGAAAAAGTATCTAAACCATAAAACGTGAACATCGCGCTTTTATTGTATAAAGAATTTGTCAAAAACAATAAAAAAATGCATCTTTGGCAAAAAAAGCACGAAAATGTTTTTATGTTTCAGAAAAAAAGCCTATCTTTGCAGCATTGAAACACCTTATAATAATTATAACATGGCTAATAAAATTGTGCTTACTGGTGGCTGCGGCTTCATTGGCAGCCATACTTGCGTCGAGCTTCAGAATGCGGGCTATGACGTCGTGATATTTGACAACCTCTCCAATTCGGAGGCTTCGGTGGTAGATGGTATCGAGCGTATCACTGGCAAACGACCTGCGTTCTATCAGATTGATTGCACCGACAAGGGAGACGTCTATCAGGCTTTCCAAAAAGAGGGACCTATTGCCGGTGTCATTCACTTTGCAGCTTCGAAGGCAGTAGGAGAGTCGGTTCAGAAACCTTTGCTCTATTATCGTAACAATCTTTCTTCATTGATGAATATGATGGAGGCTGCTGAAGACTTCCATCTCAAGGGATTCGTCTTCTCAAGTTCCTGCACAGTCTATGGCGAGCCTGACCAGAGTCCTGTCGACGAGAATGCTCCCATCAAGCCTGCCACTTCGCCCTATGGAAACACCAAGCAGATTGCTGAGGAAATCATCAAGGACTATCTCCATACCGGAGTAGGCTTCAATGCCATCATCCTTCGCTATTTCAATCCTATTGGTGCTCATCCTTCAGCTGAAATCGGCGAGCTGCCACGTGGCGTTCCTCAGAACCTGCTTCCCTACGTCTGCCAGACTGCTATGGGCATTCGCAAGGAACTCAATGTCTTTGGCAACGACTACAACACTCCCGACGGCTCGTGCATCCGTGACTATATAGATGTTACCGACCTTGCCAAGGCACATGTTTGTGCCCTTGACCGTATGGTTCAGGGTAAGTCGGAGGATAAGATTGAGTATTACAACCTCGGAACAGGCAATGGCGTTTCGGTGCTCGAACTTGTCAATACATTTATGGAAGCTACAGGTGTCAATGTTCCGTATGTCATCAAGGGTCGTCGCGAAGGCGATATCGAGAAGATCTGGGGCAATCCGGGTCGCGCCAATACCGTGCTTGGCTGGAAGGCACAGGTGCCTCTCAAGGAGACCCTTGCCAATGCTTGGCGTTGGCAGACCAGGCTGCGTGAGAAAGGTGTAATGTGAAAAAGTATTTAGTATACATAACTACTGGATTGCTTGCAATGGCTTCGATGTCATTGCAAGCATCTGCATACTATACTCACCCCCTTTCTGACGATGTGAAGACCTTGCAGGTCATCACCGATGGTGATTTCCGCAAACTTCCTGTCATTGACAACACCGAGAACTCGAGTCTCGAGATCTCGTTTGATATCCTCTCGGATGAGGAACTTTTCCTCCAATATCAGATAATTCATTGCGACGCCCAATGGGAACAGGATGACCTTTCGGAACTCGATTATGTCGATGGCTTCCAGCCGACACGGGTCACCGAGGTTTCTCCTTCATTCAACACCTTTGTCAACTATTGGCATTATTCCGTTGCATTCCCCAACGAGGATGTACGGTTGCTCGTCAGCGGCAACTATGCGGTGATTTTTCATTTGGAAAGTGATCCCGATGAACAGGTTGCCATTGCTTGCTTCAGTGTGACCGAGCAGATGGCCTTTGTGAATGGAGAAGTGAGTGGTAACACCGACATCGACTTCCGTCAGGAACATCAGCAGTTGACGCTTCAGTGCACTTGGAGCCAGAGCAAACTGCCTTTCCTCAGTCCGTCCACCGATCTTCGACTTGTGGTGACCCAGAATCATCGACCCGACACACGACGAGACATCCTTCTTCCCTCGCGTATGGAGGCCAGCAAGGCATGGTACGAGCATAACCGTGATCTTATCTTTGAGGCAGGTAACACGTTCCGTCGATTTGAGTTCATCGATCGGCATTATGCAACGTTTGGTGTCGAGCGCTTGCGCTATCAAGAACCATACTATCATGCCGAACTTGTTACGCAGCAGGCTCGCAGCGGCAGTTTCTATCGTTATGACCAGGACCAGCATGGACGCTATCTGGTACACGCATTGAATAATGTGGACGATGAGGCCACCGAGTGTGAATACTTCTGGGCAGAATTTAGTCTGGCAGGAGCGATGCCGCCAAAGGGTAGAGGCAACATCTATCTGACGGGAGATTTCACCTATGGAGAGCTTACCGATGAATGGCGTATGGACTATGACCCCGAACTCCAATGCTTCGTTGGTCGTGCTCTCTTGAAGCAGGGGCATTATAACTATCAGTTCCTCTGTGGGCACGAATGGGTGCCCGATTTCACAGGCGGAACCAATCCTCATGCAACCTTGTCGGTGTGTGAGGGCAACTATTATGAAGCACGTAATCAATATGACATTTATGTCTATTATCGTGCACCAGGAGCACGCTATGACCGTCTTTTAGGCGTGGCACAACTCGAACCATAATCTTATTTTCAATTTCTTATGGCACAAGTATCAGGAATAGAACAGAAACAGAAGCAGAAGCATAAACCAATTGTATATATTACTTCGTCATTGGTACAGGCTTCGAGCGACGACCTCGAACAACTCATCAATGAGAAACTTCAGGAAAATGTTGCATTGGAGACAGTCGACCAACCTGATGCCTTATACAATGGCCCTGACCGTGATGAAGGAGGGGAATTTGAGGCCGAAGAAGACGAGAAAACAACCAATCTTGATTCTTCTGCATCGGCAGACGAGGGCGATACGTCCATTTCTGACTCAGAGAGAGGCGATGTTGTCGCTTTCGATAACGATGATGATGAACCTGTGGATACTTCGAGCAATCAGAGTGCCGATGATGAGGATTTTAATCCAATCGACAATGCGACCAATGCGGATACTTTCCGCGACGATTTGAAGAAGCAGATCGAAGTGCTCGACATCACGCTCGAGGAACGTTATCTTGCCAGTTATATCATCGATTGTTTGGATGAGAGTGGTTATTTGCGTCGTCCGCTCGTCGAACTGGTCGAAGACCTTGAGATGACCCAGCATTACGAAACCACGGTCGAAGATCTTGAGGCGGTATTGGTCGAGATAGTCCAGCAGGAGCTTGATCCCAGTGGTATTGGTGCAAGGGATTTGCGTGAATGTATGCTTCTTCAGTTGGAGGAGCGTAAGGCAACTCCTGCCAATCGTCTCGCTTACGAAATTGTCAGTCAGAAATTCGATGACCTTTCGAACAAACGATATGACAGGATTGAACAGGATTTGAATATTCCAACCCACACGGAATTGGTTGATGCACTTCATGTCATTCGCCATCTCAACCCCAAACCGGGAGGAATGCAGCCATCTACAGCTAAGACCGATGACGTGAAGGCACAGCAGATAAGACCCGACTTCATCGTTCGTAACGAGGATGGACAACTTATCGTGACACTGAATGATGGGCATGTTCCTCAGGTCCGCATCAGCGAAGATTATGAGAAACTCTATGGCGAACTGCAGGAGAACAATGATGACAAGGCTGCTCGCGAGGGCGTGCGTTTCCTCCGTGAAAACATCCAGAATGCGCGTACCTTCATCGAAGCCCTTGAGCAGCGTCGCAATACCCTGATGGATGTGATGCAGACCATCGTCAGCATGCAGCGCGCCTATTTCCTTACAGGTCTTGTAGAGACGCTCAAGCCTATGACGTTGCAGGATGTGGCCGATCGCTGCCATTACGACATCTCGACGATAAGCCGTGTGTCCAATAGCAAATATGTAGATACTGAGTTTGGAATCGTACTGGTCAAGGATCTGTTTACCAATGCAGTGGCCGATAGCAATCAGTCGGCTATCATCCAGGCATTGAAGAATATCATCGACAACGAAGACAAACATCATCCGATGACCGATGAGGCTTTGGCTGAAGAACTCAGCAAGCAGGGCAACAAGATTGCTCGTCGCACGGTTGTCAAGTATCGCGAGTCGCTTGGCTACCCGGTGGCCCGTTTAAGAAAAGAAGCATAAACAAAAGATATGACCCAACAGGAACAAATTCGCAAAGAACAAGAGGCGCAGATTGCTGCGCCTCGCAAACCATATCAAGGTCTGATACAGTCCATCAGCAACATTTTCCATCCCTTGCTGGTGCTCACCTATACGGCCTTGGTCATTTGTATCTTCACCGCTATGAGGGCTTTGCCTTTCCAAGTGCAGGCTTGGTTCGTAGGTATGGTTTTTCTCTATACATTGGTTATGCCGGTCTTGGTGATAACGCTACTGCATGTCACCAATATCATTGGCCATTGGGCGCTACGCGACCGTCGTGACCGTATGGTGCCATTTTTTACCAACTTTGTCTGCTATCTGGTCAATGCCATTGTTCTTACCCGCACGGGATTCTTGCCCGATTGGGTACTGATGCCTTATTATGGCTCAGTCATTCTGACGTTTGTGGCATGGATTGTGAGTTGGAAATGGAAAATTTCGGCTCATGCTTCTGCCAATGCCGCAGGTGCCACCTTCTTCATGATGCTCTTCTTCTTTTTCCCCGAGACGATGCCGTTGTGGCTTCCTCTCGCCTCCATCATTGTAGTGGGTATGGTTTGCAGCACCCGAGTCTATTTGGGTCGCCATACCTTAGGGCAAGTGGGTGCAGGCACCTTGCTTGGCATCTGTTCTATGCTGCTGGCTGATCTTTTGGTACTTTAAATAATCTAGACAATCTAGATTTTCTAGACATATTAGATCTCTTAAAACTGATAATCTGTTTTTGTAAATTTTACCGATATGACCCCAATAGTTTCAATTATCATGGGCAGCACCAGTGACCTTCCGGTCATGAAGAAGGCTGCCGATCTTCTCAACGAATTCCAGGTTCCATTCGAGATGCATGCTCTTTCGGCTCATCGTACTCCCAAGGAAGTGGAAGCATTTGCTACAGGAGCTGCCTCTCGCGGCATCAAGGTGATTATTGCTGGAGCAGGTATGGCAGCTCATCTTGCTGGTGTGGTTGCAGCCTCGACACCTGTTCCCGTCATTGGTGTGCCTCTCACTGGTAGTCTCGAAGGTCTCGACGCCATGCTCGCCATGATTCAGATGCCTCCAGGAATTCCTGTAGCAACGGTGGCTCTCAATGGTGCAATGAATGCAGCAATTCTTGCCGTACAGATTCTTTCGGTAGGAGACCCCGAATTGGCTGAAAAGTTCGTTGAGTACAAGAAGAATCTTGCTCAGAAGATAGTCAAGGCCAACAAGGAACTTGCGGAAATTAAGTATGATTATAAGTGTAACTGATATGTACAACTATAATAGAAGGAAATCCACCGAATGTCGCGTGGGTAATGTGGTCATTGGCGGCGAGAACCCAATCAGGGTGCAGTCGATGACCAACACGAACACCAACGATGTCGAGGCATCGGTGGCCCAAATCGAACGCATCGTAGATGCTGGTGCGGACATCGTTCGTTTGACGGCACAGGGCAAGAAAGAGGCTCTTGCGCTCAGGGAGATTGAAGCAGGCATTCATCGCGATGGGTACAAAGTGCCGCTTGTTGCCGATATCCACTTCAATGCTGCAGTTGCTGATGTAGCAGCTGAGATTGTCGAGAAGGTTCGAATCAATCCCGGCAACTATGTTGATCCGGGTCGTACTTTCGTGAAACTCGAATATACCGACGAGGAATATGCACTTGAGATCGAGAAGATTCGCAATCGTTTCATCCCATTCCTTAATATCTGTAAGGCTCATCATACGGCCATCCGTTTAGGCGTTAACCACGGTTCGCTCAGCGATCGCATCATGTCGCGTTATGGAGACACTCCTGCCGGAATGGTGGAGTCGTGTATGGAGTTCTTGCGTATCTGTGTCGAACAGGATTTCACCGATGTGGTTATCAGCATCAAGGCTTCCAACACGTCGGTTATGGTTCGCACTGTGCGTTTGCTCGTACAGGAAATGGATAAAGAGGGCATGCACTTCCCGCTGCATCTTGGTGTGACTGAAGCCGGCGATGCCGATGATGGACGTATCAAGTCCGCGGTAGGTATAGGTGCCCTCCTTGCTGATGGTATCGGCGATACAATCCGTGTTTCTCTTTCCGAGGATCCCGAAGCCGAAATTCCTGTAGCCCGTAAGTTGGTTCATTATTTCGAGGAGCGTACACAGCATAAGCATCTCGAAGGCCCATATGTCGACAAAGAACTTTATAATCCAATCGAACCACAACGATTCAAGACTGCCCGAGTAGGCGTACTGGGCGATGGCCAGCCGGTATGTGTATGTGGTGGCACTAAGTATGGAGCCGATGTCTGCATCGCGGGAATCCTTAATTACAGTCTTGAGGAACTGAATACCGATGACTCTATCATCGAATATCTGTTGGATCATCCCGACATTCCGGTGATTGCTCGTGCCAATAACCATAATCCTATTGGTGCATGGCGAGCATTCATCTTCGGCATTCGTAAGATGAACTGCAAGAATCCAGTCATCATCAGTCGCGATTATTCGTTCTGCAAAAACTGGGAGGATGTTCAACTATGCGCTGCTGCCGACTTTGGCGTTATGTTGATTGACCAGTTGGTCGATGGCATCATCATCAATCATGTGGACTTCCCGCTTGAGAAGCGCGTAGAACTGGCATTCAACATTCTGCAGGCTTCTCGTGCACGTTTTACCAAGACGGAATATATAGCCTGTCCTTCCTGCGGTCGCACTCTTTTCGACCTCAAGACCACTCTTGCTCAAATCAAGGAGGCTACCAAGGAACTGAAAGGTCTCAAGATTGGTGTTATGGGATGCATCGTAAACGGCCCTGGTGAGATGGCTGATGCAGACTATGGCTATGTGGGTGCAGGCCCCGGTTCGGTTTCTCTCTACAAGGGTAAGCAATGTGTGCAGAAAGGTATCCCTGCCGAAGAAGCAGTCCAGCGCTTGCTCGATTTCATTCGTGCCGACCAGAAGAAATAATTATATTATAAACACTATTTTCCCTCAACTTATTCTATGAAGAAACACCTCCTTACCATTGTTCTGGCAGTCATATCGATGGCTGCCACGGCTCAGTATATCGATAGAGCGGAGCGTAAGTCTGTTGATAACATCCCTGTTTCGAATTTCGCTGCCTATCAGCACCAACTGTTCAATTTCGATTGGAAGTTCCAGTTGGGAGCACAGCCTGGTGCCGAGAGTCCTACATTCGACGATGCCAATTGGCGGACTATCGATTTGCCTCATGATTTCCAGTTCGAACAGCCATGGGATGAAAGTGCCGTTGGAGCGCGTGGTTTCAAATCGATGTGCGAAGGCTGGTATCGAAAGACATTCAAGGCCGAAGAGGTTTGGAAAAACCGCAAGGTGAGCCTCGATTTTGGAGGACTCATCTTCTATGGTGATGTCTATCTGAATGGTAAGAAGGTGGCTTCGACCGAATATGGATATGTGGGCTTCGAGGCTGATATTACCCGTCATTTACGTTACGATACCTTGAATGTCGTGGCAGTCTATGCTTCGACAGGTCCCTCGAAAGGTTCCCGATGGTACACGGGTGGTGGCCTTTTCCGCGACGTTTATCTTGAGGTCAAGAATCCCACACATATTGCCCGTCATGGCGTCTATGTGACCACTCCCGAAGTGTCAGCCGAATCAGCAATTGTTCAACTTCAGGTCGAGGTCGATGGATGGCAGAAACATAATGCAAGCATCAATGCAACCATTCGCGATCCCCAGGGAAATGTGGTTGCCGAAACGAAGGGACAGATGCCTCAGTTCACGCACCAACAGTGTAGTGAGGTGAAACTCAATCCCGTGACCTTGGCTAATCCCCAGCTGTGGGACCTCGATACGCCAAACCTTTATACAGCCGAAGTGATTGTAACCGCTGATGGAGTCACTGCTGATAGCGTTGTCGAGACATTTGGTGTCCGCAAGATTGAGTTCTCAAAAGATTTCGGCTTCAAGCTCAATGGTCGTAAGGTGTTCCTGCAGGGTATGGCAAACCATCACGATATGGGTGGCTTGGGTGTAGCATCCTTCGATCGTGGTATCGAACGCCTGATGCTTCAAGCCAAGGCTTTTGGTTATAACTGCATCCGTTGTTCCCACAATCCCTATAGCGAATCGTTTACCCGTATTGCCGACAGGGTGGGTCTGCTTGTTGTCGACGAACTCATCGACAAATGGAGTGACAACGATTATTGGGGAGGACGTCAGCCTTTCACCAGTGTTTGGCACAAACTCATCCCCGAATGGGTAAAGCGTGATCGCAATTGTCCTTCGGTGATACTCTGGAGCCTGGGCAATGAACTCCAGACGCGCAACGACTGGTCGGGCTTCAATACCAATGACTGGGGCGTTACGACCTATCGTATCTTTAGCGAATACCTGAAGCGTTGGGACGATACACGTCTGACCACGGTCGCCATGTTCCCCTCACGGGCTGGTGCCCTTCGCCGAGAACCCGATGGCAGTGATATGGAGCATTGTGTTGCTCCCGAATTGGCACAGATCAGCGAGGTTTCGTCGTTTAATTATCAGAGCAATTGCTACAATGAGTATCTGAAGCATAACCCCGATATGATTCTTTTCCAGAGTGAGTGCCAGACGTCGCAGTTCCTTTGGGGATTCTTCAATATGGATCGCGAGAAGATGGTTGGTCTTGCCTATTGGGGTGCTGTCGAATACTGGGGTGAGTCGAACAAGTGGCCCAAAAAGGGTTGGAACTATTCCTTCTTCGACACAGCCCTTAATCCTTATCCGACGGCCTATCTCATCAAGAGTGCTTTCGTGCCCGATGAGCCGCTGGTTCGCATCGCTGTAAACGCTGGAGAAGGGGAGAGCGTCAACTGGAACGATGTGCAGGTTGGTAGTTTGCGCCTCGACGAGAACTGGAACAAGGAAGCTGGCACCACACAGACCATCTACACTTTCAGCAACTGCGAGGAAGTGGAACTTCTGCTTAATGGGAAGAGCCTTGGCCGTAAGCCGAACAATCTTTGGACGAGCAACGAAGGCCTCGATAAATACGATAAGGGTATGCCCAACTCCAAGAAACACATCATCCAGTGGCCCGATGTCGCGTATGCAAAAGGCAAACTCGTGGCCATCGGTTATAACCAGGGCAGGGAGGTGTCGCGTCATCAGATTGAGACAACAGGTCGTGCTGTTGCTCTCCGTGCAGAAGCAGAGACTCCGAACACTTGGAAGGCTGACGGTATGGACCTTCAATATATAAAGGTGTGGGCAGTCGATAGCAAGGGCCGTCGTGTCTTCGACGCTACAGGCGATGTGACCTTCGACGTGAGTGGTGCTGCTTCGCTCTACTGTCTCGACAATGTTGACCATTACACCGATCTGCTTTTTACCAGCGATATCAATAGCAAACCGCTCAAGTCGGGCTTTATGCTCGGTATTCTGCGCTCTACTCGCTCTGCCGGCCCCGTCACAGTCAAGATCTCTTGCCCCGGCATGAAGTCTGCCCAGCTCAAATTAATGACGAAATAGCCAGGCTCTTCTAGAGTTTCTAGATTGTCTAGAAATTCTAGATCATCTAGAGCTTCTAGATATTCAGGTCCTCTAGAAACAATTAGCCCCGCACAATCATCGGTGCGGGGCTAATCTATTATTTGTGGTTATGTCTTACAGGATTGTGCAGCCTGCGCAGGGTTTCAGCTGCTTGAAGAAGTCGTTGCCCTTGTCATCGACGAGGATGAATGCTGGGAAGTCTTCGACGGTGATCTTCCAGATTGCCTCCATGCCGAGTTCTGGATATTCAACACATTCGATCGACTTGATGCTGCTCTGCGAGAGTACTGCAGCTACGCCTCCGATGGTGCCCAGATAGAAGCCTCCGTGCTTCTTGCACGCGTCGGTAACCTGCTGTGTGCGGTTGCCCT
>Ga0247610_10001149_pt1 | contig 33833 bp, 71 predicted proteins | sample 174DNAGHGhighgp2_FD_193483 | JGI IMG/M metagenome (GOLD analysis project Ga0247610, IMG submission 193483) | Sheep rumen microbial communities from Palmerston North, Manawatu-Wanganui, New Zealand - 1742 DNA GHGhigh gp2 | ecosystem: Host-associated > Mammals > Digestive system > Stomach > Rumen...
CATTAAGAACCTGGTAATAAGTATTATATCCGTATTCATCCAATTCATCTAAGAACATCTGAAATGTATCTTTAAATTTCTTACTAACAAGATTCTTTACATTTTCGTAAATACCCCAAGCAGGTTTATTTGCTCTGATAATTCTCAGCCATTCAACAAGCAATGATGATCTTGTTTTATCAATATTTGTACCGCCGCAATGAGGGCATTTATCTCTTTCAGTAAAATGTACGGTCAATGGATTATACTCGTGTCCACAATCTGAACATTTCCATGTACTACCAGCCTGACCTCCGGCAACACTGAAATCTTGGCAAGGACTTCCCCCACAAATCATATTGAAAGGTTTTAAATTTTTTTCATCAACCTTAGTTATATCTCCGAGATTCTTACTTTCATCAACTCCATGCACAGCGCAGTAGCTTTGTATTGCATATTTATCAAATTCACAAAAGTTTACAAGTTCGTAACCTTTACATGAATTATTCTTTTTATTCTCACTTTAAGCAAAGAATATGTGGCTTATGTCTAAAAATTTAATGTTGTGAGCCTAAATAGCGATACGGAAGGGTATTCGTATCTATATTGTATATAACGAAACCCTTCCAACTTACGGAGGAAAACGAACTTGGGAAATGATAAAAAGAATATTTTATTTCTCTTCATCAGTGCAAAAGAAAACTCCGAGACGATCATGAAATATATCTTTTGCGATAGTTTCATAAAGTGTTGAGTGATTTCCATTAATGTCCTGAAGGTTATCAGTGAAAAACTGAACTACTTTATTCTTAAAACAAACATATCCAATATCTGATCCTGTATAATCTTTAACTGTTACACATTGATTAACTGCCGGATTACCTTTAAAAGCAGCGTTGAATGTTTCTATCAACGATTTCCTTTTATTAGCAGGAATTACTTCAATTTTTACAGTGACATTTCCGAATACCTTTTCCTTCGGCATCAGAACGAGCAGAGCGTCAGCTTTTTCTATGTTATCAACATGCAATTTTATAACATATTCATCTTCATTGAATGTGTAATTAATCGTCACTTCTGGATCGTCTTTAAATAATGCTTCAAACTCTTTATATAAAAAATTCCACGGTGTTGTAAGTCCAAGTTTAGTATTGTCCATAATATTAATTTTCTCCTTGTGTTCCATTTAGCATATTTCCACATTCTTCTTTGCATCTGAGTGTGGAAAATATAGGCTGTTTTTTATCTACATCCTTAAAACTAATTTCTTCAATTTCATATATTTTGAGCCAAGAAAACTTATTATTAAATGCTTTCCTGCATTCGGCTTTATTTCTGGCACATACTTGATAGATAGGTTTGTTTGGATTATTCGCACGATAATCGGCAGTAACCTTGAAGAGTTTTACCATGTATATTCCTCCACTATTTGAGGTAATAATTGAGGATAATATTTTGAATAAAAGTCATTTTGCGTAGTATCAATACCATCTTCGACATATATCTTGTCATATTTTGAACCTCGGCTATTGTAAAAAGAAAATTTTGCTGATTCAATACAAGTTCCATCCCTCATTAGAATCGTAAATGAACCTTTTCCCATTCTTTTAATGCCAGCAATAGCAGAGTGATCCACTTTATTTTTAAAATCTTCTACCCATTTATCTGCCCATTCTTTATGTATGTATAAAACCAATACTCTAAATCCGTTATAAAACATCAAATTACCTTTAATCCTATCTTGTTATATAATTCATCGACTGCATTACCTTTACGCTGCAAGCAATCATATATGTATTCTTCAATAGTATTTTTAGCTTGCAAAATAATGTATGTACATTTGTTAGTTTGACCAATTCGATGAATACGGTCTTGACTCTGTTTAAACTCTTCGTAACTGAAACTCATAGAGTAATAAATGTTATATGTGCAATTGACAAAAGTTAGTCCTTTGCCAAGTAACTGAGGATGTGTAAACAGCAGTTTAATATCTCCATTCTTAAACCCACGGATTATATCATCACGATTTTTCGTCTTTGAAGTTAAACCTACACCGCCAAAATGCTCTGCCAATGTTTCAATCTCATGTTGAAACTGACACCAAATGATCACTTGCTTATCTCCAATCTCACGCAGAGTATCATTTAATGCTGAAATTTTATTATTTTCAAAATCAGTGATACTCTTATCTTTATTTATGATGAATCCGCTTGTAACTTCTCTCAGCTTCATTAGCTTCGCAGTAAATTCAAACTTACTCCATTCATTAATGTTTTCTCTGATGTCGTTCAGAATATCGTCATAGTATGTCTGCTGCTGTTTACCTAATTGAAATTTTCTTACTTCAAATATCTTTTCCGGCAGATCAACACAATCTTCCTTTTTTAGAAATATAGACTGTTCATTCAATCTGCTAAAATAACGCTCTTTATCTTCGTCCGTCTGATACCAATAATGAGGATTCGACATATCCTGATGGAAATATTTAGCCAAGAATCCATAATAGTTATTCCCAAATATCTCTGGATTCACGAATTTCATCTGAGGAAATATCTCGCTATTATGATTCGGAGTAGGACATCCACTCAGTACAAATCTGTGCGGAATAATGTCAATCATTCCGAGTATCATTGAACCGATTTGGCTACCCATGCTTTTCATCACGCTACTTTCATCTACAATCATGCAATCAAATTTCTTCTTTTTGATTTCGTTTGCTATGATTTTGAAACTCTCATAGTTCATTACATAGACATCAGCATCACTTGACAGCATTTCCAATCTGTATTGCCTACTATTCCCCCCAAACATTTACTATCTTTAGTCCGGGATAGAAATGTTTACAATCATCTATCCATGCCGTTTCTATTACCGATAACGGACAAAGAATCAAAGTTTTATTGAAGTGTTTGGCAATTTCCAATCCCATAATGGTTTTGCCTGTTCCGGTGTCAGCGAAAATGCCATAGCAACCACGATTCAAGCTTTCATTTACAATATCCTTTTGATAACTGCGTAAATGATCAGATAAAACGTATTGCTTATTTTTCTTTTCAGGCGGCTTTGCATCAGCCGGAATTAAACCTAAATCTATTAATTTATTGATAGACGAATCTGGAAATTGCCATTTACCGTTATGGAATCGTCTACCTTCAATTGTTCTAATAAACGGAATTTGTTCTACAGGAATTGCTAATTCAATCATATATTTTTTCTATACTTGTTTTATTTTAGTTTTGAAGATTTAAAAATAGATTTCCCTCTTTACCTCCAATGTTCCATCTTGATCAATAATTACAGAATATTTCCCAGGTGGTAACTCTTTTATCAATTCAGAACGATCAACCTTTTCAAACAGACTTGAAAAAGCAAATTGATGATGAAATATAACAGTTCCACCACATAATGAAGCATCTTTCCCACGGTAACAATCTCCATCAGGTGTCCAACAAAGTTTTAGACAACCTTCTGCAATACTTCCATATACCGTATCATCCGGATCATGTACAAAGATTGCGCCCTTTGGCACTATGCCAGCCAAATCCTGTGTCAATCTATAGTAGTCATAAGATGAATCGCCCAATGCTCTCAATGCTTTTTTATTTTTCATAGCTTCTCCTTAAAAGAATGTTGCGTCCGGATCATCCGAAACAGGATAAATCGATGCTACATTTTTTGCAGCAGATGGATTATCTGCATATCTTTCAATGACTTCCATGATACAATAATTCGCCATATCGAGCAGAGTGTCCTCAATCTTTTCATCCTGTACCTTTGCTTCTACTCCGTTATTAAGCTGATCGAGTCTGAGCAGTTTATCCCAAAGTCTGATATTGATTGATTGTGGATATTGCGCTCTTACTCTTGCAAATGAATCTCCATAATCGTGATTCTTAGCTTCGTAAATCTTATTCAGATTTTCACATATTTTTTTATGTATACTTACTTTATCCAATTGTTTATTCTCCTTATGTCTATTTGATTGCATGTTACCAGCTATAATATTTTCTAACATTATCGGTGTATTTTTTATTGATTCTAATTGCGAATACAATTCTTTTAAGTCTAATTCAGGCTTGATTGAGATTTTATATTGCTTCATATTTATCACCATTTAATCAAAGAAATATAGCTTTCTTTCTTCTTGTTAGTTTTCGTAGTCTGCCAATATCGTATTTATATCATCCTTAAATTTTTTAAACGTAAATTCAGCTAAACTTCTCTTTCTTCCGGTTTTTAAACATTCATCTTTTTTAAGACTATAAAACAACGCAGTATTATTAATCCCATTATTAGCTATTACAGTAATGGTATCTTTTTCAACATTAAAAACTACCATACGCTGATTTGTTGGAGTATAATATATTTCATCACCAACTTCAAAATCACGCTCATACTCATCAATACATGCTTTTAGTTTCTCTTGTGGCATATTGAAAACATCTAATAGCATTGTAGGGCTACATCTTTCTGATTTAGGTATATTGAATATTTTTTCAAATTCAGCATACCTAAAATTAAAATACATGCTTATAACCTTTCTCATTAGTGAAAGTGTCTCTTCACAGCCTTGCTTATATCCTTCTTTCTCTCCATCTTTATATGCTTCTCCTATCATTTTGTTGAGATCATTAAGTGGTTTCATTTTTCTTAGACCTTGATCATCAAAGACAAGACTGTTGAAACCTTTAATTTTATAAAGGTTCACAGGACAATTGTTTTCATTACTTACACCAGCATTATATTTGCTGCCAATTTCGATAATGAATTTATCTCCAACATTAGCCATTGTTTTCTTCTTCCTCCTTTTCTAACTCCAGATGATAAATTGAATTATCAGTTGTCAGAACCATTCCATCTTCAAACATAAGTATGCTCTGAACATGGGATGTAATCATTGATTTATGTAGTCCTGGATATATGCAATCCATATATAAAGGTTTACCATATTCCACATTGACAGGATCAATATGCATTATTCTTCCTATACGACCAATAGATTTTTCATCTGTTTTATCTTTGCTATCTAAATCAGTAATTCGGATTATTTTGTAAAACATAATTATCTTTTATTGCCTCATTTCTATATTAACAAAGCACTACATCTGATAGATTTTTCGGAAATCCACTTAATTCTTCAAGCCATTCGAGATCGCAGTACAATTCCTGATAGTCAATATTTTCGATGCTCCGCTTTGGATATTTTGACTTCATTATGTTTACAAAGGTTTCTATGGATAATGTATGATCTTCATATGTATTTTCTCCGTCTATATATAAAGCACACCAATTATCACCATGAATCAACCTAACATTAATCGTTTTCGGCATTGTCTTTTATCTCCTTAATCTCTTTGACTTTCAAACCAAGTGCTTTAAGCTGCGCTTCAAGTTCTTTTATTTCGGCACGAATATCTTTCTTCTTCTGCTGTAGCTGTTTCTGTTCCTCTTTCGCGGCTTTCGCATTTTCACTCTGCGCTTTTCCGATTTCTAACTGCTCTTTGAAGCGATCTTTCATTTCCGATATTCCATCTTCTACTTCAAATACAGAATCATCCCACGGATCGAATCTTTCTTTCTTAGCCAAATTGTAAAACTCTTCATTCAGCTCTATGCCGATAGCGTTTCTATGGTTCTCAATGGCTACTTTGTTTACTGTTCCTGCACCTGCGAAAGGATCACAAACTGTATCGCCTGGACAACTCCAAAGTTTTATGCAACGCTTTACAAGTTCTTCTGCAAAAGGTGTCGTGTGTCCTATGCCTGAATTGCCGATATTCCATACACCATCTGCCCAATCTGCCCACTCAGCAAGAGTAATATCGGATGCCTTAATTAAGTCGCAATCTCCGGCTTTCTTGTACACATATACGAAACCAACATTTGCAGCAAGAATCGTATCTCTTGCTTTCATGTTTCGGTAATAAAGATTCCCTTGTGCAAGCATCGCTCTCTGTGCCGAATATTTTCTCCAAAAGGCTTTAGTCCAAAGAGAGAAATTGTTATTAAGAAATATATCATTGATAGCACCTGTGATAGATTCTTGACCCATCTTGCCATCTCTACCGAGAGTATAATTATAATCTTCATACTGCATAACGAATTTGCATCCAGGTTTTAATACTCTCTCACATTCCTTAATAACAAGTTCAAGCAGATAATAATATTCCTCATAGCTTTCACAGTTGGACAAATCTCTCGGATCATTAGAATAAACTCGCAGATTGTGATATGGCGGCGAAGTAATGATCAAATCAAGAGATTCATCATCGAGTTTCTTTAATTCGGTCAAACAATCGCCATTAATCCATTTGTTAAATAATTTCATAAAATCTCCTATCGTTTCTTACTTGTTTTGTTTTATCCATGAGAATAATAGCAAAATCCAAAATATTTGTCAATACTTGTTCGGTTTTATTTCTTCTTTTTAGGTCTACCCCTTTTCTTCTTTGGCGGCTCTTCCACCACAAACTTTTCTTCCAACAGTTTATCCTTGTCTTTATATTCCAAAAGTACATTTTTAACTATCTTATCTGCTCCAATCTCTGAACATAATCCTACGACCATTTTCTGCAAAACTTTAACTTCTCTTATCAGTCCGTTAAGTGTCGTGCATTTACATGCTCTCATTTCTTTCCTGCAAACGGCATTAATAGCATTTTCTATAGTTGTAAAATATCCTTCAACCTGCTCATACTCATTGCCTTTGTTCTTAGATTCTGGATCATCAATCATTTTCTTTTGATAAAGAATATAATTCATCGGATCAGACTTTAAATAATAGTTTTTATATAGATTGATATTCACTATTATTCTCCTTATAATTCAATTCCCAATGATTCGGAAATATTATCCTTTGCTTCATTCAGACAATGTGTCGCTATTCGTTTAATTCGCTCTTTGTCTGTAATATTAAACCATTTATTCTTAAAATATTGTTTATCTTCCTGATAAACATGTTTGCCATTATCTCCGGATTTATAATAATCCAAACTTTGTACCAAACAAAGCATATCCCAAAACAATTCTGATAATTCAACGTCATTAAATGGATTTATTTGCGCTGCTTTTTCGCTTTGCTTAAACCCCTTTTCGCCATAAGATAAATCCAAGCCATAACCATATAACTCATAGCTTAAATCGGATTGTCTATAACCAAATCTCCCACCACTCATTTTATATCTCCTTTTCAACGTTCTCCATATGAGCAGAAATCATATTCCATAGCCTTCGGGTAAAGCATTTGACTGATATCCCAATGAGGATGTGTACATTCATCGTCTGATGTATGCCATCTACAATCTTTGCAAAAGATTATTTCGATACTTGGTGCTTCTTCAATACGTTCTGCCATATACACAACACCGTCAAGAAACTCTTGTGATTTGTCGATCACTTTATAATTCTTATAATCAAGATCATCATAAGAGATATACTTACTCATTGTTGCCTTCACTTTCTTCTATATCGGCTCTGTATGGTTCAGGCAGCGGCATCCATGCAATCATTTTCCATTTTTTATAAAACACATCCATAGTTTGTTTATCTGATACACTTAGTTCACCATTTTGGAGGCATAAAACTTTTACAATTCTTTCACCATCAATATCAAATGTTATATTGACCGGATCAGAAATAGTTGTTCCGAATTGTTTTGTTCCTATTCACTCATGTTCTTTTGGCATACTCTCGCTGCAAAGAGTCCATGTTGGTACGTCAACTGTCGGTGTTTTACCTATTAGCCATTCTGTATATGAAACAAAATTATAACCATCTTGCTCTGTCATAGCTTGTGCTTCATATTGTGCTTTTCTTACATACATATCCGCATCAATTAATCCCATAATTCATCCTCTTCATTTATTCTTTTCATGTAGTTTCAAATCATATATCAAATATGGCAACATTTCTTTAAATTCGCTAATTGTAATAGTCTTTTCTTCCGGAACTATGTCAATTCTGTTTAATTTTTCCACGAGTTCTTTTCGACAATTCTTACATAGAGTTATCATCACTCCGTTACTTGAACCTCTGCCAGTTTGATAGCTAATCGCAATTTCGTACACATCATCATTACTTCGACATGCGTTACATAATCTATATGATGGTTCAACTCTATTTATTTCAATCATTATTTGTTCCTTTCCGGCTGCGGAATAATATCATTGAATCTGTAGTATATTTCTCTGTATGCTTTTAGCTCTCTTAGCCACTTTGCAAGTTGATCATGTTCTTTTGCACATTTAAGACATCCTTTGTCTTTACCATGTTCTAAGATTCGACAGTCTGTAGCTCCATCGCACAGTTCTATAGGATTATGAGTCCAAACGAGATGAGCCGAAGGACATAAATCGAAATTTAAACGATGCCTTACAGCTACATCCTCACAATGATTAATCGCTTCATCAAGTGACATAGTTCTTTCACTTTCCATCTGCATAGTATCGGCTATTACTTCAAGGCATCTGTCTGACAGTCTTTTCAAATCTTCATCAGACACAATCATTTCTGTTGTTGAAAATGAGCCATGTGGTTTTGTGCCGATCACCCTTTTATCATCTATGTACATAGCAAGGTTCGGTGCTATCTCTACCTTATGTTTCATCTACTCATTCTCCACGTTCTCTATCACTTCTACATAGCAGTTGTAATACATGATTCGCTGACCGTTTAGATCGAATTTAACGATACCGCCTTCGGTATTTTCTAAATCTATCTTACCCTTATATGTCTTTAAGACCTCACCATCTGCGGTGTATACTGTAACCGTCCTATCGAGTCCACCTGTGTAATTCGATTTAATGTCTTTGGTCAGCCTATGAAAAGACTGTGACTTGTCACAACATGCATAAATGCCAATGGCAATTAATAATATGATTCCGATAGTAGCTATCATTTTCCAACTTTTATTCATTATTTGATCCTTTCTCCATATGAATTGATTTCAATTCTGATAAAATAATTTCCGCAGATATAGGATGGTTGCCATCCTGTGCTTTTACTCCTGTCCTTATAACGTATTCAAGTCTATCTATAATATCTTGCAACCCACTCATCTGCGATGCATCTGCTTTATCAAGCTTATCAGCTATCTCTGCAAGTTCATGGAGTTTTATCATTGTTGCCTTGCGATATTTGATGAACTTGCTATACTTCACATTTGCAACGGCTTCTGAATATGTCATTGTCTTTGCATATTCTTTGGCTTCTTCGAGGTTCATTCCGCTACCCATTGTCGTTCCTTTCCGTTATATCAATTAATTTCATCGTCTGCTTCTTTCCACGGCTTTGGTAATGGCATCCAGGCTTTTGCATATCTTAACCAGTATTCACGACTGCTTTTAGTATCGAAAAATGCGAACCTTACCACATCTCCCTTATTATCGGTTACTGTGTATATATTCGGTTTCTTTGGCAACCCCTCGCTACAAGGTGTCCACTCCCCTTGCGATCTGTCTGCGGATAAAGCCTCTATCGCTTTGTCAAGCGCAAACACAGCATCGCTAATCGGGCATCCGTTTTGATCGCACATCATGTTTCGCATCGGAATCAGAATCTTCACCGCCTGTTCATTGCTCATATTCATTACTTCTTCTTGCGTCATCATGTCACTCATCGTCTGTTCCTTTCCATAGTGGGCAATTCCACCGAACGGACTCACCGCACTTTGGCTTATACTCACAGCCGCTTGCTCCACAGTTGTTGCAGTTGTTGTGGGTACTTACGCTATAGCCAAGCCTCGCATAATCACAGATAGAAATAATGAGACTTATCAATTCTTCTCTGTCTTGGTCGAATCTACTCATCGTCTGATCCTTTCTCTTGCCATTTGTCCTTCGCCCAGCGTTTACACCATCCCTCAAAACATTCGACATATCCTATATAATGTCCATCAATTTCACAATGGCATGTGATATTAGTGATTTCGCCACTCCGAATATTGTGCCTACAGTTACAGCAACATCTTTTACGTTCATTTTCAACAGGTTTAACTTCAATATGGCTATTCCAATTTCTGTCTCCTTTAGTTTTGCGTATCCACTCTTCTACTTCGGCTTTCGCTTCAATCTCGGCTTCTATTATTTCTTCATAAGTTAATCCTTCTGCAAAAGCCTGGATTAAATCATCAACACTTGCTCCCATATATAGTTCTCACTTCATTACATAACTTGGATAATGACCCATTACAGAACCAACCATTAGTAAAATCAGATTCTTTATAAAATGACTTCGGAAAACACATTATTTCTCCGCAAATTCTGCAAGCTACTCTAATATATTTCTTATCGTCCAAATACAATTCATTTTCTTCGATTTTCATTCTTCAAATCCTCGTATCTTTCTACCGCAATAAGGACAATATCTCATTTTGGAAATATCTATTTCGTTTCCGTTAATTCTCTGTTTGCATTTATAGCATCTGAAAATCTTTCTTGTTATCTCTCCGGTGGGAGCAAGAGAAAAATATTCTGTTTTGTCATAATAATATGAAGTAAATTCTCTTGAAGTTTCTATTTCATAATCGTTCTCATGCTTTTCATAACAAGAAATAACTTTATCCAAATCGGCATTTTGCCAAGAATTTTCGGATGGTTCTCTCCAAAATATTGCGTTTAAATCCTCTCGGACAACAATCTGCATCTTACCACTCATTTTTATCCTCTTGTTTCTTGCGATACTCTGCAAGGTATTGTATCTGTTCCTGATCTTCTAATTCCTGTTCTCGCTTAGTTTTATTTGAAAAACTTGCTGCAAGGAAGAATCCTGCCATAAATCCTATAAATGTCGCTATATAATACATATTTACCTCTCAATTGGAATCACTTTGTTTTCAAATTTCTTATAAGCATCAAGATACAATTCCTGTTTATCTCCATTATATGTAAGTTCATAATACATACCATCCGGCAGATCGGTACTAAGTAAAGCCTTATTATTCTGTAATGCCTTACATGACCATACAATGTAAACATTTTCAAGAACAAAATCTACACTGTCCGTTTTATCAAGATGTGAGATTACATATTCGTAAACTGTTGTCTTAGCTAATTTCTCAAATTTATTGTTAGTCATTATCATTCTCCTTCATATTCTTCCCACGGAATTCTTACTTTCGTATATATATCCTGGTAATATGTTTCTCCAACACCGCAATTCTTACACCATTCATCTAAATACTTCTGTAGTTCTTTAATGCTTTCGCCACTTATATCATCAAAAGCATCTTCATATAAATCTTCTGTTGCAAATTCAACCGTTTCGTAAGCATCTATTTTAAAATTAGTCGAATAAGTACCCCATACATATTCCGGTCTTTCTTTATCTTTCAATGTCGGATCATCAAAAATTGCTTCTTCATAAGCATCAAAGAATTCTTCCCAATCCTCAAAGAATCCATCTTTACCACAATTGAAATCATCCGTGTAAAGCATGACAAAGTTTTCTTCTGATACTTCTTTGGCTTCTTGTAAATGTTTCTGTCGTTTAGCATTTTTAATATCCTGATCAATCTGTTTCTGCGTAGCGCAATCACATTTAGTCCTCAATCTGCCAATAATCTTATGACAATATTCACACCGTCTAACTATACCGTTAAAACAATAAGGACACGGTTTCAATGCCTGATTGTTATATGGGAACATTCCTGCCTTTTTATTAGGATCGCCCTTTAATCCATAAACAACATAATCACCGATAACTGCGCCTATCCCATTACAGTATTGGCATATCTCTTCGCCATTTATCAAATTTTTCCGTAGAGCGAAATTGACTTCTATAGTTTTAGGTTTTACAAATTCCTCAGACATTGATTACCCTCACTTTCAATCCTTTCGTATTTGCAATATCTATCATGTGTTTAGTGCCTTTGCTTGTACCATCCCAAAACGCCACCAAAGCATCTGCTCTTTCTGCCATTTCAACATTTCGGATATATCCAGCTTTATTGCCATATTTATCCCAATCAGCCGGAAACAACAAAAGATATAGTTTATGTTCTATAGCATATTGTTCGCCCAAAGAATCTGCACCTTTGGCTCTGCCAGAAATTATGCAAATTTCTTCATCACATTTTTGTTTGAGAATACGATCTAATTTTTCTTTAACCAAATCATAATTGTTAAAGTTTCGACTGCCAGCAACTATGACTTTGAACATCTTAGACCTCTATCAAGAATAGGCTTATGTTCTTCATAGCCTGAAACAATATCCTTGAATGTTTTAGGCTCGTAATTCATATATGGCATCATTAAACCAACATTGATCATATTGCATGGTTTGTTAAGTTTCTCAATCATCTGCCTTTTAACTAATTCCATTTGCCGCCATTCTTCACTATTATGGACATGACCGTAGAAATGATATGCTCCATAATAATGTTTGTTAAAACTTGGAATTGGATAATGAGATAAAATTACATTTTTATTCTCATCTTTGATTTCTTTATAGTCCGTTATCTCAACGAACAAATCTCTTACATTCTGGTTTCTTAGTAATTTATGATCATGATTCCCTATTATTAAGTGTTTTACGCCATTAAGATTATTGAAGATATCGACAGTTTTATCGGCACTATACCAACTAATATCGCCTAAAATATAAACATCATCGTCCGGTTTTACAGTTTCATTCCAAAGAGTTGAAATTGTAAAATCGTGCATATGAATATTCTCGAATGGTCTATTATCAAATTTAATAGCATTTGTATGACCAAAATGTAAATCTGCTATGTAATAGACCATGCAGCAATCTCCTTCCTATTGCTCCAAAGATAATCTATAAATCGATCAAAATTAAGTTGGAGTTGATGGCGAACATCTATCTTTGATTTAGGTACATTTTCGCTTGGTGGGAATCCGGATATAACAACTTCCCATTCACACTTACTGCCAAAGTAATAAAAAATAGATCGTTCGATATTAGAAGAAAATGTTTCTCGATCATTACATTCTTTAGCAAATTTTATGCAATCATTCTTAAAAGAGTGATGATTAAAAACATTATATGCAGTTATTTGTCTACGATTTATATTCTCTATTATTACATTCCACTCTATCATATTTTCTCCTATACTTTTTCGGTTTTAGTTAATAACTACATCTGTATCATCTTTAATAGAGATTTCAGAATAATCAAATTCTGCACCATCATGCAGCCGAGTTCCTTTAACAGTATGATGATCCAAATAACATACACCTGTCGGTGTCAGCGCAGCATAAACAAGATTCAGATATTGCGCTTCATCAGGTAATAAAATCGTTATTTTCATTTCAAATCATCCTCTATTTCTTGCAGTAATAATTCAGTTCTTTTATCCTCTGATAACAGTTTGTCTAATTTATTCTTATAAGATTTTAATTTCTGCTCTTCTTTTCTGATTCCAATATTGTTAAGTGTATTCCCTATATCATCTATCCAATCATTTATATGAAATTTACCCAGCATTAAAGAATCTTTAAACTGTAATTTTTCATAAGTATCTCTGAGCATTATTAATTTACATAAAATTATTTTAGCTTCATTCTCTGAAAGGGTATGTAAATTATATTCTTCTCCATCATAATATAATATACAAGTCGTTTTCGGTTTAAATATAAATTTTGCATTGTTCAATTCTTCCTCTTTAGCTGCAATCTTTTCCTGCAAGGCTAAAATTGTATTGTCATTCTTAGACATATCTCTTGTATTCCTTTCCGTTCTCCAAATATTGGACTAAGTATCTTGGATGGTATTTATCGTATATTTCTTTTATAGTCATGCTTTCATTTTTATTGGCTACATAATAGTGGTCTTTAACACAAGTTCCATGTATACAATAGCGTTTTATTTCTCCACTAATATCTGAATACCAATCACGATATGTATATCCATTTTCAAATTGCTCTAATGATTCGTATGATTCATAATCATCGGCATCATAATCTATTGGTGAGAATAAAGAACTATGCTGCAACTTTTCATATCTTTCAGAATAATCTGCGACTGGTTCTTCTGATATAACTTCGATTAAATAACCTTTAGACAGACTCTTGACAATCTTATATGATTCATACCCAAACTCTTCTTTATCTACTTTCTCAAACCAATAATGATTACCGTGATTCATATTATGTACAGTTTCATAATTGCGTTCCTTATGCATACGTCTGTCATACCAGTTATAGCTATCTACGATATACAAACCTTGCTTTTCTGCATAATCCTGCATTGAATGAAATGTTTTGAAATACTTATCTTTGAATTTATATCCAAATCCATATTTAGGAAATTTACCAAGATAAACTACTTCTTCATTATCTTTATTGAGATAAACTGCTCCGACTTTCAAATCTTTTGCTTTGATTGCTTCGCTGTCGTATTTCTTATCTCTAAATTCCATCAGTGCTTTATAATCCGGCGAATCAACAGGCATCAGTACCAGGTCTTTGCCATCCCAACTATAGACAAACTTACCCTCTAATCCTTTACCTTTAATGGAATTTGTATTTTCCAAAATATAAAGTAGATTAGAAACTGTAATTTCAAATTCAAATCCTCTCGGATCGAATACTCTTACATATGTTTGCCTCGAATCAAAATGATAATGATAACCTCCAACCTTTTTATTCAAAACAAATCCTTCGGTCGGTTCATTATCGTATTCAACATCAGGAATAGATTCATCTCGCCAATTTTGCCATGACCATTCTTTGCGCAGAACGCCTTTCTCGTCATAATAAATGATATATGCAAGTTTTTTGGTATATGTATCTTTTCTATGTTGGAATCCTACTTTGATTTTTCTTGGTATCATTAAATTGTTTTTCATAATCAATCACCTATAATATTCTAAGTATCTGCCAATACAATACATCGAACTTGCCAAATATTCTTTTATCCACATGATAGTGTCCGGCATACCAATGATCAAATTGCAACCCATCATGAATTAAATCTGCAAAATAAGTGGTCAATATATCGCTATCTCTGCCGCCTACCTGAAAAGCAATATCGGTTGGCAAACAATGACTCAAAACATAATCAACTTTATAATCATGTTGTTTAAGATTTTTTATTCCATACTCTAATTCTTCTGGACTCGGTAATTCTTCTTTCCACCAAGAAAGATGATTGATCCTAAATAATTTCCCTTGCCTATTATACCTGTCAACCGTATCATAAAATAAATCATACGATTGGAAATCTGCTTCATCTAATATTCCATCATCAATATCATGTGAACTTGCGCCGCCCATACAGAAAAATGATTTGCCTTCAAAATCGAATATGTTACCACGCATTAAATGATAAATACTATCTCTGATTTGATGTGCGTACCCACCATGAAATTCTACTATTGGAAATTCATTACCATAGTAGCGATCAAAATTCTCATGGTTTCCATCAATAAAACATAAACTAAAAGGCTTGTTATTTAACCAATCAAGCCAATATCTTTCTTCTTTGGTGTCTCTCCATATACCACCAAAATCGCCAAGAATAATTACATAATCATCCTTAGTCATATTCTTTTGTTCCGGAAAGCTCTGAGTATTAAATCTACTAAACACCGCATGTGTATCGCCTGTTAAGTAAATCATTTTCTCTTATCCTTTTTCTTTTGTCTCCTTGCTTCTTCCTTCGCTTTTCTTTCTTCTTTTTCTTTCTTTTCTTTTTCGATAGCAGCAAGATTAGCAGCATGAACCTTATAGGTATGTTTGATCAGTTTGTTATAGATTGATGATCCGTTTCCGTTTGTCATAGCTGAAATGATTCTCTTTGATATGCAAATCGAAATTCCCTGTTCAAATGAATATGAATCATCCGGATCAAGAACTGCTTTTTCTTTTGAACCATCGGCAAAATACATAATGATTATTTTCCTGTCACCGTTTTCAATCTCCTTTATCGACTTAATGTCCGGCATAAGAAGAGCGGTATTAAACGGCATAGATTCATCGCCTGTAGCAAACACAGCAAATATATTTTTATCTGTAGCTGCTATTCTATTTTTCATTTCATCATTTCTCATTTTTAACCTCTGTCATTCTCTCTTGTAGGAGGTGCGCTGGCATGACGAAAATCAGAAAGATCATGCCAGCTAACACATGAAAAAAAACTTATCATCACAGATCGTGATGTGTGGTGCTTGCGGAGGGAGTCGAACCCTCATGGCTCACGCCAGGGGATTTTAAGTCCCCCATGTATACCAATTCCATCACGCAAGCATACCAGTTAAATGAGTCCGACATTGACTGAAAGATTATTCATTACTTTACTCCGAAACTTCATTGATTGGTTTGAGTAGCCACGCCTCGTCCTGTCCTCATTTCAAATCAATCAGCCAACATCTTATCACCGAAAACTCAGTCGCTTATATTAAGTGCTACGGCTCACGGACTGTGGTGTATCACAGCTATTAGTTTCCTCGTTTTCTGATCTGTTAACTCCGTAGTATCAGTATTAACATCCCACATCTACACTTCCCCGATTTATCGTATCGGTAGGGCGATAACGCCAACCTGACGCTCCCAACAACAACGAACAGAGACAAGGGAGAGCCGATGTATATCATTTCAACCGGAAAGCGACTTACTTATGCTGCGCTAATCACCTTAAATCAGGTTGGATGCAAAACCATCATCATAAGGATGGCTGCATTAAATTTAAGTTATAAATTTGATCATGAAAGTTGGTTATTCACCAACACAACGCGGTAATTGAAAATCCTAACAATTTTCATCCCTATATTTGACTTTTAGTAGAAGGATGGATTTTCATAGCCGTTTATATATAATATGGAAATTAAATCAACGAATTTGTTAAAAGAATCTGAATGAGGTAGAAGGATGTTGATTTTAGCCATAATTATATCATAACTTTTTTTGTTTTATTTATGCTGATTGGAAAATAGCGATTCGGACTTGGCTCATATTTGCAGTATGATGATTAAATAAGAGAAGGATGAACCACTATAGCCAATCGTGAGAATTGAACGGAAAGTTAAGTTTCAAGTATTTGTTCTTGTATGTATCCAATAGAAGGATGAAACTTTGTAGCCGTATCTGTTTCCCTAATTATATTAACACAATCTGTTTTAATTGTCAATACTTGTTTTGTTTTAGTTTTGTTTATAGCATTTGACCCATATAGTAATCTAAATCATATACAGTATATATCGGAACATCCCTTTCGGTTTCGATCTTATTTCCATATTCATCAAATGTGATGTCAACAGGTTTAGTCTTATCATTACTGAATATGATGTCTGCAAGATTTCTGTTGCTTACAACTAATCCTCTTGCGATACTGTTGATCAGAACTACATCTAATAATGTAGGTTTTCTGAGGTTGACAACAGCATAACATGCAGCGGTAACACCCTGTATATTATCTTCGATTCTATTGCAAGTCGAACGCCTATAATTATATAAAATTTGTTCGTTAGCTACTAAATCGCACCATATATATTCTCTTGTTTTTAAGTCGAATATAACTGGAACAGCAATAATACCATCAGAATTTACATCCATACTCATTTCAACGGTGGAAGGTTCAAAGATTTCACCTGAATTTACATCTTCTCTTTCCATCCATCCGAATCTGAGATTAGTTAACTTATTGAAACGCTGTTGTGTAAATGAATGAATAGTGAATACAACATATCTTGCCTTGCTATTTTCATCATATTCATTTAGTGCTACATCAATAAATTCAGCCACACCATCACCGTTTGGAGAACCACCACGAGTTATATCGCCAGAATGATATGATCTGTAACCCTCATCACGCAGATTTGTCCAACCTACATGAGTAATAAATCCCCAATTTTCATCAAACAATCCTGCCGATAAATCAATATCAACCCTATCATTTGACCAACTATCATAATTGCGTGATAAATCAGTCCACCAAATGAATGAGCGGATTGCTTTTGCATTATCGCTAATCTTAACTCGACTACCTCTGACTAAAGTTTTAGTTGCTGTATTTGCCGACCTCTGACTGAATGGCGCTAAATAATGCTCAAAATCAGGATCAATATATACACTACCGAGTGATTCTCTTTTGCTTAATTGCTTTTCTAATGCTTTTACACATATGCCCCTCGCTTTTCTTAGTACCCAGGGTGCTATATCTTTATCATATTTAGGTATGGCATATGCTTTTGCAGATAAGCCTTTTGGCAAAACAACTCTAACATCATTATTTTTATCTTCTCGATTTTCAAAATGTTTCAATACTTGAAACAAAAGTGGAACTGAAACATTCTCAGCTACAGAATCGAAAGTATCAAGAATATAATTAGGATCATCAGATTCACGCAGAACCTTGTCAAGCTGTCTTGCAAATTCCCCTGGACGAGTTTTTAAGACATCTACAGCCTTATTGATCTCACCTTTATTGAGATAATCCTGCACTAATCCGGCAAAGAATAACGGTTTCTTTTTGTTTCTCAGTGTGTCAAACGCTTCTCTGACCTTATTATATTTACCAGCTTTATACTCAAATGGATGAATTATTTCTCCAACTCTGAGCCATTTGTTACGATAACGGAACATATCTTCTTCAAGATTTCCGCATCCTGCAAGCAAATCCATAATAAGTCTACGTTCAGACCTTTTGAATTTTCTATACTTTGTGTTTTGTGATAATGAAATATCGCCATCGGACAGAGAAGTTATTAATCTCAATACGTCTGTAGCCGTTTTGAAATAACCGCTTAACTCCTCCCCTTTTATGTCTGAATCAGTCTCTAATATTATTCTGCATAATAGCGCAACATTCTCTTTATATGGAATGGTTTCTGGCAGATGCAAATAATAAAACGGATTCTCCTTAATTATTGTTTCAATATCTGCTTTATCAGATGAACTAATACTTGTATTGCTACTCAGAAGATTTTTAAATATTTCCCAATAATCAGAACTATCACCAACAGACAGCGCTGTAAGTTTTGGATCGTCCAATAATGGAAGTCTTATATCCTTTTCGTAATCCGGCATAAGAGTTCCGGAACTCCAATAATGCACTATAGCATTAATGATCAGTTCTATATCATCCATTTCCGCTACTTGCTTCGGAAAATTTGGATACATAGGATTATACTTGACATCTGCACCACACATTTTCTGCAACATAGGAATAAGTTCTTTATAAAACTCTTCCATCTCTTCTTGATTCAGCAGACAGACAACATCAAACAGTTTTCTATCGAAAGTGAAACCTAATGATTCAATATTTTTCATTATTGATAGAGCTTGCTTATTACCATTAGACTTCTCTACATCTTCTTCTTTTGCTTCGGAGAGTGCCGCCACTATACTTTTAGGAACGGTAATCTTATTTCTTCTTCTTAATACGATTTCATTAATCATAATATCTCCTTGTAAATTAGATTCTCAGGCGTTAACTGCTGTAGTATTTTCATTAATATCAGCAATAGAATTACATTTATTTAGTTCGTAAAGCTGTGCTTTAAGTTCTGATACCTCCTTTTTAAGCTTTTCGTTTTCAGCGTCCCTGGTATACTTATTATTATTGGCTTCATCAATTCTCTGTTGAGCGGTCGCACAATCCTTAATAAGCTGTCTGTATTCATGCAGAGTGATCGTTACCGTTATTTCTCCGCTGGCAACAAAATTATCCGCTTTAAAATCATAATTGGCTGACTTTTTATCAAATATTATATCCTTGATTGCCACATTCTCCATACATTTAATTCCTTTCTCTTTGTTCTGCTTCTCTTTCTGATTTCATTATATTGGTGAAAAATTCATCCTCAAAATCATAAAGTACATCTTTTCCGGCTCTGTCAGCGATATATGACATCACAAGGAATATTCCGTACATACATGAACTGTCACCTTTTTTAGCATCATATACGCCCCTGTATATGTTTTCTTTTAATAAATCATCTAATACAATACGATATATTTCTTGTTGGGACTTCACAACGGAAATATTGTTTAACTTGTCGAACACCTTATGTAATTCTTCTTGAATGGCTTTGTTATCATCGAATATGTCATAAAGTTCTGCGTATGTTTCAAGTGCATCACTCTGTCTGATCAAGTTTTCCATTTCTTTCATCTTCACTCTTCAAAATAATTCAGCATCAGCTTTCCAACATATATCTTCATCATCAGAAATTGAATCGAAATATTTATGTTCGTCATAATAGCATTCTTTACAAAGCCAACCATTATTTACAATATCAGTCCTAATCATTTCTTTTTGTTCATATCTTTTGCCGCAATAACCACATTTCCGATAATATTTTCGACCTTTCATTTTGTTAATTCCTTTTTGTAATTACTCATCTTCCTCTTTTCTCCGAATTTTTATATATTCATTCCGGAAAGACAGTATGGACAATGCGGATAACGCCTATTAACAAATTCTCCGCAGTTAGGACAACTCCATCCGATCTGTTTGAAATAATTACCTTTCTGCTCCGCAACTTTTCTGTATTCCGCTATCCAATTTGATTTAGATTCATATGCATCCTTTAAGTTCTTGACTTTCTCAAACAACTCGCTATGAACATCAAGCGGTTCGGACTTATCTCTAACTCTAATTGCAAAATAAGCACATAATTGATTTAATGTGAATCCCAGATCGTCCATTATTTATCTCCTACTTATCACTCTTCTTCCAATTATTAAAGGTAGTAATCTCTAACAAAGCTAATAGGTTTTCACTAATAATTTTTATAGTTTCATCAGGCTTCATACCGTTATCAACCGCATAATCACATATCGAACAAATTATTCCATTCATGAATTCTGCATCACGCACATCTTCTTCTGTCATTATTCATTCTCCTTATTGCTCATATTTTTATAAGTCTGAATTACTGCTCCCATTAATTCACCAACCGTATCTTGAAAAAGCGGATGATCTAATTCGCAATCCCAAATATGATCAAACATAGAATGCAGCTTATCTTCAAAATCATCACAAGACTTTTTATAATTTTTCAATTCTTTAAGCCAATCAGCAATTTGTCTGTGTTCTTCTCTTATGAATGTTTCAATGCGATCATCTTTTGACCAAGACTCATACCGTCTAATTGCATCATCTATTTTCATTTGTCTTACCTATGCTTTTATAGCTCCATCAATTGTCATTCCATCCGACTCTTTCATTAATACACTTCTGTAATACTTCTGTAGCTCTTATTCCATCTGCCAAATCTACATAGTCGAATATATCTGAATAACAATTGTTAATGTAGTTCAGTAAATTTCTCCTATTGATATATTCACATTCAATATCTTCCAATAGAGTTTCAAAATGATCTAAGAATCTATTCAATCTGTTATTATCCGAATCATCCGCAAATTCTTCGTATAGAAAATCGACAAAATCCTTAATGCTATCCTGTATAATTTGGTTGTTATTCTCCATCTTCAACCTCTGTTTCCATCAAATCTTGGAAAGTTATACAGTTGCCAGGTCTAATAAAGAGGAACATCTGATTATCAATAGGTATGCTATTACCAATAATTCTTAACAGTAAATCTCCATTCAGTGTTCTTGTAATGCTTTTCCCATCTATATCTGTAAAACATTCAAGAAATTGTCTTTCTCTCTTTGTCAATTTCACGATTTCCGGATGTGTGTCCGACCACGCTTGAACTATTGCTATATCTTCATCAGACAAACTAAACGAATCAAGACAGTTATCCTGGAGCAAGCAACCTTCGCAGTCATGAAAGGTATTGCACATTCTTCTAAATTCATGGAGAAAATCTGAGGTTTTCTTGCAATCATATGTTATTTCCATTCTGTTTCCTTTCTAATTCAACTGGCAACTTGAAGTAATCACTTTTTCGATTTTAGTTATGATCCAGATATATTAAATCCCCATATTGCATATATCAATGCAACTGCAACACTTATAGGAACGCAATAATTAAACCATATCATGCGACAATAATTCATTTTGGGAGATATTTTACTCAACCAAGTATATAAAACATGAGGAAGAGTATGACAGCTAATATGATCATTTATAATATCCCAAAGAAACATTATAATTGTGATTGTTAAAAGCAGTTTAATTATTGTTATAACCATTACCATCAAACCTCTTTATTCTTAAAATAATCACCGCCAAGTGATGTATCTTTAATACAATAACTATTCGTCAGCTTGTGTATACAATCATACGGTGTTTTCGCTCCGGTTTCTCCATCATGGTAAGCAACAAAGCAGCCATTTTCATGTACACTTTTTATTCGCCCAAGTTCATACCGATCACCATTCACATATATTATGTATTCGCCTACTCTGAAATCTTCCATTATGTCACTTATATATGTTGTTTATATTTCTGGATTTTCACCATCAATTCTTCAACAACTTTTTCATGCATTTCATCAGCTTCGTTATCTACATACGGATGTTTCTGTTTGAGTTCATCTATTGATTCAGCAAATATTCCCCACTGACTATCAAAATCTATTCCTCTACTCACATCAGCATCATGATATGGAGTATCATCTGCGACAAATGCCATTGTTTCATACCATCTATCCAATCCGATTGTGTCAAATTTTCCGGATATAGGATCGACATATCCACCGACAGTTGAAATAACCCATTTCCTATCATGATATTCAAGAAGTGTATTCCTGCGAAAGCGACAGTAGTTTGCACCTATGAAATGTCCTGCCCATCCTCGATCCGTTCTCTTAACTTCTGATTTTTCCTCTTTTAATTCTCTGAATAGTTCAGCGTTCGTCATTTGTTCTCCTTTCAATTCACATTTTTCTTTGCAATTTCACTTTCGATTTCTTTACTTTTGTGAATCATGCAATCCTCGCATACCTTTGTTGATGCGCCATTCTTTGTTATAAACTCAAACAGCAGATCATCTTCGTTGGGTTCAAATTCTCTTCCGCAGAAATCACACTTCATTTTCTCACTCCATCTGCTCCTTTCATCTGTTCATCAAGTACATCAGCTATCCATTTTCCGTACTCGTCTAACGCACATTGAGCCGTATAACTAATCTCTGCCATGCTATATTCTGGTCTGCCGTAACCTGATGCCATCGCAAATTCCAATCCGTCCAAACACCAATTAGTCACATCAATCAGTGTTTTAAGATTGTCGAGTCTGCGGTTATCCTCGTTGGTTTCACCTACAGCATCCGTCTTGCCTATCAGTACATCGAGAAGTTTTGTTATCTCGCTCGTTTCAAACAACCTACTCATCGTCTGTTCCTTTCAACCATTTGCGTTCTTCGGCGTAGTATTCGTAGATCGCTTCTCTTATTAACCCATCTACTGTAGTTTCATATCGCTTTGCCATCGCTTGAAGCAGTTTTTTTTGGCTTTCGCCTACCTCAACAGTGAGTTTAACTTTCATCGTCTGCTCCTTTCCTCATTTCTACATCTCCCATGTTTCTGACATAATCTTTGCATTAGCACAAACATTCGCATGGTAAATAATTAAATCAGCCAGTTCATCTACTGTGTGTAATGCTTCTCGTGCAACATCAGTCTGTAGAGTATCATCTGCCCCTTTTAATATCTTGTCTAAGTCTGATTGGGCTTTACTCACATGATCCGCACATACTTGACACGTTTTGAACAGCTCATCGTTCTCTGAATAAGTCCAGCCTTGACAATAGATATATTCTTTGCCATCAATAATATATTCAGTGCTTGGATAACCACGTTTTCCTAAAGGACACTTTTTAACATGAACCATCTTCTGTTCCTTTCACGCCTTATTCGCTATAGTAAAAAATGCACTTACGATAGTTGCAAATAGCATATATGGCTCATAGGCAATAAATAATGTCGTTGCACATATCGCTGTCAGGACGAGATAAGCATAGAACCATTTACTCTGTCTCATCTTTGCTCCTTATTTTGTTAGTTTAGTTTCTGTCCACTTAAATAGTATTACATTACCTTCTTGTATTTTCTTAAATTTTATACCCTCACTTATTAATTTATTTCTTAATGCATCTGCTACTTTACAGCTCTCTTCATCAATAGAAATAAATGTTTTATGATCTACTACTTCAAAAATCATATCAGTCCTCATTCTCGCTGGCTTCTTCATATGATATAAATAAGTTTGTAATTGGTTGCGGAGGATGGAATCGAACCACCGAAATTCCAGCGTATGAGACTGGTGAGATACCACTTCTCCACTCCGCAGCAATCATCACATTTCGACTTTTGCGAGATATAATGTGAAGCCTGATTACCTTCACCGCAGCAATTAGCCGTTGCTTGCCCAGACAAGTTCCCTTAACGATTCCAACTTGTAAAAGACGTAGACCCGTAATGGTGATCCATCTGGGATTTGAACCCAAGATTCCATGATTAAAAGTCAAGCCCTCAATACAACACATCAATAGACCATAACCATGTACTCTACCAACTGAGCTAATGGATCATATAATCACGATTTTCTTTAGTTCATATCGTGATTATAAAAGATTACTATGGAAACTTATTTGATAATCAATATCTTCCTGATCTTAGTTTTATAGGGTGCTGTTCATAAAGTTTCTACCGGCAACTTTATGTTGGTGTTTTTATATCCCTAATGTTAAGGTTTACCAAACCATTCAGCACAGAATCATGTATCACGAGGTTGCTACCAATAATTCTGTTTTTGTGGCTTTTGATTCTAAAAAAGCGTCATTCTTGTTAATGGATTCCGGACTCCATTTACATTAACCTTGATATTGAATTGGCAGGGGCAGAAGGATTCGAACCTTCGCATTATGGGATCAAAACCCACTGTGTTACCGCTTCACTATACCCCTATATGACTTCGGATAGGACTCGAACCTATCATCTGCGTTATTCTGTAATCGTCACTACAGCACAATTCTTTCCCCTTGAACTACGAAGTATATCTTCTGTAAGCACCTTGCATGATACCGAATATGTGTCATTTATATATGGTGCTACTTCTACGGCGGTTTCCCAATTATCCAACAACTTCCTGACCAACTTCGGCACATCTTCGGGTTCTACTTCTTTGTAGATTATCTTTGCCCACTTTGGTGAACCTTTTCTCATAGTTTCTCCTTGCAATTGCCTTTCTCATTCTGTCCGCAAACAGCGAGCTTTCATAGACTCTCCGCAGATTACTACGGGCATATCTGTTCTTGACGCACTGATATGATAGCACTTTCTTGTAATATTGTCAATACTTGTTTTGTTTTATTTGTGAAGTGTAAAAAAATATTATTTACTTCATTTTATTCTTTTCCATTTACCAAAAACATCTTCTTGAATTTCTGCTCTACAATGTGTGCATACATGGGTCACTATTCCATCTGAATATTCAAATTTTATAAACGGCGATGGTTCATGTTCATTAAGTATCTCACATATAAATCGTCTGTATAAATTCATATCATTTCCTCTTTGGTATTCTTCTGATTTTCCCTTGCGGAAACAACCTTAATATTTCAAACACAACTTCGGAGTTCCACTGATCCGTAGTACACGGATAGCCATTTATGATATACTCGCCAAGAAAATGCTCTGCCAAAATATCTACCGCCTTTTGCGCAGCCGTTCCCTTCGGCAATATATTATCGCTATCCTTATCGAATAATGTGTTTGCAAATTCTTTGTATGTCATTTCTCAACTCCATAAAATGCAGAATCGCAATTTGATACCAATGCAATTTCACTCCAAGATAATCAACTGCAAATCTATACGTTCTCATAACCTACTCTTTAGTGTAAAAAATATACTATTTCCCTGGATTCTATTAAATTTGCCTTTTGTAAACCCTCAAAGTTTGAGGGTTTTTTGTGAATAAAAGATAAGTTTTATTCACATATTCGCAATAAGCGAATTTCCGCATGTAATTCTATCTTTATCTTCCTCTTCGGATGGTATAAAAACAATTACATCCCATCCGGCTTTTACTAAAGGTTTTTCAAATTTTTCATAAACATCAAAATCTTTAACTATCTCATACCCTTGACTTACAGCTTCATGAGTTTCATGAATGGGTGTTATTTTTACAATACATTTTTCTTTATCAAAGAATCGATCCATAAGAATAGGATTCAAGTTACTTTTGCTTGTTACTGCAAAATTCAGCGTATATTTTCTTTTCCCAGGAGCAGGAAGTCTATCAATAATATCCCCTATTTCACTTAACGAGAGAGACATATTTCTAAACATTTTATTTCTATCTTCCTCATTAAGAGTATTGATAGAAAACTGCAATCCAAATCCATCCGCACCGCCATAAAACATGCCATATTTCACCCATTCCTGTAAAAATTTTTCAAGATCATTATTGGTCTTTGGCATCATAGTAGATACGACTGGATGATATTCGTCAAAATAGACAGCATTTCCAAATCCAATCATTGTTGCCATCTGTACAGCAGCTTTTATTACATCAGGATTGAATGTAGGCTCTCCCATGCGCGCAAAATGGACATTAAGCCTTTTGCCGTGTCTAATTCCGGATAGAGCTATTGCGGTCGTAATTTCCGAGATAAGTTCTATAGCTGTGCAGTTACCGTGAAAACCAAATTTTGGGCAATCACAAAAATCACATTTCATAAAACAACCCTTTTGTGACGATACTGTAACAACAAGTTTATCAGCTATATTTACATCCTTATGTTGGACTTTTTCGATCCGTTTTGTATATCCAAGAAAATCTGCTTTTATATTATTTTCTTTTCCATAATCGCCCACATACAAATACTCTAATTTTAAATCTTCATCTGAAACTATAATTCCGGTGTGTGTTTTCGTTATTGTCCTCATACTTCTTTATCTCCTACAATTTCCAACTTATTTTTTTACTTTGTCTATTCCACAGCCATTTTGAATTTCGCTACCACATATTCAAAACCATGTTTATCTGTCTCAAAATCAAATTCCAATTGGATATAATCTTCTGGATATGTTTTATGAAACTGTTCAAAAGCATCTAAAATCCATTGAGAAAAGTTCTCTTTAATAAAACTCAAACTATGTGTTGAACTACTATTAGTCTCATATATTCCGTTTCTTATATTGATCATTTACAAATCCTCCAAAACACATTAAATGCCGATTGGTTATATGTAAGTTGTTCTGTACTTTACAAGAATCATTTTATGACCGCACTCCGGACAGAATTTCATATCCCAACCCAGAAAAGTAATTTTATCGCAGAACGGACATTGCGCATAAGCATCTGAATAACTTACGATACCTTGACGCTCCGCTTTCTGCCAATATGATATAGGGGTTTCTTTCGATTTAGGTTCTTCAAATATTCTTTGATTTGCTCTCATAAGCTATCAGTCCTTATCTCTTAAAATTATCTCATGCTCACTTGTCGCAATATATATTCAAACATAGAACCTTTTGGTGATGCTATCCAACCTACTAATTTTGATCCGTCACAAACCAAACTAAGTCCGCAAACCAATATGGCAAACAATAGTATTATCGTAAATATACATCGTACAGCTTCATCATTTACTTTACGCACCATCCGAATCCCAAATATGCTTGCGATCAGAATTAATACAGCGCAAACTATTCCGAATACCGATTGTGCGATCATATACCTTGCCATTTCAGGTGTTATTTCCGATGCAGCATATCCTAATTTATCACATATATTATCAATGATTTGATTAACTTCTTTTCCCATAAATCCTCCTATTTCGTCAGAAATTCTATGTCATTTTTATGACCAACTATATATCGGCAAAATTGTTATTTATTGCCAATATCTGTTTTTATTCTCTTCACTTTTTCGGTTTTAGTCTTAAAGCTGTATTTAATGCCGCCCAAAATGAACGGCATAAATACTTAATTATATTTCCATTGGGAACGGACTTTGCTCATAATATCGACTGCGATACCCACCGAACAGTTTGAAATGTTCCACTTTGTCCGGAACGAAATCCGGATCGTGATTCTTGATATTTACAACATAATCTTTAGCCGAGTGTGCAGCAATATCTGTTGCACTTTCACCGCTTAAATTTATAGATTTTCCATTGATTGAAGCAACCTCTGTAACACCTACCTGTAAACGATAATCTTCATGGTTATAACACCTGAACAATAAGCCTTCATCTACAGGACGAATGTAATTGATTTCAAATTCTGTATTTGAAAACATTGGTGTTCCTTTAGGCTCGTCAAAATCTATATGTTCTTCACCACCAAGATCGAAGTCAGCAACATCAATATTCTCTACTGCGCTGCCTAAATCGTTGAATAATACGCAGAAAATCGACATTAATTTATGATCAACATTCGGAATTTCGGCTTCATATACCGCTGTAGCGGTAGCACCAGGCTGTAATTCAACCCAATTAGTACCTGAACCTATGATTGTCGGCGTTTGTCCATCTAATGAAACTTCGCCAATCATAACTTTCATCGTATTATCGTCAAGTTTACTTGTTACATCAAATTCAACGCCTTTGTTAGTGATTTTCGTACATTTTATCGCAGCATATTGACCGTCATATATCTCGGCATTGTATTCTTTATCCGGCTGTGACGAATTTGATTCTGAATTTGTCGCTCCGCAAGAAACAAGTGTCAGTGATATACAAACAATCAGCATTAATATTACGGACTTCTTCATATTTCACCTCCCAATTTCTATTAAAATGATTTTAGCAGAGTTTTATAATGCAGACAACATGCCTAATGTGAAGAACGATTATCACGAATAACCGCAAACATATCATCAACATTATCAAGTAATTCATACCTTAGATTCTGTAAAGATGATTCTGCAAACTTGTGACGTACTGCATCAATATAAAATGTAAATTCTCCTTCATCACCCATATACAGATGATCCCATGTTTTAGAGTCTACTCGCTCTTTTAAATCCAATTGCTCGATAGCAAGGTTATCAAAACTAACAACCTGGAATTTCTTGCTGATCGAAATTATATTCTCTCCCAACCATTTAATCTTTTCCCTTATTTCCTCTTCATGAGAATAGAAATAATGATCTCCACGACCAAGAACTTTATAGCCAAGTATCAGAAGTTTAATATCCTTGTCTGTCAGATTTTTAATGTCGTTTTCGGTCAGAAGTCCGGCAATCGTATGGATCACGGCATTAGGAAATTCCTCGATATATTTGTATAACCTTTTATCGGCTGAATCAACCAAAGAAATACCTATGCCGTATATCAGTCCATCTGCCGCCATCTTTTTAATAGCATCTTTATGCTTAATAAAATGTTTTTGATTGACTGTCAGATTGCAGATCACGCCTTGTTTCTTCATTCTAACAAGAAAATCCATTAACTGCGGATGCGATAAATCGTTGCCATTCAATGCTAATTCCTGTCCTTTATGAAGTGTATCGAAAAATGGCTGATTTAGGTCTGCATGTTTTCCGTTTTCATTGCAGCCGAGATAACAATACTGACAATTTCCATCACATTTTTCCGTTATATTACAATCAATACTTTCCGCAAAAGCCGGAATAAGATTGTCCAAATCATTGTATCTTATCTTTGTCCCATCGTCACATAGAATGACATTATAATTTCCGTTTTTATATCTTGTTAGAATTTTCTTCATTGTGTATACCTTTCGCTTTAATCAATCATATCCGTAATATCCAACAGCATGTACGGTTTCTCCATTTATAATCTTCTCTACATGAAAACATTCAAAATCGTCATTATAAGTGTAATGTTCTATTGGATAAATATATTCATCCTCAAATGCCTCTTTTATTTCCTCTTCGCTTTCCGGATATGGTAAATTATACTTTCTGTATATTTTTCTTATATATTCTTTAGCTTCTTCTTTACTTAAAAGTTGATCATGTCTTTCATCATAATAAAAATCTTCATTCTCCAATTTGTTATAATCACTATCTGACAGTAGGACGAGAGAATGCATCATACTACTGTTAGTTTCAAATACACTGTTTCTAACTTTTATCATTGATTATCTCCTATTATTTCTCAATCATTCCCATAACGTCCAACAGCATGTACAGTCACTCCATCCACTTTCTTCTGACAATCGAAATATTCATAGTAATCATTATAAACATAATCATCATATGAATATATATCTTGACTCATAAACCACCTTTTCATTTTATCTTCATTTTGTGGATGCACATAATTTTTTTTGTCGCATATTTTAATAATACGTTGTTCTGCTTCTTCCCTACTTATAATACAATCGTTTCTTTCATCAAGGTAATATTCGCCAGTCTCCCATTTATTATATTCATCATCAGACATTAAAATGAGAGAGTGAGTCATACTGCTATTAGTTTCAAATGCTCCATTCCTAATCTTTATCATCGTTTTCTCCTATTATTTTTCATATATATCAAAATCTTTAGTATTTATTTCTGTTATATAATTTTTATAATAATCATCATTGTCGTTACCTGTAACGATGAAAGATTCATCTGAAAATAAGAATCTTAATAGTTTTTCTTCTGAGAAATACAATTCGTTCAAAAAATCTACAAGTTCATCACCATGATCTATATAGCCACCACCTGGATAGAACTCGCATTTAACTCCATGTTTAGCCAAAGTCTGCTCGATATACTCCTGATAAGATATTGGATCACGGCTATATTTCGTTGCCGTATATAAATAATTTGCTAATTTTCGTCCTGATAATACGCGAGTTTCCCATCCGTATTCATCAGTTTTAAAAGATATATGCTTCGGCAATCTATAATCATCATTCCGAGAAATAGCAATCGTATGAACCGAACTGCTATTAGTTTCAAATATATTATTTCTGATATTTACCATCTTAAACCCTTTCTGTTGTAACACCTAACGGGATGCACCGAACAATCCCCCTATCATTCTCTACAAGTAATTCTTCTATTGGTTCACCATTATATATAAGGTCATATTTTGTACCATTACCATCTTTTGGTACATATATACTTATACGCTGCGGAATATAACTATACTCATGCATGGCAAAAGTATTTTTACCTTCACGCATAATTTTTCTTATTTTACTTACCTGAATCGGTTCAGTTCTATCAAGAACAAAGCCTTCGTGAACAATTCGCATTGTTGGTTCAGGTGTTCTATCCTTTAGTCCCTTTATAATAACTCCCTCACTATTTGAAGGTGGATTGCTTTCTCTTTTAGACTTTTCAGTAGGTTCGATTTCAAAATACACATTATTTCCATCATCTACTTCATAATCAATGTCCAAAATATTTTTAGGTTTCCCCATCATTCTTTCCACTTCTGCATCTGTCCATCCTGTTTTTCTTTCTTTATGCAGAAGAGTTTTTGCATCAATCATAGTGTCCGGAATAAAGAATTTATTCCGCTCAGAAGCTTTTAACAAAGGAAAACAACCCATAATACAGGACATAATTGATATGGTAACGCATATTATTAGTATAGCGGTAAATGTCATTACTCTTTCTTCTCCTTGCCGAGTTCTTTTAATATTTCCCTTAACTCGTCTGCGGTATATCCCAAATCTTCATATTTTCCTAAAGCATTACGGTATGCGCATTGTTCCTGTAGTTCGCTCTCAAACTCTTTATCGTTTCCGTAATCGCCCATTGATGATCTGTATGTTAATCTTTCCATTCGTATTCTCCGTTTCTAAGTTTCTAAATAATCATTGATCCTCTTGATTGAAAATCCACCTATGAAATTGCCCAATGTATTCAGCAGAATATACTTAATATCAAACATCCCAGCTACTATGAAGTAGTACATATTAGCAATGCAATGCTCAAATCCGCAAAGAATGAAAGCCATTATGCAAATGATCAGAATAATATATCTTCCAAAATAATCGTGCAGAGTTCTATGTGTATGCTCTATGCCTGTACTTGTCAGTTTTATTCGCTCATACGGTATAAATCCATTGACCGCAAAGTAAATCAATATGTTACAGAATATTCCGAGAACAATTACATATAATCCTTCTGATAATTTATTACTACACATTTCTTGTGCTGTTGTTATTAGTCCAGGTTTTGCGCTTCGCATAGCCATAGCGATAATAAAACAGCCGATAAGATTTCCAACCCATATGATTATTAAATCTATAAACTTTTCTTTGCTGTTTGCGTAACATAATTTTCCTGTGAATAAATTAAACGCATTTAAGCAAATCAGCAGCAAGCCTATCGAGAAGATAAATGCTCCGGCAACCTTATTGTCTATTGACAAATAAGCCGTTCCACCAATGCCGATCAATAATCCTGCTATAATTGCGCTAATTAATGTCTTGTGCTTCATTATTTTCCTCTCATAATATTCTTTATTTGGTAAATAACATAATGCCTGAATCGCATCCCATAAACCTTGTGCATATGCGTTAATCGGTTTTCTCTGTTCAATACACTCATCAAGATAATTTTCTAAGCAATTTTCATCGAAAGGATTATATTCATATTTGATTTGTCGGATCGCAATATCTCTGTCAATCCAATCTCTATCAACTGCTTTTTGCATTGCTTTCCTTTCTGAATACTGTCATATTCCATGCAATATCTTTGAAATCTTTCCAATCAATTGCACTATCAATGATTTTTACATCACCCTTTTTATATAAGTTATTCGATCTCAGATAAACCTTTAATGCATTTTTAAGTTCAGCTATCAACGCATCATCATTCTGTGTCATTTCATAATAATTATGTATTCTTTGGCAATCCTCATATCCTTCGTGATAGCCTTTTTCTCGCTGCCCTATTTCGATCATGCCGTGAGCGACAATTATAAATATGAATGCGAATGCCAACATAATAATTGCAGTTTCCACTATCAATCTCCTTTCGATTTTGGATCACCTTTACTGCAAGAGTCAAAAGGTTCAAATCTTCTATATCCGGTATATACATTGTCATGTTTCCGGCAAATATATAATTGCGGATTCCAATTTAAACAATCTTTGCAAAATATTGCTTTCGGAATTTTGATATTTTCCTGCTGAAATTCTTCCTCTGGATTTCTCCAACTACAATCCATTATTCAATATCTCCTAACGTCATTTGTTTGTATTCTTTCCCATTGATGTTATAAACAATCTCGGCTGATGTGAAAGTCTCCGGCAATTCTAATTCTCCATCATCCTTCATTATCGCTGTCAGATTAGTTTTAATTCCGAGATTAAATCCTTCATTAAACGCATCCGTCAGCATCTTTCCTAATTGTCTATCAGTCAATATATATTTGCTATTCCTCATATTATCTTCCATGAATAATCATATATTTTCTTATACAGACCACGATTGAATTTTCCATTCATTCTTCTTACAGCCTTGTTATACTGCCTTTTGAAATATTTCGGCTTCTTGCTGCAATCAGAAAGCGACACTTTGATCAGTCTGCATTTTTCATCGTCATAATAAACACCTTTGCCATATTTCTTTTTAGTCGCATCATACAGCTTCTTCTTTAGTATATTTTCCTGTTGTGTCCGTCTGTATCCCATTAGTCTGTTCTCCTACATAAATTAGATCATCAACATATTTTCTGCCTTCGCCTTTGAAAACTGGTATCTCGGTGTCGATTGTCCATTTCGGTCTGCTGTCCAAATCATCCTGAACCTTTATGCAGCAACTTCCTCGTCTTAGATATGTCGGAAAATCATTCCAATTAATATGTTTCTCAGTAAACAACATATTCTGAATATCGTTATTTGATTTATTCTGTAGCTGTTCATGCGTGAAGTGTGCCTGTCCTAACATTTGTATGGAATTTCTGACCGCATCATTTTGTCTCCATAGCAAACAATTTGTAACTTCTTCTTTTGGCACATTGAACACTCTGGCATCAAACATCGCTCCCTTGTGCATAGCGTTAATCAATTTTTTAAAATATTCAGATATGCCGAGCATTTCAAGGTTTGCATTT
>Ga0247610_10001152_pt1 | contig 33776 bp, 26 predicted proteins | sample 174DNAGHGhighgp2_FD_193483 | JGI IMG/M metagenome (GOLD analysis project Ga0247610, IMG submission 193483) | Sheep rumen microbial communities from Palmerston North, Manawatu-Wanganui, New Zealand - 1742 DNA GHGhigh gp2 | ecosystem: Host-associated > Mammals > Digestive system > Stomach > Rumen...
TTGCACCAAGTTCTTATTGATTATCAGCGGCTTACAACGCTCAGTAGCACCAGTAGCACCATTTTATTGTTTGTAGTGATGTTATCGAGGTTTGCTGAAAACGACTTTAACTTTGATTAACTTAGTGTAATTTGGTAATTCGGTTTCTTTTGGTTACTTTTGCGCTGTAAACGTAATATAAGCAAGGGTATGGCAGATATAAAAGCAGAGTATTTGGCTTGTCCAATCAGGAATGTAATCAGTCGTTTCGGCGACAAGTGGTCGATGTTGGTGCTCTATATGCTTCACAACAACGAGACGGGCATCCTTCGTTTCAATGAGATTCGCCGTCTGATGACGGACTGCTCCCAGAAGATGCTCTCACAGACGCTGAAGAATCTGGAGCAGAGTCATCTGGTGCATCGTAAGGTCTATCCGGAAGTTCCTCCCCGCGTAGAGTATTCACTGACCGACACGGGCAAGTCCCTGATGCCAGCCATCATGGCACTTATCGCCTGGGGCAAGGAGCATTTCGATGAAGTGGTAACTGATTAACAGTGTATGACAGAGAAAGAGAAGATGTTGGCAGGACTGGTTTACGATGCCGTTGCCTCTGAACTACAAGAAGGTTTGCAAGCTACGAGAGAAGCCTTGCATGAGTTCAACATTCTCCGTCCATCTGAGACTCAGCGGAGGAAGGAGATTTTGAAGGGTCTGCTGGGGTATACTGGCGATGATAATTTCCTCATCAATCAGCCGTTCCGCTGCGACTATGGCAAACAGATTAGCATAGGCAAACGATTCTTTGCCAACTTCAACTTCACCGTTCTCGATGAAGCGCCAGTTTCCATCGGCGATGATTGTTTTATCGGTCCCAACGTTAGCATCTATACAGCATGCCACAGTACAGACCCTATAGAACGGAATACCCGTCAGGAGTGGGCAAAGCCTGTTACCATCGGAAACAACGTTTGGATTGGTGGCAGTGTCACCATTCTACCTGATGTCAGCATCGGCGACAATGTGACCATCGGAGCTGGATCGGTTGTAACTCGAGATATTCCCTCTAATACCGTTGCTGTCGGTAATCCATGTAAAGTAGTAAAGAGCCTGTGAAACAGAATTCGCTTCATAAAAGAATAAGGAAATCTAAGTCAAAACTATAACGGTATGAAAGTAAAGATACAGACAATGTTGGGCGACATCGTGGTTCGCCTGTATGACGAGACTCCCATCCACCGTGATAATTTCGTAAAGTTGGTGAAGGAAGGGTATTATGATGGTACGCTGTTCCATCGAGTAATCAAGGACTTCATGATTCAAGGCGGTGATCCAGACTCAAAGGGTGCACCTGCTGGCAAGATGCTTGGCGTAGGTGGTCCTGACTATACGCTGGAGGCCGAAATCAAAGATGGTCTCTTCCATAAACGTGGAGCCTTGGCAGCAGCACGCCAGGGAGACGAGGTGAACCCTGAGCGCCGTAGCAGCGGTTCACAGTTCTATATCGTCTGGGGACAGGTATATAACGAGGGGCAGCTTCGCCAGTTCGCCAAGCAGTTGAAGATGCAGAAGATTCAAGATACCTTCAACCAGTTGGCCAAGGAGCATCGTGACGAGATTATGCAGATGCGTCGCGAACGCAACCGTGCCGGACTACAGGAACTCCAAGACAAATTGGCTGCAGAAGCAGAGAAGCAGGTTCAGGGTAATGGTTTGACAGATGAGCAGCTAAAGATCTACTCTACCATTGGAGGCACGCCCCACCTTGACGGACAATATACCGTATTTGGTGAAGTGGAAGAGGGCCTCGATGTCGTGGAGATGATTCAGGGCACAGCTACCGCACGTGGTGACAGACCTGTTGATGACATAGAAATGCGGATTTCAATTATTGAATGATATGAAAAAGGTATTTGTTGTATTACTTTCCGTTCTCTTTCCCCTGTTGGCAAATGCTCAAACGGGTCTGAAAAAGGTGTATAACGAGGACGTCGACCCCATCGAGCAGATAGACCAAGCGATTGTCAAGGCGAAATCTGAGGGAAAATTCGTCATCTGTCAGGTTGGTGGCAACTGGTGTCCCTGGTGTTTGAGGTTTGCAGACTATATTACGAATGATACCAATATCAGCAATGTCATCAACGAGAACTTCGAGTATATCCATGTGAATTACAATCCGCGAAAGTCTCAGGGAGCAGAAAAGCTGGAGCAAGGAAAAACCCTCATGAAGCGCCTGAATAATGCAGGACGTTTCGGATTTCCTGTGCTTGTTGTACTCGATGAAGAAGGCAGGGTGATTCATATTCAGGATTCAGGCCTTTTGGAGGAAGGAGAGGGCTACAATCAAAAGAAGGTCTTGGGCTTTTTCCAAAACTGGACACCCAAGGCTGTCAAGAACTGATGTCAGAATGATGAGTAGAAAGGAATGCACTCTCTCCGATAGGACATATTTTCTGTATCGGGATGAAACAGCCACATATCTGCTGATTCAGCCAATAGACGAACACGACTTGGAGGTATTGGATCAAGAAGTCGAAGCAATCAAGGAGCTATCTGATGAGCCATTTTCGCTTGTGGCTTTTATGATAAAGGACTGGAATCAGGAACTGACTCCCTGGGGTGCACCTCCTGTATTTGGAAAAACTCCATTTGGCGATGGAGCAGAAAAAACGCTGGAGTTCGTCACAAGTCATCTGCTGCCAGAGGTTCAAGATATTATTCCTCACATCATACTTGGCGGCTATTCTCTGGCAGGTTTGTTCGCCTTATGGGCAGGGTATCAGACAAGCAAGTTTGAAGGCATTGCAGCTGCCTCCCCATCTGTATGGTACCCTCAGTGGATTGATTTTGCATCAGAGAATAAACCGCTCGCAAAGTCCGTCTATCTCAGTCTTGGCGACAAGGAGGAAAAAGCAAAGAATCCTATGATGGCACAGGTCGGCAATGCTATCCGCAAGCAGCATGAGCTATTGATGGAACAAGAGGTTAATACCATATTTGAATGGAACGCAGGCAACCACTTCGTCGATTCCGACAAGCGGATGGCAAAGGGATTTGCCTGGCTCCTAAATACTCATAAAAAAACTCTTCTTAATTCACTTTCAACAGCTTTCCATTCACAAACAATCGGTGGCCGTTAGCCTTGATGAGTGACGCATCGCCCTTCAGAGATGTAATGTAGGTATCGGCTATAAGTGTCCATGTGCAGTCATCGCCAAGGGTGACATTCACAGTTCCAGTTTCAGTAGATACTGTGTTGCCTGCAGCATTGGTTATATTGCCGCTGATGGAGCCATTGAATGTTGAACCATCCGCCAGATTCAGTGTCAGTTCAGAGTCATTGCCCACAAGGATGGTGCCTTCCAATTGCTGATGACTCGCATTAAGCGTTGCTTTGTTGCTGGCTCCCTGCCATCCGTCAGCACATACTGACAACAAAACCGTGGCAGGATCTTCATTCACCAGTTTGACATTGTTCAGAGATATAATGGCATTTGTGTTGGTCACATGGAACAAATGGCCCTGCTTATTGGTCAGCGAACCGCCATTCATCGTGAAATGCGAGTTGCCACTATCGGCATCGCCTGAGAACGACTGATAGATCATGATAGCATCCAAGAACTGTGCATGACCATTACGATTCGTATTGCTGACAGTCATCTGACAGTTGTTTAGGGTAATGCTGTTCTTGCCCTCAATGCAGACACCCTCGGACATGTTCGATGTAAGCGTAGCGTTTGATACTGTCACATCGGCAGTAGAATAGATAACAGGTGAACCAAGACCGTTACTCGTATAGCTGCCACCATCTACGGTCACGACGCCACCGCCACGATCGGTACGAATCGGAGCCGACGAACGACCGCTGGTGTTGATGGTCAGATTCTTGGCCTTTGTTACACCGCCACCTGTAGTCATGATGCCACCAGAGCCATCGCCTGTGGTGGTAATCTTAGTATCCTCGATAATGACGGTTGTGCCATCGCCCTGACCACCATTATGTCCACCGTTACCTCCGTATGAGAATACGCCGTTGGCACCTGTAGCGTTACTTGTGATTACGCCTCCTTTGATGGTTGTTGTGCTGCCACCCTTTACAAGCAGGGCAGCGTTGATACCGTAAAAGCTACAGTTATCACCACCATCAGAACTGCCTGTCTTATTGATAGTGGGCTGAGCAATGGTCACAGCCTCCTTAGTGTTTATCAGCAATGCATTCTCATCAGTCTTACTGCTTTGGTATGTCTTGCTCATCTCTGTGACAGATGTCTTCAATTCTGTAGCTCCAGAGTAGGTGATATTCTGATTACGAGAGCCGGGGCCTCCCATACCACCTGGAGGCATGGGCATACCTTGGCCTAAAGACTGCTGACCACCAAAAAGGAACTCACGGTTTATGCGCTGAGAGTAAAACTGAGGCTTTATCTTTTGATAACCCTCGTATTGCTGTTCGGTTAGGATCTTACCGATAGCCTTGTCGTACTTCTGTTGTTGCTTGTCATAGTCGTATGACTTCTCCTGTGACTGTTCTCCGGACATACCGCCTCTCGGACTTCCAGGCATTCCACCGCCACGTCCACCAAAGCCACCGCCAGGCATACCGTCTCCGAAGCCGCCACCACCGGGGCCACCCATGCCTCCGCTGGGTCTACCGCTGGGACGCACGCCCATTGGTGGACGCTCTCCTTCAGGACGTTCCATCTGCATTCCCGACGTTCCGTCGCCTACCCGTAACCTTTCACCCTCAATCAGTGTCTTATACTTCTTATTGAGCTTGGCTACTTTCTTCTGCTGCTTCTCGTCAAGCTGCAGCTCTTTGACCATCTTCTCAGTCATCTGCTCATAGGTGACTCTCTTCTGTCTTCTCGGCATATCCTCTTGTGCCATCAGAGAACATGACAGCATAAACATGCCAACAAGCATCATAATAACCTTTTTCATTTTCTTACAATTTTAGAATTATGATGCAAAAGTAAGTTCTTCTTCAGAACTATCGAAAAATAATCAACGAACAACGGGAATGATTCAACAAAGAGCATGTAATACGAAAATAAATGCCTTATTTCACTTAAAACTATTTGCAAATATAGTAATTATTGGGAAAAAATTGCTAACTTTGCACGCATATTTGGCAGTAATAAAATAGAGACATCGAGATAGTTCATGGCAATAGAACAAGCAATATTCCGCAGGTCGGAACTCCTGTTGGGCGATGAAGCGATGAGCCGCATCGGTGAGAAACGCGTGATCATCTTTGGTGTGGGTGGCGTTGGCTCTTGGTGCGCTGAGAGTCTGATTCGTTCTGGCATCAGGAAGTTGACGATTGTCGATTCCGACCGTGTGTGCATTACGAACATCAACCGTCAGCTGATGGCGACAACGAAGACTGTGGGACAGGTGAAGGTGGAGGCTCTCAAGGAGCGTCTGCTGACCATCAACCCCTCGGCAGAGATTACAGCCCTGCAACAGATTTTTACGGCAGAAACCGCTGAGAGCTTCCAACTCGACAGCTACGACTATATCATCGACGCCATCGACTCGCTGAAAGACAAGGCACTGCTCATCCTCATGGCTTGCCAGACGAAGGCGAAGCTGTTCTCGTCGATGGGTGCTGCCCTGAAGCTCGACCCCACCAAAATCCAGGTGGCTGAGTTCTGGAAGGTCAAGGGTGACCCCCTTGCCCGTGCGCTCCGCAATCGTTTTAAGCGCGACAAGCAGTTCCCCAAGCGCAAGTTCCAGTGCGTCTTTTCCGACGAGCTCTTGGAAAACAAAGGTCATAACGCTACTTGTGGCACAGAGAAGTGTATGTGTCCTAAGGCTAAGAGCGGTCCTGGAGATCCCAACATGCTCAATCACGAGTGGTGCTCGTCGAAGGCTCAAATTAACGGCACGCTGTCACACATCACCGCCATTTTCGGCTTTATGTTGGCAGGATTGGTGCTGCAAGATGCCGTGAAATAAGCCGTATATCGTCAATATACCATATTTTTGTGATGCGAAATGCCACGCTGGTGGTATTTCGCATTTTTTATTTCTGCCGTACCTTTGCACCCAGAAACATTAAATTCACTAAAAAGATATAAAGAAACGACAACAACATGAAGAAAGCAGTATTTACAATAGCATTGATTTTAGGGCTGCAGCTTAGTCTGACAGCCGTTGCACAGAATAATGATCTGATAGCCCTTCGAGTACCTCATTTTGTACGTCCGTTAGTTGAGAAGTGGGTTACTGAGTATCAGAAGTCTAACATCAACGTGGATTTCCAATTCGTTTCAGGGAAATCCCAGGATAACAACAACACGATTTCATTCACTACCGACGATGATGCCGTTGCTTTCGCGCGCTTTGCCGTACTACCCATTACCACCAAAGCATCAAAAGCACAACAGCTGATAGGATCCCATCGCCTTAATGCAAAGAAATTGAAGAGTCTCTTCTTTGAGAAGGAAGATTTTGACGAGGAAGAAGAAGACAACGACAACGAACAAGCACTCCATATCTATACAGGTAGTGGTCAACAATCTGTTTCCCGTTTCATTGCATCTTATTTCAAACAGGAGACAGCAAACTATAAAGGTAAAAAGATATCAGGCGACGACAGTTTCCTCAATACCGCCATTAGCCGCGACCCTCTGGGTATTACCTTCAACCCGCTTTCCAATATCTTTGACTTGCAGAGCCGAGAAGTGCGTAGCGACCTTGCATTGCTCCCTCTTGACATCAATAAGGAGGGTAAGCAGGTTCTCAATGAGGGACATCTCGACCAGATTATAACTTTGCTCGAAAATCAGACATATAGCGAGATTCCTGTTGGTACTATCGGACTGTCGTACAACCATGCCAACCCCGTGCTCGAAAGTTTCGTACAATGGGCTCTTGTCAATGGCACGCAGTACGTCCACGAATATGGTTTGCTTCAGTTGTCGAAGAATTATCTTGCACAGAAATAGGTTCCACAAACTTTAGCCATATATTAGTAGTATTATTTGTTTTAGATGAAGGATCGGGCCATAAGTGCCCGTTCCTTTAGAGGAGACTTGTATTTATGAAAAAGAGATTTACTTCTATCATCATAGTTTGGCTTACTGCTATTATTGCGACAGCACAAACAGTCATCACAGGCCGTATCACCGATGCACGCACAGGAGAACCACTCATTGGAGCCACATTAGTTCCAAAATCGAGTAACGAACTTGGTGCTGTGACGAACATCGACGGACAATTCACACTGACCACACGTGTAAAACTGCCACTCACACTCGATGTGCAGTTTATTGGTTATCGGTCACAGGAGGTTGATGTTTACGATGGTGCAGAATCCGTCGACATAGAACTGGTGGAAAACACCAACCGGCTTAACGAGGTTGTTGTCGTGGGTTACGGCACACAAAAGCGCACACAGCTGACGGGAAGTGTAGTAACGGTAAAGGCAGACATCTTTGAAACCTCGCAGGCCGCAACGCTTGATGGCGCATTGAGCGGACAGGTGGCTGGTCTTAACGTGACGGCCAGTAGCGGTCAGCCTGGTGCCGACAGTCAGTTGCGCATCCGTGGCGGCAACTCGGTCAACGCCTCCAACGAGCCGCTCTACGTCATCGACGGCTTTATCTATTTCAAGGATGCTTCCAACAGCAGTACGGGTTTGGGAGGATTTGCCAGCGGACTGAACCCACTGGCCACCATCAACCCTAATGACATCGAGAGCGTCGAGGTACTGAAGGACGTATCGGCTACTGCCATTTATGGTTCACGGGGTGCCAATGGTGTCATTCTCATCACCACCAAACAGGGTAAGGCCGGCGCCAAACGTGCGCATATCAGCTATACCTATAACATCGGTGTGAGCAACATCAGCAAGAAACTCGACCTGCTGAATGCCTCAGAGTGGGCACAGTTCCAGAAAGACTATTTCAGCAACAAGGGCGGCTACACCGATGCCGAGATTGCTGCTTTGGGAGGTGGTACCGACTGGCAGGATGCCGTGCTGCGCACCGCCATCGGTCAGAGTCATGAACTGAGCATCACAGGGGCAGGCGACAAGAGCCGCTATGCCTTCTCGGCCAACTATACCGACCAGGATGGTATCGTGCTGAATACAGGATTTCAGCGCTACAATTTCCATACCAATCTGGAGTGGGAACTACGCGAAGGACTACGCTTTGGTGTCAATGCCACCTACGGCCGATCCAAACAGCAGGGGCTGACCACCACTGAGGAACAGGTATTCAACTCTTCGCCCTACTCTGCAGGCATCACCAACAGCTTTGTCTATGCCCTACTGATGCCGCCTGTCATCAGTGTCTATAACGCTGACGGCTCCTACAATTTCACGAACCCCTACGAGTATGCCTACTTCGCCATCGGCGACCACGCCGCCAATCCGGTCTACGACCTCAAGGAAAGTGTGGCAGAGAACATCAACAACTATCTGTTGTCGAATGTCTGGGCGAGTTACCGTATCGGTGACCTGACACTGAAGGCATCAGTAGGTCTGAGCAGTGAGAAGCTGACGCAGAACTACTTCTCTGGTGCCTACACCTCGCTGGGTCTGGCCACTCAGGGCATAGGCGGAACTGGCAACCGTCAGACAGACATTTGGCAGCAGGAATATACCGCCACATACGCAAAGGACATCAACGACCACCACTATATTGATGCGCTGGTGGGATTTACGCGCCAGACCTCGACTTCAACATATAGCAATATCCGCACCAACCACTATACCAACGAATCGCTGAAGCAGTATAACCTGGGCGACGGTTCGGGCACCTATACTCCGCAGACGGGCATCTCAGAGTCGACGCTGAACTCGCTGATAGCGCGTGTCAATTACACGCTGCTCAATCGCTATAATGCCACTGCCACCCTGCGTGCCGACAATTCGAGCCGTTTCTCGAAAGACTATCGTTGGGGCTGGTTCCCCTCGCTGGGCTTGTCGTGGAATGTCGACAAAGAGGGCTTTCTGGCTAATGTCAAGAGCATCGACTACTTGAAGGTACGCCTCTCGGGCGGTATCGTGGGCAATCAGGAGATTCCCGACTATGCCTTTACCACCTCGTATGCCACAGGCTCGTATGCCGGCTCATCGAGTTACTCGAAGGAGAATGCGTCGAACGATCATCTGAAATGGGAAACCACCGCATCCTATAACCTCGGCTTCGACCTTGGTCTGCTGAAAAACCGCCTGAATATTGTTTTCGACGCTTACTACAAGAAGACCAGCGACCTGCTGCTTGTTGTGCCAGTAGGCTTTGCCAGTGGTGTCACCTCACAGTTGCAGAACGTTGGCAACGTGGTGAACAAGGGCGTCGAACTCAGCGTCAATGCTACTCTCTTGCAACGCAGGAAACTGCAGTGGACTGTCAGCGCAAATGCTGCTTATAACAAGAACGAGATTACCGACATGGGCACCACCAACGATGTTATCCTAGGCTCCGATAAGCAGCAGATACTGCGCCGCGGCGAGTCGCTTGGTGCTTTCTACGGCCTACAGTTTGCTGGCATCGTTCAGCAGGGAGAGGATGTCTCAAAGCTGCCTAGCGTCAACGGACAGATACCTAAGCCGGGTGACCTGAAGTTTGCCGATACCGACGGAAACGGCCGCATCGATGGTAACGACCGCGTTATTCTGGGTAGCACACAGCCCAAGATCGTCTATGGTTTCTCGTCGCAGTTCTCCTATCGTGGCTTTGATGTCTCGGCCTCCTTCTCGGGCAGCTATGGCAACAAGGTGTTTAATGCGCTGGAGCGCCGACTGGAACAGACGGGCGATTCGTACAACGTACTGACTACCGTGCTCGACTCTTGGACCCCTGCCAACGGCAGTCAGACACTCCCCCTGGCCACCAACGCCCGTCCGTTCAGCTATATCGACAGTCGCTATGTGCAAAATGCCAGTTATCTGAAACTGCGTAATTTGACCATCGGCTACAAGTTTAAGGTAGCTGGCTTGCAGTCTGTTGTTGAGAGCATTCGCCTCTACGCTACGGCATCGAACCTCTTCACCATCACACCCTATAAAGGTTACGATCCAGAAGTCAGCAGCGGCACCGACAGTGGTGTTTACCCCGCCTCGCGCACTTTCACGTTTGGAGTGAATATATCATTATAAACAAAACATAGTATTAATTTAAAGGTAAAAGGAGATTTTCAGTATGAAAAAGAAGAATTTACTTTTTGCAGCCCTTGTGGCAGTAGCAACATCGACAGGCTTTACAGCTTGCTCAAGTGACAGTGACGACAACAGCAGTAATAACAACCAGATCGACGATCAGAATGTCGTAGCCGACGATGCCTCGGCCCTTTCGCTGGTCAACGGTGTGTATAGTCACTGGCAGCCCCTGTCGTCATCGTTCTCGTTCATCATCGAGTTGAACTCCAACAAGCTCATCTCGTTCGAGGGTGAGGAGAGCGAGGCAGGTCCTGTGAACAGCCGTTTCGAGCAGGAACCAACGACATGGTATCAAGTGAAGATTTTCAATCACCTGCTGTTGGGTATCGCTCAGGACAACGAGGCCATCACCACCATCAGCAACTCGCTGAAGTTGGGCAAGGTGACACAGGCGGGTTATAATGCCGCTGTGGGTAAGGCCAAGTTCCTGCGTGGCCTGGCCTATCTGAAACTGGCCCAGCTCTGGGGCGAAGTGCCTGTATTTACCGAAGCAGGCGGTTCAACCACCGAGCGTCAGGAACTTAATGTCGTATTCAACCAGATAGTCAGCGACCTGACCGATGCCGAATCGCTGTTGCTCGACTATAGCGGTGACCCACGTGTTCCGTCTAAGCAGGCCGCTCAGGCATTGCTTGCCCGCACCTATCTGGTATGGGGTGACAACCCGCTGTCGCAGGCCGAGGTGGCAGCCATTGCCAACGGTCAGTCCGATCCGGCCTTCTCGAAGACTGATGCCCGTCTGCAGAAGGCCGTGGAGTATGCTAACAAGGTGATCAGCAGTGGCCGTCTGGCCCTTGACCCCGAGTACAACAAACTCTATGGACGTGACTACGAGTCGAACAAGCGCGGCACCAACGAGCACCTCTTTACTATTGCTCACGACGGCGACAAGAAGGATGCTCAGGGCAACCACCAGACACACTGCTCATGGACTTTCCCCTTCCAGAACGGTGAGAACGGCAATGGCTACACCCAGAACCACACCGAGGTGGCCGATGACGACCTCTACGACGACTGGAAGGCTGAGCAGCCCAACGACAAGCGTCTGGCTGAGACCTACTTCGTCGAGGTTAAGAACCCCGAGACAGGCCTCACTCACCACTACTACTCGCCCATCTATACCCCCATCAACGGCAAGGGCGTAGATCAGAGCTACGACGATGCCGAGAACCTCGAGATTAAGCAGAACTCTGTCGACCGCATCGAGATTCGCTACGCCGAGGTGCTGCTCATCAAGGCCGAGGCCCTTGTGCAACTGGGTCGCAACAGCGAGGCTGCCGAGCCCTTCAACCAGCTGCGCCGTCGTGCCGGAATCGCCGAGGTCAGCGCCCCCTCCTTCGACCAGATCAAGCGTGAGTGGGACTACGAGTTCACCTACGAGCAGTTCTCCGTGCTGAACAGCTATCGCTGGAAGGACCTCATCTCGTCAGTCAAGCAGGTGAAGAACTACAAGCACTTCGCTGACGATTGGAAGGAGAAGCAGACCTTCACCTCTGACCAGGAGGCCTACTTCCAGAAGGTGCACAACCACCTCGTGGCTAAGTACAACAACGTTCGCGGCAAGCACTACCGCCAGCCCATCCCCACAGGTCTCTCTGGAGAGGCACTCGGTATTGCTCAGAACCCCGGATATTAATCTAATAACATATCTTTTGGCTCATTCATAATAATAATTGAAAATGAGGACTGGCATAAAGGTAATACCAGTCCTCATTTTTCTATGAGAAAGAACATGAGGAAAAACGCTTTCATTTCTCTGATACCATTTAGCATCTTCGTAATTAGTGCCATCGGCATCTCTTTCGTGGGTGCTGTTGACATCAACTTGTTGGTAAGCATCGCTATCCTGGCAATACTAATTGGGGCACTGCTTACAAAAGGGAAAGACTGGTATTGGAGCACGATATTCGAGTTCTTTGGTAGCAAAACTGCTGTTACTGCTACGCTATTATGGCTCATCGTCGGGGTTTACGGTGCCATCTTGAAAGAGGGACACATCGTGGAAGGACTAGTGTGGGCGGCAGAGAGGCTACAAATAGGAGGAACAGTATTTACCGTTGCGGTATTCCTTTTCTCAGGTTTGTTTGCCATCAGTACCGGATCAGGCTTCGGCACCATCAGTGCCATGAGCATCACGCTTTTTCCCGCCGGCATCATGTTGGGAGCCAATCCTGCCCTTCTTGGTGGCGCCATCTTATCCGGGGCAGCATTGGGTGACAGTATTGCCCCTGTATCAGATACGGCGGTGATTGCTGCCAGCACACAAGAATATGCTGACGGCAGGCAAGTGGCGGATATTGGTGGAACGGTAAAGAATAGACTTTGGTTTGTACTTATCGCTGCGTTCTTCACTCTGATAATATTTGTTGTTGTGGGACTGCTGTCAAACGAATCATCAACAATCATTCTTGATGAAGATACGGATATGCAGCCATACGGGCTGACCATGTTGATTCCCACCTTTCTGGTCATCCTGCTTTCATTCCATCGAGTCAATATTTTCATCTCTCTCTTCATGGGTATGCTCTTGGCGGTGGTTATTGGCTTTTCATTTCAACTGTTTGACATGAGTGAACTCATCAGTATCAGCGATGGGAAAGTTTGCGGAGCCGTGGTTAACGGCATTGCCAGTATGGCCAACATTTGTATTCTGCTTATGGTAGTGGTATCGTTGTCGGGGCTGATTATCCGTAGTGGATGTATGGACTTTATCATTGGGAAGCTGAACAGTCATATCATCCGCTCGAAGAGGGATGCAGAGTTGACCATCTTCTCCTTGGTATCGCTAGCAGGTATTCTTATCGCTGCTGTCAACACCATTGCCAACATCTGCATTGCACCGTTTGTCAACAGCATTGGTCATCAGCACGCTCTTCATCCTTATCGTCGGGCTACGCTGTTGGCAACAGTTATCTGCACATTCCCCTTCTTCTTACCTTACGGCGGATGTGTACTATTGCTGCAAAAAGGCATTGAAGCATCGGCCTGCGGAGTAAGTATCCGTGCAACTGATGTGTTCCTCACCGCAATCTATCCCTGGACCTTATTCGTCGTGATGTTTGCGGTGTGTTTAACAGGTTATAAAAGAAAGATTCAATGAAAGAACTGACGAGACTGATTTTGGACGATATGCGTCCTGCACTGGGTGTCACGGAGCCAGGCGCTATAGCCTTTGCAGTGGCAACAGCAAAAAAGTATGTGACGGGCGATGTGAAGATCATACGCCTGGTACTTAATAGCGGGATGTATAAAAATGCCTTTACTTGTGGAATACCAAATAGTAGCGAGGTGGGCAATGAACATGCTGCAGCCCTCGGCTATGTGGCAGCTAATGCCGACAAAGGTCTGGAATGTCTTGAGGGCGTGAAACCTTATCACAACAGAGTGGCCAAGACCTTCATCAAGGAAGGGAAGGTGAAAGTAGAACTGGGCGACATCAGCAGTCGTATCTATATTTTTACCGAGATTACTACTAACGAAGGCTTTGCCAGTGTGACAATTCGTGATACGCACACCAACATCACGCAGATTACGAAAGACGGAAAAACTATCTTCGAGAAAAGATCAGATGACCAGTCGGCAAAAGAAAACAAATCCGTGCCCTTGATTCATCGCTACACCCTTCGCAAACTCTTTAGTTACGTCCATAAGGTTCCCATAGAGGAAATCAGCTTTATCCGTCAGGCCTACAACCTTAACCTGGCTCTGTTCAAGCAATCCCTCAAAAGCCGTCGCACATCATTTGCGCATTACTTGTTTAAGAAAAACGGTCAGCGCATCATTTCCGACAACGAACAAACGTCTGCCTCCCTGCTCTGCAATGCCGCTATCGAAGCACGAGTACTGGGACTTTCACTGCCCGCTATGAGCATCACTGGCAGTGGGGCTCACGGTATTATCGCCACATTGCCCCTTTATGCATCGGCGCAAGTAAACCATTACAGTGAAGAGCAATTACTGCGTGCCACAGCCCTTAGTTACCTTGTTTGCATGTATATCAAAGAATATTCCGGCAAACTATCTGCCTTTTGCGGCTGCGCCATAGCAGCAGGTACGGGCATGGCCTGCGGACTCGCATTCCTGAAAGGAGGCACTCTGAAAACGCTTCAGCTCGTCATCCAGAATATGGCTTCCAGTATCACCGGCATGATATGCGATGGAGGTAACCATGGGTGTACCATGAAGGGCATCGTTGCTGTAGATGCAGCCTTTCAATCCGTCAACTTTGCCCTCGAAGGCATCACCATCGGCAATAGTCACGGAATTAATGGTCATTCGCCTGAAGAAACCATGCGTCATATCGGCATGATTGCCTCTCCAGGTATGGTAGAAACTGAGAAAGTCATCCTAAAGATAATGACAGAGAAGGGATGATAAAAACTGTATGCCAAACGTTTGGTATGTGAAATGCCATGAAGTGGCGATTGTGCAGCTCATAGAAACCCACTACCTTTGCACCCAGTTACAAACTTTAAAATGTAGTAAGGATATGAAAAAGGTAATGAGATTGTTTTTCGCCGCGGCAGTCCTGGTGGGGTTGACGGCTTGCAACTCGAACGATGATTTTGGTAGTCAGACGATTGAGATTCCTGGTGTGACGATAGACGGTGATGTGGATTGCTGCTCAGCCGAGGAGGCGCTGCAGGTGTACCGCTTCTTGCAGACGGTGAAGATTATTCCGGAACTCTCGACAGTAGTGGACGGACAGTACAATGTCTTTGCCTACTCGAAGACGGGTTCGTTCCACACGGGTTACAACGAATTGTTCTTTGTGGCTACGAAGAAAAAGAATGGCAACTACATCAAGAACTTCGACGTGACGAACGTGACGCCGCTGATGCTGATGGTGAAGATGAACATGAAGCACAGCACACCCGTAGGTGGAAAGGTGGAGTCATTTAATAACGACTATCTGGCCGTGAAACGAACTTGGGTGTCGTTCCTGATGAATAGCAGTGAGTCAGGCTCGTGGACGCTGGGTTACGATGTAAACGTACTGGGTAGCAAAGGCGGCATCAAGGCGACTGACATCACGGTGAATGCGCTGCCTGATGGTCAGTCGTGGCTGAAGAACTTCAAGTGGAACGACCAGACGTACTTCCTGTCGCTGGTGAACCCAACGGACTGGCAGATGGGTAAGAACACCATCACGGCCTACGTGTCGCAGAAGAGCAACCCCATCACCATGCCGTACGCACTGGCTGAGGAGCAGTTCACCATCGAGATTGACCCGCGCATGCCCGACATGGGTAACCATACGTCACCTGACAATACACCTCTGACTCGTCAAGCCGACGGCAGTTATCAGGGCAATATCAACCTAACGATGACCGGTCTGTGGCGCATCCACCTGACGGTGAAGGACGCTCAGGGCAACATCGTGGCTGGTGGCGATGAGCTCGCTAATGGTTTCAGTTCACTTTATTGGGAAGTAACTATTTAAGTATGTTGACAGTTTTGCTATCCACTATACTTTTGTCAGACACGGTGACCACCGAAAAGGCGCAAAACCTTGACGAGGTGGTCATCGTTTCGGAGACGGGGCGAGGACGGAAACGCTCTGCGAAGGGACAGGTGGCCAGTATCGACGAGCACCTCGGTGAACTGAAGAACGTCAATCTGGTGCGTCGTGGCTCGTATGCATGGGAACCCGTGGTGAATAACATGCAGACGGAGCGTCTCTCTACGACCATCGACGGCATGAAGATCTTCTATGCCTGCACAGACAAGATGGACCCAGTGACCTCGTATGTGGAGAGCGGCAATCTGCAAAGCATCAGTCTGAACAGCGGCCTCGACGGCAATCCGCAGGCCACAGGCAACATCGGCGGCAGTCTCGACCTGAAACTGCGCAAGGCGGGCTTCGATAATGACGCTTTTCACGCCAGCGCCTCGGTAGGTCATGAGTGGAACGGCCGCGTGCAGGTGTATGGTGCCGATGCGGCGCTGAGCAGTCATAGGACGTATCTGAATGCGGGTGCCTTCTTTCGTCATGCCGACAACTACAAGGTGGGCGGTGGCGACGAACTGCAGTTTTCGCAGTTCCAGAAAGTGAACGTCTTTACGAATGCGGGACTTCGACTGGCCGAGAAGGATATGCTGGAGGCAACCTTCATCTTCGACCGCGCCACCGATGTGGGTTATCCTGCGCTGAACATGGACGTGGCGAAAGCTGAGGGACTGATCACATCACTGTCGTATAAGCACCTCTTTCGCAAGGCCAGTTGGGAGACAAAGGCGTATTACAATCATATCACCCACGAAATGGATGATACCAAGCGCCCCGACGTGGCGATCCACATGGATATGCCGGGCAAGAGTTGGACGGCAGGCGTCTATAGTTTGCTGACGACATCGCTGAAGCAACACGACCTCGCACTGAACTATGACCTCTATTACAATCGTCTGTTTGCCGACATGACGATGTATCCGGGTGGTGCAGCACCGATGTATATGGTGACGTGGCCCGACGTGGGGACGCTGAATACGGGAGTGGCTCTGACAGATAACGTGCGCATCGCCCGCAACCAGTCGCTACGTCTGTCAGCCAAGGTGGCTTGGCAGCAGCAGCGCCTGAACAACGAGGAGGGCTATCATGCCCTGAAGGTCTTCTTCCCTGGCATGACCGATGCATATCATCAGACAACAGGTCGTATAGCCGCCAACTATAATTTTTTAATTTTTAAATTTTTAAATTGCTCCATCGGAGCAGGTTGGGGCAGTCGTGCACCAACAGTGACGGAGGCCTACGGCTACTATCTGAACAATACGTTCGACCAGTACGACTACATCGGCAACCCCTCGCTGAAGAACGAGTCGGCAGTAGAGCTGAACGGGGCTCTGAAATGCTCAATGCACAATGCACTATGCACAATTGGAATTGAAGGAAACGTCTTTTTGTTTAGTAACTATATCATCGGCCAGTTCGAGACGCGTCTGTCGCCGATGACCGTTGGTGCCGAGGGTGTGAAGGTTTATGGCAATATCTCGCATGCCACCATTGCCAATGCTTCGCTGACGGCTGAGTGGCAGTTGACTGAACAGCTGCGCTGGAATGGCAAAGTGGGCTATAGCAGTGGACGCGATGCTGACGGTGACCCACTGCCACTTATCTCCCCCGTCAGTTGGCAGACGGAGTTGCAATACCATTACAAGCGTCTGCAAGTTGGAGCCGTTGTGAAAGGTAACGCCCGCCAAAGCAACTACGGCGAAAAATACGGCGAGACGGCTGCCAAGGCTTGGACGATTCTGAACCTCGCTGCGCAGTATCAATTATCAATTGTCAATTATCAATTGTCAATTAGGGTGGGTGTCGAGAATCTTTTCGACAAGCAGTATGCCACTTATGCCGACTGGAACCACATTCCCCAGAAAGGGCGCAATATTTATATGAATTTGACGTTTGAATTATAGGATGAAAAAGACGTTATTATGGATTGGTTCACTCGTAGTGGGTGCCATTTTTGGTGTGTTGGGTTTAGAGTGGCTCAACACGACAGCTGACTTTGTGGCAGCGGTATATACGCGTCTGTTCCAATTGTTGGCTGTGCCAACCATCGTGCTGGCAGTCATCACAACCTTTGCTACTTTCGGTTCGAAAGGATCTGGTCGTATCTTTGGCCGCACATTGATTTATACCCTGCTGACAACCTTCACCGCTGCTGCTGTGGGAGCATTGCTATATGTGGTGATTGCCCCTGGAAATCTACCTGCAGAAGCCATCAGCAGCACTACTCAGCCCTCAGACATCAGCCCTCAGACATCATTATATGATCATATCTTGAACGTCATCCCCAACAACATCGTCAAACCCTTCCTCGAAGGAAATGTCCTCTCTTTGTTGCTACTGGCCTTTGCCGTCGGCATCGGGTTGTCGAAATTGCCTGAGGGTGAGAATAAATCTGTTGTTGTTAAGGGACTGTTAGGGCTTCAGGAGCTCCTTTTTCTGCTCATCCGATGGCTCATCTGGACGCTACCCCTCGGCATTGTGGCTTTCTCCGCCCAACTCTCGGCCCAGGTTTCTGCAGGTGTCGTGGCCGACTCCATCGGAAAATATGTCCTGGTGGTGCTGGGCGGCAATGTCATTCAGTTCTTCATCGTCCTGCCGCTGTTCCTCCTGGCTCGCGGTTTGAATCCTATTCATATTTTGGGAAAGATGATGCCCGCCGTCTTGATGGCCCTCTTTACCAAGAGTAGTGCAGCTACCCTACCTGTTACGATGGAGTCGGCAGAACAGCGATTAGGGGTTCGTAAGGAGATAGCCCGTTTTGTATTGCCCATCTGTACCACCATCAATATGAATGGTTGTGCCGCATTCATTCTCGTTACCTCACTCTTTGTGATGCAGAACGGTTGTACACCGCTTACGTTAGGCACCATCTTACTATGGCTGCTTATCTCTGTGGTTTCTGCTGTTGGCAATGCCGGTGTCCCCATGGGCTGCTTCTTCCTGACACTTTCGCTGATGTCGGGCATCGGTGCACCCGTCGCCATCCTGGGTGTCATCCTACCCATCTATACCATCATCGATATGGTGGAAACGGCCGAAAATGTATGGTCAGATTCCTGCGTTTGTGCGATGACTGACCACGATTTGAAGTGATTTATAACGATATACCAAACTTATGATATACGGAATGACATAATAGTGGGATTGTGTACGCATGAAATTTACCATACCTTTGCACCCAGATTTATTTAATGAACGTTTTAAATATTGATATTCAGACACTTATGATTTAAACGGTAGAAAAAAAATGGCATGGAGCGTTCCTTCTTCAACTGAGCCCGCTTCACATCGACATTCTTCTGGAGCAGGGCCAACTCAGGGCGGTTGGCGATGTCATCGCTGATATTTGCGCTTGTGCAACGACTGTTGAGAATAAGGCCATAAGTATAAAAAGATTCTTCCTCATCTTATCCGTTTTTTATAAATACGGATGACTTAAACTAGAAAAAGTTGTCACTTTCGGAGGCAAAAAAGAAGTGACAATGAAGCACAAAACAAGAACAGAACGCGTGTATAACGAAGCTACCGGTTGGTACGAAACACGCGAAGTTGAGTTAAAAGGTTACACATTCACGGACGATGACCGTATTTTGATCGTCCGTGAATACCTTGAAAGCGGCGTTTCCGCAGAGAAAATCATCAAGAAGTATCACATTAGCAGCCGTTCGGTGCTGTTTTCTTGGATGGACAAGTTCCTGAATGAAAAAGATTTGTTACCTTTGCAGCAGGAATCAATTTCTGAAGAGGACATGGCAAAGACAAAGGACGAACGCTTAAAGGAGAAGGACGCGGAGATCAAGCGTCTTCGCAAGGCGTTGGAATTGGAGAAACTCCGTTCCCATGCCTATTCGACCATGATTGACCTTGCAGAGCAGACCTTTAATATCCCTGTAAGAAAAAAATCTGGCACCAAACAGTAAGTCTGCTTCGCGAAGACGGCTCAGGGGCAGCCCTGAGTACGCTTTGCGGGCTGTTTGGTTACAGCAGACAGGCATATAACAAGCGAGATGACAAAGAAGGCTTTGCCGAGGATGCCATAGAACCCATCATCATGGAGAAGGCTCGCGAGTATCGCAAGTCCAATCCTGGACTGGGCGCGTCCAAGCTGCATGCAATCCTAAAGAAAATGTTCGACGATACAGGCTGTTTTCCTGGTCGTGACGCATTCATAGAGATGCTTCGCAAGCATGGGCTTATGGTACGCATCAAGCGTCGTAGGCGTTACAAGACGACAGACTCCGAGCACAACTACCGCAAGTATCCAAATCTCATCAAGGATCTCGTTCCGACCCGTCCCAACCAAGTATGGGCCAGTGACATCACCTATGTAGAAACAATAGAAGGCGTATGTTATCTGTCGCTTATTACGGATCTGTACTCACATAAAATTGTAGGCTGGTCTGTCGGACCGACACTTGAAACGGTGTATCCGATAGAGGCTCTCAATATGGCCTACAAAACTATCGATGACGATACGGCAAGAAGCCTTATACACCACTCTGACCGAGGCTGCCAGTATTGTAGCCAGATGTATGTTACTATCCTTAAAAGCAGGGGAACGCAAATCAGTATGACGCAGAGTGGCGACCCGTTGGAAAATGCTGTTGCCGAGCGTGCCAACGGCATACTGAAGACTGAATGGCTCTACAGAATGACCATCCCGACACGTAAGGCATGCAAGAAGGAACTGACCCGCATCATCTCTTTCTACAACGACGAGAGACCGCACATGAGCATAGGCAACCAGACACCATCAGTGGCGCATACTCAAAGGGGACCGCAGCAGCGAATGTGGAAAAATCCTTGGGAAAATGCAGATTCTTAAAGAAAAGTTTGTATCTTTGCACACGATTCAGAACGATAAGAACGTAACCTGGTCAGTGAAACTGCCGCGAAAGGGTTAACCCTTTCAGTTGTAAGAGCAAAATGCAGACAACCTGTTCAGTCTAACTGATAACCAATATCGTTATAAGAATCAAAAGAGGTAAACGCTTTTAGTGAGATAGTAATTATTGTAATAACCAGTTAAGTTTAACTCTCCAAAAAGTGACAACCTTTTTCAGTTAAGGTCAGGATGAGAAAAGAAGAATACTTAAAATGCTAAACACACAAGAATATTGCGTTCACATATGATTGGTTATATATTATCCTGCTTATTAAACTATCAAATATGACCGCAAAGTTAATAATACATAAAACATAACCGTACTCGTTACATGTTTAGATATTAATTCGTATATTTGCACTCATGAGTACAAGATTAGACGCACAAAACCAGTCGCCAGCAAGGATTATTCTCTTCCTTGGCCAACAATTCAAAGCTACACGGATAGCCTTACAAATCACTCAGCAGGAAGTGTCAGAAAAGACAGGTATCAGCTTGAGTACCATACGCCGTTTTGAAAACGGACTGACTTTTAACCTCACGTTGGCACACTTCATTGCACTGCTTCAGGCCATCGGCTTTGCCGACAATCTGAAGGATACAATCCCTGAGATGCTGCCTGACCCTAACTTATTATTCAAGATGCAAAGCAAACAACGCAAACGAGCAAGTCATGGAAAACGTAGTATTGGTTAAGATTTGGGGCAAGCCCGTAGGCACCATTATGTGGGACGTTCACCGCAAACGTGCCATTTTCAGTTACGACAAGGAGTTTATCAGTCGAGGCGTTGATATCGCACCACTAACGGCATCCATACACAACCCTCGCTACAGTCTGCCGTTTTTAGGAGAGGCAGACAGGGATATCTTCTCAGGACTGCCTGCCTTTATTGCTGACTCATTGCCTGGCGGTTGGGGTAACGCTGTCTATAGCGCTTGGATAGCAGAACATCATTTGAGTTCAAAACAGATAACCCCCATTGACAAGTTAGCCTTTATCGGAAGTCGTGGTATGGGTGCTTTGGAGTTTGAACCAGCTATTCCTGTCAACGAAAACAAGGATATCGCCTTGAATGATCTATATCTGCGAGCTAAGGAGATTCTTGAAAGCCGAGAGCAAGTTTCGGCAGACACCCACCACTTAAATATGGACGTGCTCTACGAGGTGGGTACGTCAGCAGGCGGCAATCATGCCAAGGCTGTCATAGCCATCAATAAAGAGACAGGCGAGATTCGCAGTGGTCAGATTAACCTGTCGGAGGATCACACCTATTACCTGCTGAAGTTTGAGGAACACGAACACTATCCACTGACACGTATTGAGATGGCTTATTACGATATGGCACAGTTGTGCGCCATTCACATGATGCCTTCAAAGCTAATCGACATTGGAAACGAGCGACATTTCCTGACGGAACGCTACGACCGTCAGAACGGACAGAAAATGCACACGCAGACGCTAGCTGCCATGATGCCTGATGCTTCTTCATATGAAGACCTAATGGACGTTTGTCTGAAACTGCAACTGTCATATAGTGAGGTGGAAGAGACCTATCGACGTGCTGTATTCAACATTCTGACCACTAACGTAGATGCTCACATCAAGAACTTTTCGTTCATGATGAAAGAAGGAGAGTCATGGCATATCACCCCAGCCTACGATCTGACATTCTCATGCTTCAATCCTGGCAACAAGTTCGATCCAGCCCACTTCCTAAGCCTCAACGGCAAGACTATGAATGTCAATGCCAATGACCTGCTGACATTGGGACGCATCTATAATATCAAGAATCCCAATGCCATTATTAAGGAATGTGTGGATGCTGTCATGGAGTTCAGAACGATTGCTGCGCGTTATGATGTCAGCGAGCCTTGGATAGAAAAAGTCGAGCGCCACTTTGTTGAGATGTCACCCGACCTACTATCTGGATTGCATGGCTATAAGCCCCATGTGTTCAGCTTTATCCTGCAAGGCATTCATGTGGAGGATGCGCAGTGGGAAGAGATGGGCAATGGCGCCATGCGACTGACGGCCCGTCTCAACGGACAGGAGTATAAAGCCACCTTCAGTGCCAAGTCACTCAATGGCAAGCTGGCCATTGAACGGGGCGGAACGAAAATGACGCAGGAAGACTTGCGCCAATTCGTGGAAGAGTTATTCATTCCAAAATATTTGGAACGGAATCCCCAATAGCATGATTTTAACGAAGCATTTAAGCTAAAGCGGAAGCAAGATTCAAAATAGCGTTTTTTCCTTTCTACTGCATATTATGTTATTTTAATGTGCTTTCTTTAAGGATGATACAAAAAGTGACGTTTTTGTAACACACAGAAAATAGGGTTTCAAAGAAATATCCTAACTTTGCAAACGAAAACAGAAAACGTAACCTAACTGAAGTCACAATGACCGCAAATGCAACACAGGAAGCTAAGGGCTTCTACAAACTCTCCTGGATTCAACGTATTGGATTCGGTTCGGGCGACTTGGCTCAGAACCTGATTTACCAGACCATCAGCATGTATCTGCTGTTCTTCTACACCAATGTCTACGGGCTTAAGCCTGCCGACGCAGCTACCATGTTCCTGGTCGTCCGACTGGTCGATGTATTATGGGATCCCTTGGTGGGAACCTATGTCGATAAACACAACCCACGCTGGGGCAAGTACCGTTCCTACCTGGTATTAGGTGGACTGCCACTGACAGCCTTTGCCGGACTCTGCTTCTTCGACGGATTCTCCCCCTCACTACTCTATGCATACGTCACCTATGTGGGCATGTCGATGCTCTATACGCTCATTAATGTGCCCTATGGCGCATTGAACTCCTCGCTGACCCGCGACACCGACGAGATTACGACGCTGACTTCCGTCCGCATGTTTCTGGCTAACGTTGGCGGACTCTGTGTAGCCTCAGGTATTCCCCTTGTTGTGGCCGCATTTGCCCCTAAAGATGCTAGCGGTGAAGCCATCATCAGCACGCCCGGCGCAGCCAATGCCTGGTTCATTACCATGAGTCTGTATGCGGCTGTAGGATTGCTGCTGCTGGTGTTCTGTTTCTCGCAAACCAAGGAGCGTGTGGTGATGGACGCCAAGGATATGGAGAACGTGAAGGTATCAGACCTCTGGACAGAGTTCACGCGCAACCGTCCCTTACGCGTTCTCGCGTTCTTTTTTATAACAGCTTTTGCCATGATGTCGGTAGGCAATGCCGCTGGCTCCTACTATATGACCTGCAACCTGCAGGCTACCAGCGACCAACTGGCTATCTTTATGGGATTAGGTTCCGTGCCGGCCTTTATCTTTATGCCTATGGTTCCCGCCATTAAGAAGAAGGTAGGTAAGCGGGGTATGTTCAACATCTTCCTCACCATCGCCATCATTGGTATGGCCATTCTCTATGTAGTCTCCGTCATCCCAGCCTTGAAGACGCAGATGTGGATAGTCTACACGGCACAGTTTATCAAGTCTACGGGTGTCATCGTGGCCACGGGTTATATGTGGGCATTGGTACCAGAGGTCATCTCCTATGGCGAGTACACCACAGGTAAGCGCATCTCTGGCATCGTCAACGCCCTGACGGGTATCTTCTTCAAGGCCGGAATGGCCTTAGGTGGTGTTGTCCCCGGCTTGGTGCTGGAATATGTAGGGTTCAATGCCAAGGTTACCCAGCAGACGGCATTTGCCGAGCAAGGCATCCTTTGGCTGGTCTGTGTCATCCCTGCCCTGCTGTTAGGTCTTGCGATGTTTATCATCTCACGATATGAACTGACCGATAAGGTTATTGACGACATCAATATCGCAATCGAGAAACGTAACAGATAAAAAGCATCATGAGTTTTAATAAATTAGTAGTTTTGTTTGTATTTGCCCTGATTGCGCGTCAGGCATCCGCTCAAACCCTGAAGGATGCCTACCGCAATCTATGGCGTACAAGTGTAAGTGTCAACCAGTGGCAGGTTGAGGGCGACCAATCCAAAGACTGGTCTATCGCCGTCGAGAATTTCGACTGGGTAGTCGCTGAGAACTGCATGAAATGCGAGGTGGTACACCCGAAGGAGGGCGTCTACGACTTCACGCTGGCAGACCAGTTTGTAGACAAAGCCAAGGCTGCAGGTCTGAAGGTACTGGGACATTGTCTGATCTGGCATTCGCAGTGCGCCAAATGGTTCCATTACGACGACGAAGGAAAACTCGTTAGCCCTGAAGTGCTAAAAAAACGCATGCGCGAACATATCCTCACCGTCATGAACCACTTCCGGGGTCGTGTAGATGCCTGGGATGTGGTCAACGAGGCTTTTGAGGATGACGGCACTCCCCGCAAAAGTCTGTTCTATCAGATCTTAGGCAGCGACTATATCCCCCTGGCCTTCCAATATGCGCATGAAGCCGACCCCACCGTGGAACTTTACTACAATGACTTTTCCATGAACAAGGCCTCGAAGGTAGAGGGTGTCTGCCGCTTCTTCCGTCCGCTTATCCAACAGGGACTGCCTATTACGGCCATCGGCATGCAAGGCCACATGATTCTGGGGGACAACGATATTCAGGAGTATGAACACAGCATCAGCACTATTGCCTCATTGGGTGTGAAGGCATTCTTCTCTGAGCTCGACCTCTCGGTACTCCCCAACCCCTATAATTTTTCTGGCGCAAACATCAGCGACAACTTTGCCTACCGTGCCGAGTTAGACCCCTACAAGTCAGGACTTCCCAAGCGCCAGGAGACTGCTGCCGAGCAGTTCTGGATTGACTTCTACAAACTCTTGCTACGCCATCAGAAGGATATTCTGCGTGTTGGTTTTTGGTGCCTGCACGACGGTTGTTCCTGGCGTAATGATTTCCCCATTCATGGTCGCACCGACTATGCCACACTATTCGACCGCCAAGGTCAACCCAAACCCGTTGTCAAGAAAATCATCCAATTAGTCAAGTAATATGAAACCACGTTATCTTTTCCCATCCGATTATATGGCCGATCCCTCGGCCCATGTGTTCAACAACCGTCTGTATATCTATCCTTCACACGATCGTGAGGCTGGTCATGCCTTCGACGATGATGGTGGTCATTTCCAAATGCGCGACTACCATGTGCTGTCATTCGACGATGTGGAGAAGGATGCAGCCACCGACCATGGCGTCATACTCGACGTCGACCAAGTGCCCTGGGCTGAAAAACAGCTATGGGACAGTGATGTGGTCGAAAAAGACGGCCGTTACTACCTCGTTTTCTCTGCCAAGGACTACAATGGGGTATTCCATCTGGGCATAGCCGTCAGCGATCGTCCTGAAGGCCCCTTCGTACCTCAGCCCCACCCTATCCGAGGCTCTTTCAGCATTGACCCCTGTGTATTCAAAGACGACGATGGTCAGATATACACCTACTTTGGTGGTTTGTGGGGTGGACAGCTGCAATGGTACCAAGCTCCTCAGCGCCTCGTTAGCAATGGCGTTGACCTGGGTCCTGCCGCCGACCGCAAGACACAGCTCTATGCTCCGGCTGACGTCCCTGCACTAAGCAGCTTCGTGGTTCGTATGAGCGACGACATGATGCAGTTTGCTGAAGCACCCCATTCTGTTGTCGTGCTCAACGAGCAGGGCCAGCCGATGAGTGCCGGTGATCCTCACCGTTTCTTCGAGGCTTCGTGGATGCACAAATATCAGGGAACCTACTATTTCTCCTACTCTACAGGTGACAGCCACCTGCTCTGCTACGCCACTGCCGACAACCCCTACGGTCCTTTTACATTCCGTGGTGTACTGCTCGATCCCGTCGTAGGATGGACCACCCATCACTGCATCGTAGAATACCATAACCAATGGTATCTGTTCTATCACGACTGCCAGCCGTCAGGTGGCGTTACTCATCTGCGTTCGCTCAAAGTGCAACGGCTCTATTATCGTGCTGATGGAAGCATTGAGAAAGTCGAGAATGAATAGTCAAGACACCATCACCCAGTATTACCAACAACACCATGGCGAACTGCTCAACTATGTGATCAGCCGCCTTCAGGGTGCAACCGAGGCAGAAGACATCGTCCAGGATGTCTTTCTGCGCCTCATATCCAGCCAACAGCTGATTACCACCGTGACGTTGCCGTCACTGGTGTATACGATGGCACGCCACCTAATCTGCGATTACTACCGCAGACGCAAGCCTCGTAAGGACTATGAATATGAGCTGCAATATACTGCACCCACTGTGGTTTCCTGTACCGAATCATTAGTGGCGATTCATGAGGTGGAACGCGAGGTCGAACAATGTCTCAGCCGTCTGCCAAGCATTTGCAGCGAAATCTATCACCTGCATCTGTACGACAATATGCAGGTCAGCGACATATCGCAAGCCTTAGGTCAGCCCTACAAGACCGTGGAATACCGCTTAGGAATGGCCCGCAAAGAAGTCAGGAAACGATTAAGAAACGTATCATGAAGAGAACCTTTTCTATCTACATCATTATATTATTGAGCATCTGCACACTGCATGCTGAAGATGGCAGCCGATTGTGGCTACGCTATCCCGTCTGCCACACCGCCGAGGTCACTGGTCATCCATGTTTAGCTGCCGACATCCTGCGCAACTACTTTCCTGGGCGCAAGGTCACCCTGCAACTACACACCCTTGCCGACAACAACGAAGCCTACCAGATAGTCGGTTCCGCCGATAGTGTGTGTATCAGTTCAGGCAGCGAGCCAGGTTTGCTCTATGGTGCCTTTGCCCTGCTGCGCGGTGAGCGTGGCACATCAATTCCCGCTTTCCAATACCGGCTGTTGAACCATTGGGATAATCTCGACGGAACTATCGAACGAGGTTATGCCGGTCAGAGTATCTTTTGGCATCCGGATAGGCACTTTGATGCCACGCATATCAAGGACTATGCGTTGGCCAATGCTTCGATAGGCATCAACGGTACGGTACTCAACAACGTCAACGCCTCGCCACGCATGCTGACCACACCCTATCTGCGGCAGGTACGCCAGATAGCAGACCTGCTGCGCCCCTATGGCATCAAAGTCTATCTGAGCATTAACTTCGCCACCCCCATGGCACTGGGAGCAACGCGTACTGCCGACCCAACAGACCGGCATGTCATCAAGTGGTGGAAGCATAAGGCCAAGGAGATCTATCAGCTCATCCCTGACTTCGGAGGCTTTTTGGTGAAAGCCAACAGCGAAGGACAGCCAGGCCCTAGTGATTATGGTCGCAGTCATGCTGAAGGTGCCAACATGCTAGCCGACGCCTTACAACCCTACGGTGGCATCGTGATGTGGCGCTGTTTCGTATATGGTGCCAACCATAAAGGCGAAGATCGTGTCAAGCAGGCGGTATCCGAGTTCAAGCCCCTCGATGGACAGTTCCATGCCAACGTCATCCTGCAGACAAAAAACGGCCCGCTCGACTTCCAGCCGCGCGAACCCTACAGTCCCATCTTCGACCAGATCAAACTGACTCCCAATATGGCTGAGCTACAGATTACCCAGGAGTATCTTGGCCAGTCACGTCATCTGGTCTATCTGGCACCCATGTGGAAAGAGTTCTTTAGCACACTCGCCACCCCATTGAAGGGTGTTGCTGGCGTAGCCAACATCGGTGACGACACAAACTGGTGTGGTCATCATTTCTCGCAAGCCAACTGGTATGCCTTTGGCCGACTGGCTTGGAACCCTTCACTCAGTTCTGAGCAGATTGCCCGCGAGTGGCTTTGTCAGACGTTCACTGGTGACAACAATTTTGTCAGCACGATGCTGACAGTCATGATGGAGAGTCATGAAGCCTGCGTCAACTACATGATGCCCTTAGGCCTGCACCACATCTTCCAGTTTGACCATCACTATGGTCCGGAACCTGATGGTTTCAAGGCTGACTACCCCTTAGAGTGGTGTCCAGTATACTATCATCAGGCCGACAAGCAAGGCATTGGCTTCAATCGCAGCCATACAGGCACTGATGCCACGAGTCAGTATCGTGAGCCATTTCGCTCCTTGTACGACGACATCAACACCTGTCCCGACGAACTGTTGCTGTGGTTCCATCATGTTCCCTGGACGCACCGCATGCACGATGGCAGCACACTGTGGGAATCCATGCAATATCACTACCAGCTTGGCGTCAATACCGTTGAACGTCATCACCTCATCTGGCACTACCAGATGCGACACTTGGTCGACGCTCAGCGATGGGAGGAAGTGGACAACAGATTGCACCACCAGCTGGACAATGCCCGCCAGTGGCGCGATGTATGTCTCGACTACTTCCGTCAATTTGCCGAGTGAGTGCTCTCGCTTGATTTGTTGTGTTCCGTCATATACTCTCGAGGAGTCATTCCATAGTATTTCTTGAATGTCGTTGAGAACGACGGCACATTACCGAATCCGCAGGCATAGACAACCTCCGTCACGTTCATATTTCCTGATGCCAGCAGATGAGCAGCCTGCTTCATTCGTAAGTTACGGATGAAGTCGTGTGGGGTCTGTCCTGTCAGCTCCTTCATCTTACGGTGCAGGTGAACACGGCTGATACCCACCTCTTGGGCTATCAGGTCAACGCTCAAATCGCTGTTGGTCAAATTCTGGTTAATCGCTTTCATCACACGAGCCATCAGTTTGTCATCAGGCGACTGCATGACCACATCGTCCACCTGTTCCTCCAGCCGGTCATTACGGCCGTATTTCAGTTGTAACTGCTGACGGTTATGAATCAGATTCGCCACAGTACGCTTTAGAACATTCATATTGAATGGCTTCACAATATAGGCGTCGGCACCCGTCTCCAGACCTTCCAACATGTCCTCATCACGATTCTTAGCGGTCAGCAGGATGACCGGTAGATGACTCGTCGTCGCATTTGACTTGATTTTCGAACAGAGCGTGTTACCATCCATCTCTGGCATCATCACGTCGCTAATCACCAGATGGGGCAGTTGCTTGTGAATCTCGCTTAATGCCACACGGCCGTTCTCACAGGCCACCACCTCATAGGCGGCCGACAGTTCCGTCTTCAGGTATTCGCGAATCTCGGCATCATCCTCAGCCACGACGATACGCAAATGCCGGGTGCCCTTGGGCAATTCGCTTTCTGCCACAGGCTCATCCACCAGCTCTTCCTCAAGCAGACTGACGTTATGCGACACGTCTTGCTTGTCGGTCACCATCTCGTCGGCCTGCAAGTGGGCGTTGCCCAACGGGATGGTTACCGTAAATTCACAACCTGGGCCATCGCTATTATTCTGCACAGCAATGGTACCGTGGTGCAGCTCTACCAACGACCGTGTCAAGTCCAAACCGATGCCAGTACCTGTATTGCGGTCATTGGCATTCGAAGGCAATTGATAGAAACGCTCGAACACTTTATCCAACTTATCTTTGGGAATACCCTCACCGGAGTCCTTGATAGTGATCTTCACCTGCCCTTCCATCTGGGTGACACCCAAATGGATCTGTCCGCCTGTCGGGGTGAATTTAAAGGCATTGCTGAGGATGTTGACCACCACCTTGTCAAAGTGTGCACGGTCAATCCATACCGGTAGATGCTCCGTGTTGTGATCGTAGCTGAACTTGATATTCTTCGCCCTGGCCTGCTGGGCAAAGAGTGTATAGACATCACCAACAAACGAAATAAGTTCGGTCTCGCACATACGCATATGCATCTGTCCCTTGTCTATCTTTCGCAGATCCATCATCTGGTTAATCAGTCCTAAGATGCGCTCGGCATTACGACGCATCGTCTCGTAGATGCTGCGGCGCTGCGAGTCATCATCCTGCTTGATCAGTGAGAGCAACGGAGTCACGATGAGCGTCATAGGCGTACGGATCTCATGCGAAATGTTCATGAAGAACTTCAGTTTGGCATCGGCCATTTCCTCGGCGTGAATATGTTCCTGTAAGCGCAGATGATCCTGCTCTTTACGACGACGAAGACGAAGATAGTACCAAATGGCTCCTAGAGCAGCCAGCACGTAGATGACATAGGCCAGTGGAGTGTTGTACCAAGGTGCATGAATAATGACGGTAAAACAGCGCTCGGGAGTAGTCACATCGTTACGCTGAGCCACCACACAGAAATGATAGGTTCCTGGCGACATGTGGCTGAACGTGATCTCGTTTACACCAGGTTGCAGGCGCACCCACTCCTCATCGTTGATACGGTAGCGATATACGATATGCTCAGGGTTATCGAAGGTCAGCGTCGACAACTGCAGGGCAAAAGAGTTGTCGCCAGGACTCAGCACGAAGCGGTTGGAGGCAATGACCGTCGTGTCGGTCACCTGCCAGAAACCCGACATCGTACCAGGAATAACGGACTCGCCATTCACTTTGAAGTCCACCAGCTTTACCTCTGCCCGCCATTCGCTTTTTCGGATGTCATCGGGATTAAACCACGTTATACCACCCAATCCTCCGAACAACATCATGCCATCAGGATCAGTCCATGAAGCACCATTGCTAAACTCGTTAGATTGCAAACCATTATCTACATAGTAGTTGGTCACCCGCTTCGTCTTCGGATCCACACAGCACAGTCCATGGTCTGTGGCTATCCAAAGGTTGTTATTCTTATCCTGCTCTATACTGCAGATGCCGTTGTCGCCCAATCCACTCTCAATGCCATGTTTATGCATGCTATGTTTCTTCAAGTCGTAGCAAAGTAGTCCATCGTTGGTACCGATGCGTAGCTTATGTCCAAACTCACGAACGACACGGATGGGCACACCATAGTTAGGGCAGTTTACGCCACCAAATGTCTCCAGCCAATTCTCTGTCTCAATATTCATCGCACAGACACCCATTGTCGTAGCCGCATAGACACGCTTGCCGTCAGGCGACAACGAGAGATGTGAAATATAGTCATTGACAATACGATTGACCTTACGATCAAGGGTTGACTTCTCTGTGGATGTATAGGCCTTCAGTTCACCGGAATTCATGTCCAGTCGAAGCAAGCCTTGTCCCATGGTTGCTATCCATAGGCGTCCCTGCCTGTCAGCCTCAAGGCCAAACACACTGACGGTTGGTCCTTGTGGCAACTGATGGGGATGGTAGGTTAACGTCTTCGTATCAATCCATCCCATACCTTCCTTATAGCTTCCTGTCCATACGCGTCCCTGCCCGTCCTCGGTCATGCCGAGTATGGTGGCGGGAAAATGCTCTTTGAAATGTTTTATCGGTTTGCCTTCAGCCGTCAAACAGTACAGTCCATCTTTGTCCGTTCCCACCCATACATAGCCATTCTTACTTTTAAGCACGCTCGTGACAGTGGCGGTACCGATCACGTTGTGGGCTCCTAACTTATATCCCATGTATGAGAAACCTGACTCGCTGGCAGGCTGCATATAGACACCCTTCTGTAGCAATCCTAGCCAATAGTTGCCATTCAGATCCTCCACAATACTATAAACTTTGGTCTTGGACAAGTCAACCTCTCGGCTGTAGAAAGGATTATCCTCCAACAGTCCGGTTTGTGGATGGTATATGGCCAACCCCGTTCCATCGCATCCCATCATGATGTCGCCAGCACGGTTCACGTAAAGCACGGCGATATGCATCGAACCCGTGGCGGTTATGTGTTCGAAACGTCCGTTCTGCCATTTGAACATACCGTCGTTTGACGTGCCCACATAGATTTGTCCTTGATGGTCTTCACACACATCAAGCACCGATGCCCGCTCTGTCTCACCACTGAAAAACGGTTTCACCCCCTTGCCGTCGTATAGCCAAAGGCCTTGGTCTTGAGTGACAATCCAAAGACGCTCCTTGCTATCCTCCATTAGCTTTGCCACCATTTTCAAGGGTTCTAATACGCCACCAATCTCGTGGGCATTCTCACCATCCGTCATCTGCATCACTCCATGTCCTGACGTGCCCACCAATATGTCTCCATTTTTCCGTTCTACCAGACTGGTCACATAGCATGGCAGCACTTGACCATCCACAGCATGAGTCTTCACGTCACGGAATCGTTGTCCATCGTACGTCTGGATGGCTCCCCACATACCGATATAGAACAACCCGTTACGGTCTTGCAACATACAGTTCACGTAGTTGCTCGCCATACCCATCTGGCCGTTCTTCTCTTTTTTGAATATCTGATATCGGTATCCGTCGTAGCGGTTTAATCCGTTACGTGTGGCCGACCAAATAAAACCATCATGGTCGATAAATACTTGTGTGGTGAAACTGCTCGACATCATATTGTCAGCATCAAAGTGTTTCCCCGTCTGTGCTTCGATGGTTAGTGTCACCAGTGTTAGCAGTATTACTACTTTACTTCTCATACGTTGTAATCATTAGTTAGTTTGAATCTGGGGGCAAAGGTAACAAATTCTAAAATACCAACCAAACTTTGCGCCACGTAACATCGAAAAATGTTACATGACGCAAAGTTTTAGATATATCTGACGAAGAAAAGGGGCCTTAATCCTTGCTATAATTAAAGCTGTCAATGTCTACATATCCACCCTTTCGTTTGGTGGCATAGCAGAAAATAGCAATCTTAGAACCCATAAAGAAACGTTGCCAATCGAAACGCATCTTATAGTCATTCGATCCGATTTTCGTCCACTGCTGGCCATCGAGGCTGTAGTAAAAATTAGCAGCATCACGTCCGCCGTGTTCACCTAATCGGAAGTCGGCATCCACACGTAGCCATATCGTATTCTGATTCAAAGGCACACTTTCCACACATTGTTCAGTGACTTGTTTTACGGCTTTGTCGTTATCCGTTAAGGTGACATTCATCTCCACCATTTCCAAGACCAATCGGCGACCGATTTTCCTGACTGCCAGCGCACCGGTCTCACTATTGAAAGCTGCCAATCCAGCGCAATCGCCATCCTTCATGTGTGATAAATCCATCTGGACAGCAGAACTACACGTTGGACCTTCCATACGCTGCGTAAGCGTATTAGGTGCCAAGTAGAGATTGTCCACAACCGTGCTAGTCTTTAGTCGTAGAAATCCTGGACGCTCCGTCAACGACCATGCCTCATCCTTGGGGTTATGATTCCACTGCCAATGTTTGCCCAACTGTGTGGACGAGAAGTCATCACTGCAAACGATGCCTCGTTCAGGCTCACCACTTCTCAATACGCGCATACGCTCTGGTACACGTCCTTCTTCGTCGCCTAACATCGGCCACCCATCAATCCAACGGCAGGGCATCAGCATAGGCACACGACCCACACCTCCTCGGTCTTGGAATATCACACCATACCAGTCGCCGTCCGGAGTATCAA
>Ga0247610_10001153_pt1 | contig 33743 bp, 31 predicted proteins | sample 174DNAGHGhighgp2_FD_193483 | JGI IMG/M metagenome (GOLD analysis project Ga0247610, IMG submission 193483) | Sheep rumen microbial communities from Palmerston North, Manawatu-Wanganui, New Zealand - 1742 DNA GHGhigh gp2 | ecosystem: Host-associated > Mammals > Digestive system > Stomach > Rumen...
AACTGACTTGTAATCAGTAGGTTCCGGGTTCAAGTCCTGGTGTCGGCACCATTTTTTTTATGGAGGGTTAGCGAAGTGGTCAAACGCGGCAGACTGTAAATCTGTTCCTTCGGGTTCCATGGTTCAAATCCATGACCCTCCACCACTTTAGTTACTGTCTCGTAGCCAAGTGGTAAGGCATCAGACTTTGACTCTGACATTCCGCAGGTTCGAATCCTGCCGAGACAACCATAAATTATGTTCCGGTAGCTCAGTTGGTAGAGCATCTGACTTTTAATCAGAGGGTCGAGGATTCGAGCTCCTCCCGGGGCACCATTTTGAATATAAATCAACGTAAGTTGATTTTTTTCTTGATATAAAATATTGCAATAAAAAAAGAACTAAGCGAATAGTTCTTTTTTGAATTTTATATTTAAATTTGTAATTATCATACATAAGTCATTTTCTATCTCAATTATTTCTTCATATTTGTTGATTAATTTTCCTTCTGATGCAACTCTTCTTTTTGATAACTGAAATTTTTGAACTAGACCATTAGTAAAATGTATTGCTACATTTGTTATATTTTTATTTTCTTTTAATATATTATAACAATTAATTGCTTCGTTCTTTTTAATTCTTAATAATAATAGATTTGCTTTTAAAGTATCCTTTATTATTTCGTATTTAATTTCATTTCCATTTTTATCTAAATTTGCTAGATAAAAATTTTTATACATATTTGGACTTAGTGATATTATTTCATCATTATTTGTTATTAAATCTATGTTGCTTATTTCCAATGCTGCCATCTACTATCACCCTAATAAAATTATATCAAATTTTATTTTAAATACATACAAAAAAATGATATTTTTTAGAAATTTATATTTTGCTTTTATAATGTTGTTTTTACTTGCATTTTCTTTTTATTATGGTATAATGAAGTAGTAATTTTTAAAGGACGCACTCATAGCGCAATTGGATAGAGCGTTAGACTACGGATCTAAAGGTTACGGGTTCGACTCCTGTTGAGTGCACCATTTAAATTTTTATTTATGTTAATTCGGGAAGTAGCACAGCTTGGTAGTGCACTTGGTTTGGGACCAAGGGGTCGCAGGTTCGAATCCTGTCTTCCCGACCATTTAGTATATTAGGATGATTTATATCATCCTTTTATTTTTGTTAATAAATATTAAAATAACTCTATATTTTTATTTGAATATATCTTAAAATATTAATGAAGAGGATGGTGTATATGGGCCCATTAGTTATTATATTAAGTGTTATAGTTGGAATTATTGCTGCAATTTTAATTGTTGCATCAATTTTATATATGAAATTAAAAGCTAGTGTTGGAAGTGAGAATGCTAGAATGTTAGTTGATGCAGTTAAGAATGCTGCTAATGCAACTAAAGAAGAATATGGAAGAATTAAGAAAATCATGGGTATTACTTCAATTGCGGTTCCTAATATAAAAAGAAAATTTGCATCTTTTGAGCCTCAAATATTATTTAAGAAAACAGAAGAGTGTATTAGAGGTTATTTAGATGCAATTGAAAATAAAAGTTTAGCTAAATTTGAAAAAGTTGAAGATGCTGAATTTGTATTGGGTGATACAAGAAAACAAATTGAAGATTTAGAAGGTTCAGGTACTGAATATAGATTTGATAATATTGTTTTCAATGAACATGCAATTAAGGATTATAGATATGAAAATGGTGCTGCTATAATAACTGTTGGTTCATCAGTTGGTTATTATTATGATTCTAATATAAAGAAAGATTTAAAATATGATGATATAAGAAAACAAACTAGATATATTAGTAAATGGGTTTATGTTTATGATGAAAATAATTTCACTAAAAAAGCAGTAAATTTTTCTGTTCATTGTCCTAACTGTGGTGCTCCACTTCAAAAGGCTGGAGACACAACTTGTGTTTACTGTGGTAACTATGTTGAAAGCATAAATTTAAAAGCATGGAAGTTAATTTCGATAGTAGAAGATACTAGATAAATTAACTTTTTTTTTATTTCTTTTTTTGATATATTAATAGTAGGTGATGAGTATGAATAATGGTAATAAAAAGAGTAGAATAGTACCACTTATAGTTATAGGTATTATTGTTTTATTTATAATATTTAATGTAGGAATTGTTTCGTTAGTTGATAAATCTTTTAATAGATTCCATTTAGTTACATCTACTGCTAATAGTTATTTTGATAAAGAATTAGAAAAATATGCTAAAGCAAATGGAATTAACTTATATATTACTCATAAAGATGATTTAGAAATAATTGAGGATCTAAATGATTCAAATGATTATGATGCTGTATGGATGTCTAATTCTACATGGCTATATATGTTAGAAAATAGTTATGCCGTTACAAATACAAAATCTATTGCGACTAATCCTGTAGTCATGGGTATTAGCAAAAGTAAGGCTGAAGAACTTGGCTTTGTAGGAAAAGAAATAAAAAACGAGGATATATTAAATGCTGTTTCAAGTAAAAAATTAAAATATGTCATGACATCTGTTACAAAAACTAACACAGGTATGACAGCATATTTAAATTTCTTAAATGCACTTGCTGGATCTCCTGAAGTATTATCAGAAGAAGAATTAGATAATGCTACTTTAAAGAAACAAATGGTTGATTTATTCTCTGGTGTTGAAAGAGTTGCTGGAGATGAAGTTTATACAAATAAAATGTTCTTAGAAGGAGACTATGAAGCAATTATTTCAAGTGAATCTTCATTAATTCAAATTAATAAAGATTTAACTTCTAAAGGCAAAGAACCTTTATATTTATTATATCCAGTTGATGGAGTTGCAATAAATGATTCTCCATTTGGATATGTAAGTAGAAAACAATCTGAAAAGGTTGAAGAACAATTTGAAAAACTTCAAAAGTTCTTAAGATCTGAAAATACTGCAAAAACATTACAAAAATATGGATATAGAACATGGTATGGTGGAGTAAATGAAAATGTTGATAAGACAACTTTTAATCCTGAATGGGGAATTGATACTACTAAATATTTAATGCCAATTAAATATCCAAGTAAAAAAGTTATTGATAAAGCAATAAGTGTATATATTGAAGAATTTAGAAAACCAACACATGCTGTATTCTTATTAGATACATCTGGAAGTATGTATGGTTCAGGTATTGATGAATTAAAAGAAGCAATGAAATATATATTAGATGAAGAAAAAGCTAAATTAGATAATATTCAATTTTCACCTAAAGATAAAATCACTATTATTACATTTGCATCTACTCCAAGTATGTTACCTAAAGAAAGCCGTGGGGATAATACAATAGAGTTAATTAACTATGTTAGTAATTTAAATGCATCCGGTGGAACTGATATTTATTCACCAGTTATAAAAGCATTAAAGATATTAGAAAAAGAATCAGATGAATATACAAAAACAATCATATTGATGACTGATGGTCAATCAAACGTTTATAAATATTATGATGTTAAAAATGCATATCATGGAAGTCAAATTCCTATATATGGAATAACATTTGGAGATGCAGATGAAGATCAACTTGAAGAACTTGCCGAATTATCAAATGCTAAAGTATTCGATGGTAAGACAGGATTAAAGAGAGCATTTAAAGAGGTAAGGAGTTACAACTAATGAGACACATACATAAAAGATATATATATTCTGCTTTAATTGCGGGCTTAATGTTTATAATTACTTATGCAATATTAAACTTTGAAATAATAATATCAATCTTATTAACATTTGCAATTTATGTTGGAGGTATACTTTTATTTAAAGAAGATGATATGAGAAAGATGACTCCTGAAAATGTTAACAATTATTATTTTCTAGCATCTAAGTTAAGTAGTATAGCTAATGAAGTAAATAATAAGAGTATAATAAAAAATGTTAATAACATTGGTGAACTAACTGATAAAATATTAGTTAGTTTATCTCAAAGACCAAAGAAGGTTGAACAAGTATTTGAATTCTTTGATTATTACTTAGATTTATCTTATAAGATGTTATATAAATATAAGTTATTAAAATTAAAGAAAGAAAATACTACTAAAGATCAAAAATTTATTGATAATATTGAATCGTATTTTGATAAAATAAAAGAAGAATTTGAAAAGCAATATAAGAATATGCAAGAAGCTAAGATGTTAGATATTAATACTGAAATAAAAATATTTGAAAAGAATATAGGAATTACTAAAAACGATGTAGAAGGAAGTGGTTCAGATGCAAACTAAAGATGGAAGAATTGAAAAGATAGTTGGTATATCAATTATATTAGTTATTATACTAATAGTTGTACTTCTTAAATTATTTGCTAATGGAAAAGTTACTGGTAAAGGTGAAAAAGTATACATTGCTACCGGTGGTGGAAAAGAAGGATTTATTCAAGATGAAGATGTATTAAAAATAATTAATAAAAAATATAAACTTGATGTAATCTATGATTCATGGAGTAATGGTAAAACTGTTACTGCTCCTTTAGTAAGAGAATACATTGGCAAAGGAAATACATCTATACCTGAAAGTTATTGGTCAGTTAGAAGTGATAGTTGTTCTAAATATGATGCTTTATTCACATCAGATGAAAGATTCTATGATTACTATAAGTTATCACCAGCTGAAGGAGAGGCTGAAAGATATAGAGTATTAGATGGATCACTTACATTAAATACACCAATTGTTATTTATAGTTGGGATTCAGTAGCTAAAGCATTAGAAAAAGAAGGAATAGTTACTAAAGAAAATGATATTTATTATATAACTGATATGTCTAAGTTATTAAATTATATATTGGAAGGTAAAACATGGAAGGATGTAGGACTTGATATATATGGAAAGATTAATATATATTCAACTGATCCTGTTACATCATCTCCTGGTACAACTTACTATGGTTTACTTTTATCAGTCATGACTAATGGAGATTTATCTGCTGAAAATGTTGATAAAGCACTTCCTAAGTTAAAAGAGTTTTATTTAAAAAGTGGTTATATGAATAATACACCTGCTGACCTTTTTGAAATGTATTTAAAGACAGGTGTTGGTGCTAAACCAATGATAGTAGATTATGAAAAGAGTATAATAGAACTTGCTAATTCAGATAAAAATGCTTACAATGCTGTTAAAGACAAGATGGTTATTATGTATCCAAAACCAACAATTTGGAATTCACATGCTATCGCAACATTTACTGAAAATGGAAATAAATTCATGAAAGTGTTTGATGATGCAGATATTCAAAAATATGCATGGACTAGATATGGATTTAGAGTTGGAGTAACTGGTGGATCTTACAATGTTAAGGATGCTGGTGTAAATGGTATTCCACAAGAAATTACAAGTGTAACAAGTGGATTAAAAATGGATGTATATAATAAAATAATTGATTATTTAAAATAGGAGGTAATAATATGGGTTTTATTAAATCAATTCAAACATCAATTTCCAGTCAAATGGAAGATCAATTTAGAGAGGTCATTAAGTGTAGTGGATTTGCTAGTAATGAAATTTTAAAGAAAGTAACTACTGCAAATGGAGTTATAACTGATCAATCAAGATTATTCGTTCAACCAAGTGAATGTGCAATCTTTGTTGATAATGGAGCAATTAAGGACATTATAACTGAGCCAGGTATGTATTTCATGGATACATCAGCTCCTTCATTATTCCAAACAAATATTTTTGAAGGAATTGGAGCAACATTCCTTGAAAGTATGAAAAGAATTGCTTATGAAGGTGAAGCAATTAATCAACAAGCAGTTTACTTCATTTCATTAAGAGAATTAGTTAATTTCAAATTTGGTACTCAAACACCAATTCTTTATAAAGATCCTGAATGGGGACCAATTGAAATAAGAGTTGCTGGTGAATATGCTACTAAGATTAATAATCCAGTTAATTTATTAACAAATTTAATTGGAGATAAAACTGTTTATACAGTAGATGAATTACAAGGAGCAATTACTCCATATATTCTTTCATCAATTGTTACTCAAGTTTCAAACTTAAATGTATCATTTGATGAAATAACTAAATCACAAGATCAAATTGGTACTGCAATTATATCTGATTTAAGTGATAAAGTTGAATCATTTGGTGTTGAACTAACTAAGATAACAGTTACAACTGTAGATGTATCTGAAGAAGTTAAGAATTCAATGAGAGAAAGAACTGCTATAAAGATGAAAGCTACAAGCGTTAACAACGATGAAGCTGATGTATATGCTAAACTTAATAAGGCTGAAGCTATGAAGGATTTAGCTAACAATACATCTAATCCAGGAACTACTGTCATGGGTATGGGAATGGGTAATATGTTCTCAGGAATGATTAACGAAGACGAAAATAATAACAAATAGTTGAATTAATTTCAACTATTTTTATTTTTTTATAAAAAAGTTGACGCAAGAATTTACAATTTATTTTTAACATGCTATAATTTGAATATAAAATATGGAGGATGAGATATGGATAAGCAACAATTAATTAATAACTTGAAAAGTAATATTCCATCGCATATTTTATATGGAACATTAAATTATCAAGGAAGAGAAATTGTATTTGATACATTTATTGATAAAGTAATATTTAATGCTACTGATTTACCAGATGATGTTAATGTATTACTTGGTAAATTACAAGCAATTATACAAACAGTTAAACCTGCTAATCAAACTTTATTAAATCTAAAAGAAGTTATTAATAGTAATCCTTCTTATAATGAAAAAATTACTACTGATAGTATGGAAGAAATTTCATATGCTGAAGTATTAATGGATAAATATAATAAAGGATTAATTGATGAAGAATTAAATGTAACTGTTGGTGATCAAAAGAAAACAATAGAAGAGTTCTATAAAACATTTTTAAATAATAAAAAGGTTACTTTTGAAGATAAACAAAAGAGAATTCAAGAGTCTATTGATAGAGCTTTATCTAATGAAAATGAATATAATAAAAATAAAATATTAGATTATGTAATAAATGAAACATCAAATGAAACTTTAAAAACATTCTTACTTAATGATATAGCATTATGTATTGAAGGTGAAGAAGTATACTTTGGTGATGAACATGCACCTATAGAATACTTTGTAAGTGAAGCAATAAATGGTGTAAGAATGAATCTATATAACAATAGACAAGATGATGTTGCCAGTGTAGATTTAATTCCTGTTGATGAAGTACCTCAAATAGATGATAAAGGGGTATTAATTCATGAAAACGATACTAAACTTGAGGATGTATTAAATGAATATAGTAAGATACTAGTATCATTTAGAACTGTTACTACTCAAGCTGAATTAGATGAAATAAATAAATTCCACGTAGATCTAATGAATGAGATTGAAAGTAATCCAATATTCATGACAAATAGTTTAATTCAATACTTAGAATTAAAGTATAAAGCTGATTATGAGGAAGTTTCCAAGAGAGTAATGAAGGTTAATTTTAGTTCAAAAGAGATTAACGAAGCATTGCAAGGAACCATAAAAGAATTAGTTTCTAAATATAAAAATGCAACAGATAAATCAAGCTTTTCTATGGCTGCTAAAAGCCAATTTGACATAAAAAATAATTGTGATAAAATAGGCATCAGAAATCGAGCAACAAATCAATTATTTGATGACCTAAACGAATTAGCTAATTATCAAGTATCCTTACTCAAGGAAGAAAGAAGAGATGTATTAATGAATTCAAATACAGTAGAAGAAAGAAAAGAAAATGGAAAAATAGTATTCCTTAATAAGATAAAACGTACTAAAGATTTAGAAGAACAAAAAAGAAAAGCTGAAGCGTTTGAAAAAGCAAAAGGCTCTAGTGAAATAACTAGAGAAATCCTTGAAACACAAGGAGTTAAATTAGCAGCTTAAAAAGGGTGATTAAAGTGAATGATGATTTCAATGAATTATATAATATGTTAATTAAAGAAAGAAAAGACGTAAGTGAAGTTAAAGATAAATTCATGGATGATTATTCACTTAAGGTTACAGAGTTAAGAACTTTGTATCCAAAGTATCCAAGTATTAAATCTGAATATGATTTGGATACTGAATTTGATAAGTTTAGAATAGATAATATATTCTTAAGAAATTACATTGATAATGATTTATTAGATTTTAAAATTAGTATATTAGAAAATCTATTAAATGATTTATACAAGGAAAGAAATTTTAAAGATTTCATAATTGCTAAAGAAGAGATGTTATCTAAAGAAGAATACTTGAATTATATAGATAATAATGATATAAATATAGAGTATAAGTTAAAATGGTTAAAGGAATTTAACGATAAATAATTAATGTTAAAAAATTCACAGAGGTAGGTTGTCTGTGAATTTTTTAATGCAATAAATTAATTTTTGTTAAAATATACATCTATATCAACATCTCCATTGATACCATCGATTCTTCCAGTGTTGGACATTTGCCACATGATATATTCACCAGCATAATCTGTTTTTGATGTATAATGTGCTAACCATACAGGATAATTAAATTTATTTTCCCATACATTATTTAAATAACTTGCGCTTCCATATAACATTGATGAATATCCATCAGTAGATAGTTCATCATAGAAAGCATTAAATGTTTCATTAAGTGTATGTAAGTTAATGTTATAATCCATGAACTTACTCCAGTTTTCCCAGTCGAATGCAATTGGAAAATCAAATTGTTCTTTATTTAAAACTGACTTCATCCATTTAGCTTGTTTTCTTGCAATCTCAGGAGTAGTTGCAGATGAGTATGAATAAATACCAACTTTTAATCCTGCTGCTTTTGCTTTTTGTAAATTAGTTCTATAATATGCATCTTCTGACATATCTTTATCAGGTGCTGTATTTGATCCCATACGTATAATTACAAATTCACATCCTGCATTTTTTACTTTTTCAAAATCTATATCACCTTGCCATTTAGATACATCTATACCAACCATGGTATCTTTATTTTTATATCTTTCAATTGCGGTGCTGAAGTCTAACTTAGATGTTCCGCCCCCACCTCCAGATGATGTATTCTTTGGCATTTCATTAATTACATTAATCGTGAAATTACTTTCAATTGAGTTATCACTTGTATCAGTTAAAACATATTTAACATTGTATGATCCTGTTGTACTTGTATCATATTCACCAACTACTTCACATTTAGGAAGTGCATCGTAGTCATCTGAATATATAATTGATTTACAAGGATCATCTTTAGAATCTTTTAACATATTTAATCTAGATATTTTTCTAATAAAAATTGGTGCTGTTACATCTTTAATTGTATATGTAATATCATGTTTATATTTTTTATTATTATATTCATATTCTAAAGTATATTTATTTTCACCAATCGTGTCAGTGTTAATAAGTTTATTCTTATTAACAATTTCAATGTCTTCATTTTTTATTAAATCTTTTACAAATACATCTTTATATAATTCATATATATTTTCATTTTCTTCAATTGTTATATTCTTTGGCTCTACATATTCATTTTTAGTACATCCACATATAAGTAGACATCCTAGTAAAAGAACTGTTATTTTCTTCATATTCATCACCTTACTTTATTATATTATAAATAAATTAAATATGATATAATTTATAGAAGAAAAAAGGTGTTTTTATGGCTTCAATAAGACAAGATGTAACATGTCCACATTGTAAGGAAAAATTAAGATTTAGATTTAAAGATGAATTAAATAAGGATGATATAGCAGATATCATTGATAGAAGTTTCTTTAAACATACATGTAAGTATTGTAATAAAGAATTTGTAATTGATCATCCTGTTACCTTAACAGGTGATAACTTTATTATTTATTACACACCAACTAAAGATGAAAGTGTTAAAGATGAATCTAATAAAGAAATAAAAAGAGTATGTGATACATTTGATGATTTTAAAGAAAAACTATTAATATTAAATGATGGATTAAATGATTTAGTTATTGAATTTGTTAAATGTTATATTCATGATAAATTAGCGGAAGATGAAAAACTCGTTGATATAATTAGATACTCAGGGATGAATGATGAACAACTTGAATTCTGCATCATTGATGATTATCAAAATGTAGGTATTAATAAAGCTTTATATGATGGAATATTAAATAAAGCTAAAATTAAATTACCAAAGGAAGCTATACTTGTTGATTTTAATACCTTTAGAAAATATATAAAAATATAATTGGTGATACCTATGAATTATAAAATTATAAATGGAGCTGTAACATATGGAGCAACTACTATTTTAGAATCAATTAATCTTGAAATAAAAGAAAATGATCATATCGCGGTAGTTGGAAGAAATGGAGCAGGTAAGACAACTTTATTAAATGCTATATATAACAATGAACTTCTAGAAGAAGGATCTTCTGAAGATAAGTTTAAAGTTATTAAAATAGGTAAGTTTAATATAGGTTTCTTAAAACAAATTGAATTTGAAGATGAAGAATTAACTTTGTTAGATGAAATATTAAAATCATATAAGGATTTAATAGAGTTAGAAAATAAGATAAATACTTTAAGTAAAAAGATGGAAGAATCAAATGATTCTAAAACTATAAGTGATTACACAATTGCTTTAGATAACTTTGAATATCAAGGTGGATATACATATAAAAAAGAATATGAAACCATGATAGCTAAATTTGGATTTACTGAAGAAGATAAATATAAAAAAATCAAAGAATTTTCAGGTGGACAAAAGACAAAAATAGCATTCATGAGACTTTTAACGAGTAAACCTGATTTAATGTTATTAGATGAACCAACTAACCATTTGGATATAGATGCGATTGAATGGCTTGAAGAATATTTAAAATCATATCCTAAAGCTTTTATCGTGGTATCTCATGATAGAATGTTTATAAATAATACAGTTAATATTATATATGACATTGAATATGGAGAAACTATAAGATATGTTGGTAACTATGAAAAATATGAAGAATTAAAAGAAGAAAGATATAATAAATTAAAGAAAAACTATGAATTTCAACAAAAGGAAATTAAAAGATTATATTCTATATATGAAAGATTTAGAAATAAACCATCTAAAGCTAAGATGGCTTTATCTAAATTACATCAAATAGAAAAGATGGATATATTAGAAGCACCTAATAAAATAGATAGAAACGTATTTAAAATAAATATTAATAATATAGATCCATCAGTTAAAAAAGTATGTGAAATGAAAGATTTAGTATTTGGATATGATGAAGATAAACCATTGGGTAAAATATCACTTCAAATAACTAAGGGAGATAAGATAGGTATAATTGGTTCAAATGGAACTGGTAAATCAACATTACTTAAAACTATTCAAGGAATCATTCAACCAATTGATGGTTTTGTATCATATGGCTTGAGAGTAACACCTGAATACTTTGATCAAAACTTAAAATCATTAAATGATAATAATACAGTTATATCTGAATTCATGGAAGCACATGATTGTTTAAATGAAGAAGCAAGAAAGTATTTAGCTTTATTCTTATTTAAAGGTGATGATGTGTTAAATAAAGTAGGTGTATTATCAGGTGGAGAAAAAGTTAGATTATCTTTAGCTAAGATATTTTATGATAAACCTAATTTCTTAATCTTAGATGAACCTACAAATCATATGGATATGTTAAGTAGAGATTATCTTGAAAATATATTATCTGTATATGAAGGTACTTTATTATTTGTATCTCATGATAGATATTTTGTTAAGAAGTTAGCTAATAAATTAATTGTATTTGAAAATGGAAAAATTAACTTCTATGAATTTGGATATGATGAATATTTAAGAAAGATAAAAGAAGTACCTGAAATTAAGATGCCTGAAATAAAGCATGAGAAGAAGATTAACAAACTTGTAGAAGCAAGAAAACAAGAAGAAGAAAAAAGAGTTAATAAATATGAATTAAAGAAAGAACTTAATAAAGTTGAACAAGAGATTATTAAAATAGAAAATAGAATTAGTAATCTAAAAAATGATTTATGTTTAGAAGAAAATTACTCTGATTATGAAAAATCTAATAGCATAAATTTAAAGATAAAAGAGAATGAAAAAGAGTTAGAAGAATTAAATAATAAATGGGAAGATATAACAAATTTATTGTTAAACTAGCAAATTTTTGTTAATATATTATTAAGGTGAATAGTATGGATAAAAAAGTACCAACAAGAAATTATATTATTTTAGTGGGACTAGTAATATTAGTAGTATGTCTTTGTATGGCTTTATCTCATCTATATAACTTAATTGAAAATAATAAAATAAAAGTTTCACCTTTATCATCAACATCAAATGAAATTACTTTAGATGAATTAAAGAAAGCAAAAGTAGATTTACCAGCAGATGTATTTCTTGTTGTTGGTTATACTAAAGATAAAGTAATGAATAAACATGAAAAAGAAATAGCTAAAGTATTAACTAAAAATAATTTAATGGATTCAGTTTATTATATTGATGCTTATGATTATCTTGATAATAAAGAATATGTTGAAGAATTAAATAAAGTATTAAAGATTGATGAAAAGAAACAATTAAAGAAGATTCCTGCAATAATTTATATTTCCAACAGTGAAATCACATATACAATTGATTCAACTGATAAATTAATTGATTCAGGAGATATTCAAAAAATAATTGATATGTATGAAATAGCAAGTAAATAACTTGCTTTTTTGATATAATAAATTTGGAAGTGATAAATATGTTAAATATTGTTTTATATCAACCTGAGATTCCAGGTAACACTGGTAATATCATGAGAACATGTGTAGCTACACATACTAAATTACATTTAATAAAACCACTTGGATTTTCATTGGAAGAAAAATATATAAAGAGAAGTGGAGTAAATTATATAGATAATTGTGTTTATGAAGTATATGAAAACTGGGATGACTTCATGTCTAAGAATGATGGTAACTTCTATTTCTATACTAGATATGGACATAAACCACATTCAGATTTTTCTTATACAGATGAAGACAATGATAATAAAGATATTTATTTAGTATTTGGTAAAGAATCAACTGGAATTGATCCACATATTCTAAAACCACATCTAGATAGATGTGCACGAATACCAATGACTGATAAAGTAAGAGCATTAAACTTATCAAACTGTGTTGCACTTGTTTTATATGAAGCACTTAGACAAAGAAATTATGAAGACCTTCTAAGAGATGAACCTCATAAGGGACCATCATATCTAGAAGATTTTGATGAAGAGTGATATAATTAAAGTAGGTGATAATATGAATGATAATAAAGATAAAGGTGTTTTATTAATAATTGGATTATTTTTTATATTCTTTGCAATATCAGGTATTTTATGTAGTTGGTATATTAGCAAATATATAAGACTTGCATTTGCGGTAATATCTCTAGTTGGATTTACTTCAATAGGATTAATTTTTAGCAAGAAAAAAGATTTTGAAAATGTTAGAGATGTATCTATTTCTCTTGCGTTTATTACATGTATGATTACTTATATTTATGCAGGTATTATAAAGTTATTCGGAAGTGCATTTAGTTTTACTGGTGAATATCATTTCTTATTTATTTCATCAATATTCTTATTGTGTTTCCTTTTATCATTACTATGTAAGTTAAAATATAAAAATGATTTCCTAACATTTTTATTAGTATCATCACTTATATTATCTTTATTCTTTGTCCTTAAACAAATAAATGTAGATAATTGGGTATTAATAGCTACTTTATATGGAGTATTATTAATATTAAATATATTTGTAAAAGATAGTTACAGAAAAAAATATGTTTATATAGCAACAATTGTTACTACATTAGTATTTGGATTCTTTGTTAAAGAAAAATTAATTGAAATGAGTATTCTTACATCATTAGCTGTATTAAATTTACTTATAACAATGATAAATAATAAGAATAAAGCAATTGATTTTGTATCATTAATATTATCATTATTCTTACTTGTTGATTTATATACATTCTTAAATGATGTTTATTCATCTTCAATGTGTTTGACTATTATAACTGGAGCAATTTGTTTTATAGATTTATTTGTATCTGTATTTATTGCATTTAAAGTTAAAGAAGAAAATGTAGTATATAAAATATTATTAAATATAGTTTTATTCTTCTTAATAATTGTATCTATATTTAATCATTTTATAATACCTAGTTTAATATTTATTATTACATCTATTATTATTGCATTCTTATTAAATAATAATAAATATGAAAGAAAATTATTACCATTAAAATTCTTATTAGTTATTTTAACTTGTATAAGTTTTGCTATTAATAGATATGTTAACTTAAATATATTTACAGGTGTATTTAAAGATGTACCAATTCTAATATTAGAGTTTACTACTGGATTATTATTAATATTCTATAATCAAATAACAAAAGATAGAGTATTAAAAATATTATATTCCATATTAATGTTTATAGTTATTGGTTTATTTGTACTATCACATGAATTAAATATAGTTAATTTTGGTGTTAATTTATTCTTAATATTTATTTCTTATTATTTCATCATTAGTAAACAAGATAATAAAGCAATTAATTATATATTCTATTCATTTGCTTGTTTATATGGAGTAATTGGAACATGCTTCTTAAATGAAGATCAAATTATTAATTTAATATTTGCAATTATGTTATTATTAGTTGTATATAATAATACTAAAGATAAGTTTATATCTGCAGTTTCAGTTATATGTGGAACATTTACTATATTCCCATATGTATATAATGTATTTGAATCAATTCATTTAAGCTACATTGCATGTATATCACTTATATTCTTATCAATTTTATTATTTACATATTTAGTATTTGAAAAAACATTGTCAAAGTGTATATTCATGATGGTTACATATGGAATATTATTCTATTTCTTACTCATGTTTAATATAAATGTATATAATTATTTATTTACATGTTTTCTACCTATATCACTTATGTGTTATTCATATAATAAAAGTGAATATAAAGGATTAAAGGTATTCTCAATAGTTTATTCAATATTATTTATTTTAAGTACAATTAAATATATTGGTGTATTAAATATATTCTTCTATATATTAATTATTGGTGTATGTATCATGATAATTAGTATACTATCAATGACAAGCAAGAATAAATAAGTTGAAGATTTAACAAATATAAAATATAATTATATTAGAGAATAAGGTGAGTTGTATGAATGAAAAAGTTAAAAATGTTGTATTAGCGTTAATATATGAAATAATATGTATTCCTTTAATGACTATATTTACAAAGAATTTAATTTCAACTAGTTTAGTTAATTCAAACAATAATAATATATTATTTATTATATTTGCTGTTTTGATTATTGCTTTAAATATAGCAGTAATATATGCAATTGCATATGTATATAACAATGTACTAAAGATTAAGAATGTTTATTATATAGCTATTGGTATTGTGGGTATTTTAGCAATGGGTGCTGTATATTACTTTACTTATAAAGGAAATCCAGCAGCATGTACAGGAACTGCTATTGAATGTTTAGATAAATTATCTAAATCAAAAAATGCAATAGTACCATTTGTTGCAAGTGTTTCTTATTTTGCTTTCTATTTATTATTATCAAGAATTGCTATTCTTAATTTTAGAAATAAAAAACAAGAAATGAATAATAAAATGTCAGGTGTATAATGAAAAAAATATTTCTACTATTAATATTGCTGTTTCCAATTACATGTTATGCTGATTCTTTATTAACAGTAGAATTTTCTTCATGTATAGATGGAGATACTGCTCAGTTAGTTTATAATGGTGAAAATAAAAAATTTAGATTTCTAGGAATTGATGCGCCAGAGATGGCCCGAAATGGAAATCCAGCAGATCCGTTTGCTTTGGATGCAAGCGTATATACATGTAATAGTTTAAAGGCAGCTAATAAAATTCAAATTGAATATGATCCAAATTCAGATAAACAAGATAAATATGAACGTGATTTAGTTTGGATTTATATAGATGGTGAATTATTTGAAACTAAAATAGTCGAAAAAGGTTTAGCTGCAGTAGAGTATATATATGATGATAATTACTTACATGTAGATGAATTGTGTAAGGCTGAAAATAAAGCGCAAAAATCAAAACTTGGTATTTGGTCAACTGGAAAAAAAGTTGGATATTGTAAAGGTGGATCTTATACAAGAAAGAAAACAAATGAAATAGTTAATAAATCAATTAAGTATTTATTAAAGTCTCCATTAGTTATTTATATTTTCTTTGTTGTTATCGTATTATATGTATTCGCTAAACTAAGAAAAGGAAGAAGATTATAAAGTGTTAAATATTATTTAACACTTTTTTTTGTAAAGTAAAAAAATACTTTAAAATATTGTTGACGAATAATACTCAGTATGGTAAATTATAATTACCTAGTAAAAATATTATAGTTATTAAGTTAACTAATATTAATATTAAGGTATTCTAATAATATTTACCAAACTAAATATTATTATTTATTAGATAAATTAATTAAATTTAATTATCTATGATTTTTTTAAAACCTAATATTAATTTTTTTTGAAGAGATAAATCAAAAATGATTAATGCAATTGCATTGTAATTCTAGATTATCTTAGTGGAATACCCTTGAGGTTATTATTGTGACTAGGTACATGTCGACATTTGAGAAAGAAAACTCGTAATAACAATAATAGTAGGCGATAAATCACTGATAATGATTTGTGGGCTATGTTCATTAAAAAACTCGGGAAAAGAATAGTTTATCAGGCTGTTCTTTTTTTCGTTGTGTTTAATTTACAAATTATTAATAATTAAGTATAATAAAACTATAGTAGGTGAGTATATGAAAAAGAATAAAAAGAAGTTAAATCAAAATGTAAGTGCCTCAGTTATAATATTAGTGTTTTTCTTGTTTATCATGTTTGTTATTTTAATGGTTATTTATTCTGCAAATTATAAAAGTGAAAATAAGAGATTCTTCGATTCAGCTAATATTGTATTAACTAATAAGTTAGGAGATTTACTTAATTATCAAGTTAAACAAGATACAATAATTAACAATGCTTTAAAAAAAGGATATACATTTGATAATCCATATGTTATAGAAAATCCTTTTAAATTGAATCCTTTATCTGCAATGATAATATTTAATACAAATGATATTAAAAGTGTTAAGGTTTCTATTAATGATAGTTTTGTATTTAATACAGAAGAATCTAAAGTACATGTTATTCCTGTATATGGATTATATTCTAATTCTATAAATATTATTAAATTAGAATTAGATGGTAATACTAAAGAAGTAGAAGTTAAAACATCACCTTACGATAATTCTTTAGAAAATTATCAAGTAGTTAATAATTTAAACGGTAAAACACATCTTTGTGTTGTTGGAGATTTAAATTCAGATAAATCAATGTTTAGAGTGTTTGATAAAAACAATAATGTTCTTCTATATATGGATTTTGCTAATTTTACTAATTTTGATATTGATGATGATAGATTATATTTAGAATATAAAATTAATGATAGTTTACCTGGTATAACATTAGAAGTTGATTATATGGGTAAAATATATTCAGTAACTTCTTCATATGATTATAAGAATAAAGGAATTAGTTTAAATTTAACTGATAAGAGTTATTATATTAAACCATATAATTTTTATCCTGAAATAGTTAAAAATTATAAAACTAAATCTGTACATGATACTGATTCTAATACATATAAGAATACTTTATTCATTAGTGATTTAGAAAATGAATTAGATAATGCATTAACATATAAAAAAGATTATTTATTTGATGTTGCAGGAACATTTATATTCTTTAAATTTGAAGAAGAAGTTGATGAATTATTAGTAATCACCGAAGATTCTAACTATGTTTATTCATATGATATTAAAAATATTAATATGATTAAACATGATATTACAGATAAGAAAACATTCTTTATTAAGATTAATGATAAATATTATAAATTAAATAATGTTATTGAATAGGATAGATTAATCTATCCTTTTAATTTGATTGAATTTTCTTTATGTGTTAATATAACATGCACAAAGAAGGAATTGTTATGTTAAAGGAATTATTTAATAAAAGATACAATGCTTTATTTTTAAAAGGATTAAATGATGGAATGATTGTACCATTTAAGAATTTACCTGAATTATATGAAGAGATGAGTAATACATATATAAATGCATTTCCAGTTTCAATGCATATTAAATATTTAAGACCTGTGTTACCTCCAGGTATGTGTTATGACAGAAGTTTATATATGTTCTTCAGTATGAAAGATTCCATCTTAGTTCGTGGAGATTTAAAGATGTTAGAATACAACGTAGACAAAGAGTCTGCAGGACATGGATGGGTTGAACGTGGTGAATATGTATATGATCCAACTTATCTATGTAGATTTGATAAAAAGTTATATTATAAGATGAATAAAATATCTAATGTTACTAAAACATCTATGGAAGAATATTTAAATCTAAATAATAATAGAAAGTTTTATGAAAATTTAAAAAGTAAAACTATAGATGATTTTAAACCAAATGGAAGATATAGACATGAAACATTAGATTTATTTCTTATTAAAGGTATTGCAGATAATTCAAAAGATAAACAATTCAAAAATGATGTTTATGCTTATTTAAATGAAATTGAATATGATTCTATATCAAAAGATTTAGAAGAGAGAAATAGTAAAATTTTAAAGCAAAAAAATTAATTTAATTTTGCTTTTTTATTTGGTATACTATTAATGTTTAGAGGTGAGCTTATGAGCTTAATTAATAATACAGAAAAATATCTATTAAATTTGGTAAAAGATTTAGGATTTGAAGTTGAATCAGTTCCATTAGTAAAATCTCAATTACCTCAGTTTGGAGAGTATCAAATTAATGTTGCAATGTCTTTAGCAAAACAAGCAGGAAAGAATCCAAGAGAAATTGCTCAAACAATCGTGGATGCATTAGATGAAAGATTTATTAATGTTAATATTCAAGGTCCTGGATTTATTAATGTGTCTTTTTCAGATAAAGTATTACTTGATTATTTAAATGAATCAATTGATAACTTCGAGAATTTTATAGATAAAGATACTGAAATGAATACAATAGTTTTAGACTATGGAGGAGCTAACATTGCTAAGGAATTGCATGTTGGTCATTTAAGATGTAATATAGGTGAAGCAATTAGAAGATTACTTAACTTATATGGAGTTAAAACTATAAGTGATGTTCACTGGGGAGACTGGGGAACACCTATGGGACAAGTTATTCTTGGAATTAAAAATGAACAACCTGATCTTCCTTACTTTGATCCTAACTTTACTGGTGAATACCCAAGCGAATCACCTGTAACAAATGATGATCTAGGTAGAATTTATCCTATGTCGTCTAAGAGATGCAAAGAAGACGAAGTTTATGCAAATGAAGCAAGAAAGATAACTGAAGAATTACAAAAAGGTAATCCAGGATATCGTGCTTTATGGAAACATATATTAAAAGTATCTAAAGAATATTGTAATGCTGTATATGAAGAATTAAATTGTAAATTTGATTATTCATATGGAGAATCAGATGCATATGAATATGTATATGACGTGATTGATTTCTTAAATGAAAAAGGTGTTACTGAAAAATCTGATGGTGCATTAATCATGCATGTTAAAACAGATGAAGATAATAAAGAAGTACCTCCACTTATGTTAGTTAAATCTGACGGTGGTGTAGGTTATGATACAGCTGAGCTTGGAACTATCTATCAAAGAGAAAAAGATTTCCATCCAACTGGTATTTATTATTTCACTGATAATAGACAAGAACTTCATTTTGAACAAACATTCCGTGGTGCATTAAAATCGGGAATGGTTCCTGAATCTATGGATTTCAAATTCTTAGGATTTGGAACAATAAATGGTAAAGATGGAAAACCATTTAAAACTCGTGACGGTGGAGTAATGCCTCTTGTTAAATTAATAGAAGAAGTAAAAAATAAAATTGAACCAAATATCAAAGAAGATATAACTGGTGATGAAAGAATAGATGTAAGAAATAAACTTGCAATTGCTGCTTTAAAATATGCAGATCTTCTTCCATCAAGAACAACTGATTATATCTTTGATATAGATAAGTTCACTTCATTTGATGGTAAGACAGGTATTTATATAGTTTATACAGCTACTCGTATTAAATCTTTATTAAAGAGATTAAATGCAAGTGATGATTTAAAAATAACTTTAATACCTAATCAAACAGTAAGAGATGTATTAGTTAAGTTAACTGAAATATCTAAAGTATTTAATTCATCGAGAAGAGAATTAACAACAAGTTATATATGTGAATATGTATATGAACTTGCAAGTTTATATAATAAATTTTATACAGAAAATAACATATCTAATGAAAGTGATGAAGAAGTTAAGAATTCATACATAGCACTTTCTAAATTAGTTTATAATACAATATCTAATATCTTAAATGTATTAGCTATTGATGAAGTAGAGAGGATGTAACATATGGGAAGAGCATATGAAGTTAGAAAAGCAAGTATTCAAAAAAATGGAGCTATTAAAGCTAAATTATTTTCAACTGCTGCTAAAGAAATATTCTTAGTTGCTAAAGGAAATCCTGAACTTGAAACAAATGTAAGTTTAAGAAGAATAGTTGATAAATATAAAAACCAACAAGTACCAATGGACATTATCAATCGTGCTATTGATAAAGCTAAAGGTAATGATGATACTAACTATCAAGAATTAATGTATGAAGGATTTGGTCCAGGTGGATCATCATTCATCATTACAACATTAACTGATAATGTTAATAGAACAGTTGCTTATTTAAGAGAAGCTTTCAATAAAATTGGTAAATCATTAGGTGTATCTAATTCAGTTGCATACAACTATGATCATGAATCTTTAGTTGGATTTAAATCTGACAAAGGTGAAGATATCATGATGGCACTTCTTGATGCTGGAATTGAAATTGTTGATTTAGAAGACAACGATGGAGAAGTATTAATTATTGCTCAATCAACAGATGATGCAAAAGTTAAAGATGTTGTTGAACAAATTATTCCAGGCGTTGAATATGAAGTAAATGAAATTGGATGGTATCCTAAAGAAAAAGTTAAACTTGAAGGTGAAGACTTAGAATTATTTAATAGATGTCTAAATTTCTTAGAAAATGTAGACGATGTTACTAATGTATATCACAATGTGGATTTAGGAGAATAAATCCGCATTTTTCTTATTATTTTCACATTATTTAAATAATATATAAGTAGGTGATTTAAATGAAATTATTAGTTGTAGATGACGAATCTCTAATCAGGGATGTTATAAAAGACTATGCAGTTAACGAAGGATATGAAGTTGATGAAGCAAGCGATGGAGATATCGCAGTGGATAAATGTGAATCAAATAAATATGATTTAATAATCATGGATATCATGATGAAGAATAAAGATGGATATGAAGCTGTTAAAGAAATTAAAGAACTTCAAGATGTACCAATTATCATGTTATCAGCAAGAAAAGAAGAAATTGATAAACTTCAAGGATTTGATGTTGGTATAGATGACTATGTTACTAAACCATTTAGTCCTAAAGAGTTGATGGCTAGAATTAAAGCAGTTATTAAAAGAAGTTCGGGTGAATCTGATAAATTACAAGTTGGTAATATAGTAATTGATAATTTATCTCATGAAGTCATAATTGATGGAGATAAAGTAGAGATGACTAATACTCAATTTGAATTGTTATCTTTATTTCTTTCTAATAAAAACATTGCTTTATCTAGAGATAAAATAATTGAAAAAGTATTTGGATATGACTATGAAGCAGATGATAGAACAATAGATGCACACATTAAATTACTTAGAAGTAAATTAGGAAAATATCGTGATTCTATTAAAACAATTAGAAAAGTAGGTTACAAATTCACATATGAAGAAGAAAAGTAGTTTATCTGTTAAAACTCTTTACTATCTATCTGTATTTTCTATATTAATACTTTTTTTACTATGGATATTACAAATACAATTTTTAAATTTCTTTTATGAAAGATATCAAGTTGAAAATATAAAAACAATTGCAAAGAATATTAAAAGCGAAGAAGACTTAGAAGAAGGAACAGTTGAAGAATTAGCATATAGATATGATATATGTATTCAATATGAAACTGAAACTAAAGAAGGAATAAAAGTAGTTGAAATAAATACTAAGAATCCTCAATGTATTTTAGGTCAAAAGAATAAACAAATTGATAAATATAAAGATGATTTAGTTAAAAGTGATGAAGATTATATAAAATTATTTAGTCCTATTAAAGGGATTAAAAGTATTATATATGAAATAACTATAGGTGATTCATCAGTTTATTTAAGTACAACACTTGAAGACTTAGATACAACAACTTCACTTTTAAGAAGTCAATTAATATATATAACATTATTATTGATGATATTATCTATTATCATGTCTATATTCTTATCTAGACAAATTAATAAACCAATTATTAAGATAATTGATAAAGCTAAAAATTTAGGTAAAGGTGAAACAGTTATATTTGAAGAATCAAATATAGAGGAATTAGATGAACTTTCAAATGTTTTAACTGTTGCATCAACCGAGATGAATAAAACAAATGAACTAAGACGTGACTTGCTTGCAAATGTATCACATGACTTAAAGACTCCACTTACCATGATCAAAGCATATGCAGAGAAGGTAAGAGATTTAAGTTATAAAGATGATGAGAAAAGAACTAAAGATTTAAATGTTATTATTCAAGAAAGTGATAGATTAAATAATTTAGTTAATGATTTAGTTGAGTTATCTAAAATTGAAAATGGTAATGTTGAATTAAAAATAGATAAATATGATTTAATTGATGAAATAGAAGATGTAATGAAGAGATATGAAATTCTTCAAGAACAAGATGGTTATAAATTTGAATTAGATTTACCTGCTAAAGCTATGATTAAAGCAGATAGAAATAAATTAGATCAAGTCTTATATAACTTAATCAACAATGCTGTTGAACATACTGGTGATGACTTAAAGATTAAAATATCAGTTAAACAAAAATGGGATAGTTATATAGTATCAATAACTGATACAGGTAAAGGTATTAAGAAAGAAGATATACCTCTTGTATGGAATAAATACTATACTAAAAATAAAAATCATAAACGTAATAGAGTTGGAACTGGTATAGGATTATCTATTGTTAAAAATGTATTAGAATCTCATGGATTTGAATATGGAATTGATTCTAAAGTTAATGAATATACAACATTTTATTTTAAGATAAAAAAAGAAAAATAAAAGCACATATTTATTGTTATATTATTGAATATTTGCTATAATCTTTATGTAAGGTAAGCATAAGGAGAATGGTCTATGAATAATAGTAAAGGTAATATAATTTTATTAACAATAATCGCAGTTGCAACATTACTAGTTGCTGTTGCTGGAACAACATTTGCATACTTTGGAATCACTATGAACGGAAGTGAATCTGGTACTACTATAGAAGTTACAAGTGGAACTTTATCAGTAGAATATGATAGCAATGCCAAATTAAATGTTGGGCCATCACAAGTTGGTACTGAAGTTGCTAGAAAAGTCATTGATGTTACTGGTGTTATTACTGGATCATCTAATTTAAACTATGAAGCTGATTTAGTTGTTGATAATAATAGTTATTCAGATGGAGCATTAACATATCAAATAGTTTCAGAAAATACTTCCAACAATGGTTCAACTATAGTTCAAACAAGTGAACCAGTTGCAATCCCAACAGGAAGTTCAAATATAGTTTTAGGAAAAGGTTTATTTGCTGGTCCTATAACTGGTGGAGCTACTCATAAATATACACTAATTATTACATATGCAAATCAAAATGTAGATGCTGATGCAAATGCTACTTTTGAAGCACATACAACAATATTTCAAACTAAGAAATGATGATGTCAAATCATCATTTTTTTATTGTTGAAAACTTGTAATAAATATATAATTAATATAATAGGTGGTAACTATGAAAAAGAATAAGAAGGAAATATTAGAAGTTATTAGTAGTTTATTAACTAAATTATTAATTATAGTTTTAAGTATTGTTGCTCTTTTTTTAGTTTTTTATATTGTTACTAGTACAATAGCTAAAAAGAAGGGAACTAATCCACCAGTAGCAATTTATACAATTGTGTCTCCTTCAATGGAACCATATATTAAGAAATATGATGTTATTATTAACTTTGCTATTAAAGAAGAAAAAGATTTAAAAGTAGGAGATATAATAACATTTTATTCAGATTCAATTGATACAAATGGATTTACTGTAACTCATAGAATAAATCAAATCATAGATGTAGATGGTTCTAAAGTATATATAACTAAAGGTGATAACAATCAACAACCTGATGATGGTTATATCACATATAAAAACATAGTTGGTAAATATGCATTTAAAATACCTCAAGTAGGTAGAGTCCAATTCTTATTATCTTCTAAAGTAGGTTGGTTAATTATCATTCTAATTCCTGCTTTAGGTATAATCTTAATGGATTCAATTAAGATATTTAAAATAGTTAAAATTAAAAATGATGAAGAAGAATTACCTAAGTTAAAAGAAGTAGAAAAAATAAGAGAAGTAAAAGATAATGAAAAGTCTAAAGAATTAATTAAGAAAGCTAAATTATTAAAGAAAAAAGTTGATAGAGATGAAAAAGAATAGAAAGATAGAAAGAGTAGAATATATTCTTAATAAATATAAAAAGAAGAATGATTCTTATTTAGATGAATTAAGAAGTACATATGATGAATATTTAAATTTATCTTCTAATGATAAAGTAACAAATAATCTATATGTTAAACATATGGAGGATTTATGTAATATAGAAGAAGATCTTCATTCAGGTGGAATAACTATAGCATTAATGTTAATGATATTAATTATTACATCTTTTATTACATTTAGATTCTATGTTAAATATGCAGAGGTTAAAGATAATTTAGATAAATCTATAGTTAAAGCTAATGCTGAAACTAATATGAAAGTAACATATATTAATTTAGATAGTTTTAGTATATTTCAAACTAAAGATGAAAATTATTTATCTCAAAGACCTACAACTATAAATATTAAATCTACTAGTTCAAACTACAATGGTGAATTAGTATATAGATTATTTATGGTACCTAAAAATGATAAGTTAAAAAAAGAAGATATTATAGATAAATCAAACCTTAAATATACTATAGATTTACCAGGTGGTAATATAGGTATTAAAGAATTAAAAAATGCTAAAATTAAGAATGATAAAATATTATTATTTGAAGGAACTATGAATTCAAATGATGAAATAGATATTAATTTTTATATGTGGTTAAATGCAGATAAAACTATAGATGCAAATAAGAGATTTGATTTTACTTTCTTTATAGATGGATACGTTAAATAGATTTGACTTTATTTATGCTTTTGATATAATAACCTCTACGTAAAAAGGGGTTTTTTATATGCAAAAAGAATTATTAGAATTAAAAAACAAATGGAATAATTTATCTTTAAAAAAGAAGAAGGCTATTGCTGGAACTCTTTTTGCTGCATTTATTTCTATGGGATGTGGATTTGATGAGAAAGTTGAAGCTCCAATAGAAGAAACTATTCAAGTAGTTGAGTTACCAGGCATAAGTGATAGTATTGTTGAATATGAAACTATTGAGCATGTTGTTAAAAAAGGTGAGAATCTAACTAAAATAGCTTTAATGTATGATGTGCCTATTCAAGAAATAGTTGAAGATAATGATTTAGCAGATCCTAATAAGATAGAAATAGATCAAGTGTTAATTATTAAGAAACCAATTTATCATGTTGAAAATACTCCAACTCCTATTCCAACTGTTGAAGAGAATAGAGTTATAGTAGAACCAACTGAAGCTATTAAACCATTAACTAATGTTACTTATGAAGATCCATTTGGATGGAATGCAAAACTTGCATCTCAAGGATATGTAAATGGAATTGATATTAGTAAACATCAATCAGATATGGATTTAGATAAAGTATTAAAAACAAATGATATTGATTTCGTTATGTTAAGAGCTGCATATTTCTTTAAGGAAAATGATCCTATGGATCATGAATTTGAAAAATTTGCTAGAATATGTCATGCAAATGGAGTACCATTTGGTATTTATTATTGGCCAACTTGTGAAAGTATTGATAAATCTCAAAAAGAAGTTGAAATCATTATTAATAAGTTAAATGCTTTAAGATCGGAAGGAATTTATTTAGATATGCCAGTTTGTTTAGATATTGAAAGAGAACATGGTGGAAAAGTAGTTGCTAATTTAGAAAGAAAAAATCCAACAACATTGGCTGCATTACAATATACAATAAATGCCCTTCAAGCTGAAGGTTACTATGTTCAGATTTATTCTAACAATGAGGTATCTACATCACTTGCAAATACATATCATGATTTAAATGTAGATATGTGGGTTGCTAGATATTCATCTGAGGAAATAGATTATCCTTATTTCTCAACTATGAGACAATATACACAAACAGGAAGATTAAATAATTATTCTAGAGGAGTAGATTTAGATAAATGCTATTATAATTTACCAAGAATAATTCGTACTAATGGATTAAACCACTATGAAAAGCCAGAAGAAGTAAATTTAAATAGATAACATATGTTCGTATATTTGTTTGCTAATTATCCCCAAATATGTTAATATATTAACCATTCAAAGGGGTAATTGGTATGAAAAAAGAAATTAGAGGGTATATCTTTGGTATACTATTTGAAGTATTAGTTATTATTATTAGTATTCCAATCTGGACATTTGCAGAAAATAAAGTTAAAGCAAATAATCAAATTGGTTTATATGATGATATTCCAATTAGTTTAATGATAGATGATTTTCCTGAATTAACTATTCAAGATAATGATGATATATCTAATTTAAATACAGGTCATTTAAAACTAAGAAATCAAAATGGTTTTAAAAAGAACTATAAATTATATTACTTATATGGAAAAAATAGTACTATAAGTAAAGATAATATTAAATTAGCTATAAATGGAAAAGTTTATTCATTAAAAGATATGAAATATGAAGAAAAGGATGATTACTATTATTATTTAATAGATGAAAGTTCTTTAAAAGCATATGAAGATGTTGAAACAAAAATTAATATTTGGGTTACATCAGATAATTTAGATTATTCAGGTGATCTTCAAATAGTTTCGAACTTCACCACTAGATAAGAGTATTAACTTAGGTTAATACTTTTTTTATTGAAAAATGATATTTACAAGTGATATAATTATATTAAGAAAAATACTAAGGTTCAGGGGGAATGAATTATGTATCAAGAGAAGAAGTCTGGGGTAAATTGGCTAAAGGTTTTACTAAAAGTATTTATTGCGATACTTGTTGTTTTGCTTGTAATTAAACTTGGAAGTATGCTTTTATCTAAACATAAAGATAAAGTGGTTGATGGAGTTATGAATAATAACTTAACAATCATGAATAAAGTTGCAGTAGATTATTTTAAAGATGATAAGATGCCTACTGAAGTAGGAGATACTAATAAAGTATCATTAAAGGAATTAGTTGCAGAACAAATAATATCGGATATTAAAGATCAAGCCGGAAAGAAATGTAACTATGATGAATCTTATATTCAAATAACTAAACTTGATAATGATTATCAATATAAATCATATTTAGTATGTGGTAATACAACTAAATTTAAAAATAGTTATTCAAGTAAAAAACAAGAAGATATTACTTCTAAGTTAGAAACAACTAAGAAAAGTTCTAAAAAGAAAAATAAGAAAAAGACTACAACAACAAAAGCAACAAAAAAGAAAACAACAACTAAAACAACTGAAAAAGTAACTAATGATACAACAACTGCAAGTACAACTAAGACAACAAAGAAAACTACAACAACAAAAGCAACTACTAGAGTAACATATACTACAACAACAATTCCTGCTAATAAAGTTGAAGTATCTTTCAACACAAATGGAGGAGCATTAGTTGATAGTATAGTGATAGACAAAGGATCTAGACTTACTAGTATACCTACAACAACAAGAGAAGGAGCAACATTCCTTGGTTGGTATTATCATGGTGAGTTATATAGCTTTGCAAGTCCAATAGAAGAAAATATTGTTTTAGTAGCTAAATGGAGATAGTAATATCTCCTTTTAATTTGCTTACAATTAGTTTATAATATATCCGAATTAGGTGATTTATATGGGGCAAGAGTTAATTTGGGATGAAGAAAATATTGAAAAACTTAAACAACTATGGGGAAAATCTCCTTATATAATTGCAGCTGAATTAAAAACAAGTGCTAGAAGAGTAAAAGCAAAGGCAGAAGAATTAGGATTGGAACCTTATAGTAATAACAATTGGTCTGAAGAAGAAATACAAATATTAAGAGAAAATGCGGATAAATATTATTACCGTGAATTAACTAAATTATTACCTGGTAGAAGTTTAGGTAGTATATCAGGTAAAGCATGGACTTTAGGAATTCAATTGATAACTCAAATAACTAATTTATCAGATGAAGATAAAAAATATATAGTTAATAATTGGAGTAAAAAAACAAATGAACAAATCATGAATCATCTAAATATATCTTATGCTGTTTTAAATAGATATAAAAAAGAATTAGGATTACCAACCAAAAAAAATAAAAGTAAATGGACTGAAAAAAACATAGAAAAATTAAAACAAGATGCATCTAATATGTCTAGAAAAGAATTGGCAGAAAAATATAATACTTCTGTTAAAAGAATTAACAATATTTGTTCTCAATATAAAATAGATGTAAGACCTAAAAGACCTAATTGGACTAAAAAAGATGATATACAATTATTAAAATATATTAAAGATGGATTAACATATCATGAGATAGCTAAATTGATGGATAGACCATATTCATCTATTTGTAGATATGCTCTAAATCTAGGAATAAAGAGAATTGAAACTGAAAGAATGAATGATGCAATTATAAATTATATCATTGAAAATAAAGATGTTTTAACATCACAAGAAATTGCGGAACATTTAGGATTAAATGAAAGACAAGTTATTAATAAGGCTGAGAAACTTGGAATCAAATTAAAAAGATTACATCACAAGAAAATTTGGACTGAAGAGCAAGATAGATTATTAATTAATTATTCTAATAATCATACAGTAACTGAAACCGCTAAATATATTGGTTTTAGTGCTCAAGTAATTAGAGCTAAAGCTAAAAAATTAGGAATATCATTTAAGAAAGATCCTGGTAGAGTTTGGACTTATCAAGAATTAAAAGTATTACAAAACGAATCATCTAATTATACAGTTAAAGAACTAGCTGATATGTTAAATAGAAGTGAAACTTCAGTAAGATCAAAACTTAAGAATATGGGATTAAAAGCAAAACGATCAGATTATTTTTGGACTGATGAAGAAACTAATAGATTACTTGAATTATATAAAGAAAATAAAAATATATATGAAATATCTAATATAATGAATAAACCATATGGTGCTATACAATTAAGATTAGATCAAATAGGTGTAAAAATATATGATTATGAAACTACTACTTGGACTGATGAAGAATTAAATAAAATATTTGAATTATATAATAATCATTCAATTGAAGAGATTGCAGTAATAATGAATAAGAATGAAAGCAGTGTTAAATATCAATTGGGTAAACATAATAGATTAAAGATAAAAGAATGTGTAAGATGGACTCAAGAAGATCTTGAATATTTAAAAGATAATTGGGGATATCTATCTATTCAAACACTTATGACTAATTTAAATAGAAGTGAACTTTCGATTTGTGAGAAAGCCCATCAATTAGGTTTAGGTAGAATGATTGATGCTAACTATGAAACAATTACTTTATCAGATTTATCTAATATTATGCAAGTACATCAATTAACAATTATTTATACATGGGGTAGTTTAGGATTAAATATAAGAACTAAAAAAATAAGTGATTTTAAATCATATAGATATGTTGATTTAGAAGAATTATTATCTTTCTTAGAACAACATCAAGATATTTGGGATTCAAGATTAGTAGAAAGATATGGATTAGTTTTAGAACCTGATTGGTTAAAAGAAAAAAGAAAAAAAGATGCAGCTTTAGATAAATATGAATATTTTGATATTGATACATTAAAACTACAACAACTAAAAGAATTAAAAATGTTTATTGATGATGAAACAAACGCTAAGAAAAAAAAGAAGTAGAAACTTTATAAAGTTTCTACTTTTATTAATTTAGCCATGACTAATAAATTATATCTATAATATTTATTTCTATAATTACTATCCATTGAACATGTTTGAAGTATTAGGATTTTATCAAATTCATTTACTGATACTCCTGTATCATATTCTGAATTATTTTTATATATATTTATTCTTTCATTCCATTCTTCTGCTGTATAACTATTTTCTCTAAAGTATTCTAATCCTTCATCATCATCATTGTTAGCAGTTGATACATACACTGAAAATATTTCATATGTTCTTAATGTACCTTCATACATCACTTCTATATATTTATGACTATCATAAAAATCTTTGCTATTGTGATAGTTTTGTAAGAATTGGAAAGGTCCTTCTTTATTTATAAAACTATGTCCATATAAAATAGTTTTTCTTGTTTTAAAGTTTTGCCTAAAATCTACAAATGGAACACCAATTCCATCTTTTTTACCTTCTAAGTTATGACTTAAATAATAATAACTTGAATCATCTTTTACTATATCTCTTTTCCAATCATTTATTTTTATATATCCTTTAACTGGAGATACAGCAGCTTCAGTTTGTTTTTCAACTGCTTGTGTTGTTGTAGTTTTAACTTTTGTAGTAGTAGTTTTTATTTTAGTAGTACTTGTAGTAGTAGTTGGTTTAGTTGTTTTTATTGTTGGCATGGCAGTATCAAAATTATTACTATAAGCAACAATAGTAATATCTGTATTTAAATTATTTACTGTATACATAGATATAAAAATAGAAATAATAAATATAAATATACTGAAGTATATTCTTTTTCTGTAATAATTCATACCCAAAACCCCTTAAGTGCCATATATTATATAGTAATTAAGTAGATTTATCAAATTTAAATACGAACACATATTCGTTTGATTTTTTTATTAAATAAATATATAATATGAACCTAATTAAGGGGTTGTTATCATGAAAATAAGATTCGAAGGTTTGAATAAATCCAGATTTGTTAATGCCTTATATGAATCTAAAAGAGAGTCATTTGAAGAAAGAGGTATATTTCTACCTGAATTATCTAAAAATGACTTATGTAATATAGAAACTCATAAAGGAATTAAGTCTATACATGGTGTTGATTTAAATATTAGTTTTGATTCTCAATATGTTTATTTTGGATTAAATGATGATTTATTTCTTATATTAAATATATTATTAATGATGAAAGAAGAAACGGGTTTACTTTATAAAAATGTTAAAGATGATTTAGTATTAGAACATGAATATAAATTCTATAAAAATGAATTAATGAAATATGAATTAGAAATTGATAAGATGGAAAAAGAATTATTTAATGTAGAATTATTATTAATTAGATATAAAAGAATTAAAGAAATTAATAATAAACCTTTTAAAGCTACTGATGAAATATTTGCAATTAGTAAAAAAGGATATTTAAAGAAGCAATTAGATAAACTAATTCATTTAAGATTAATGTCTTTAATGAATTTATTAGAATTAGAAGGTAATCATATATATACAATAAAAGAATCACCTAGAAGAAGAGTTAAATAAGTTAAGTTATAGTAAAGTGATATTTGAAGACAATTGTTGTCTTCTTTTTTATGGTAAAATAGATAATAGGAGATGGTGTGTATGAAATGTAATTCATGCGGTAATGTTGTAGATTCACAAAATACAACTTGTCCTTCATGTGGATCATCTTTATATCCATCATCGAATTTTATAATACAAGAAGATGACTACTTTGAAACAAGAAGAAAATTATATGTTTTATGTATTATATTTTTATTAATTATTATAGCTGGAGGTTTATATTTATTAAATCCTACATCTGCTTCATTAATTAATAATAAAACAACAAATAATAATTTACCTGGAAGAACTATCATGATTTATATGGTTGGTTCAAACCTAGAGACTGAATTAGGTTTAGGTAGTCGAGACTTAAGTGGAATCGAATATGACAAGATTAAAGAAAATGATATGCATGTTTTATTGATGGCTGGTGGAACCAAAAGTTGGTATAACAATTATATAAATCCTAATTCAACATGCATCTATGAATTAACTGAAAATGGATATGAAGCAGTTGAAGATAAAGGATTAATAAGCATGGGCAAATCATCAACTTTATCATCATTTCTTGAATACTCATATAACAAATATAAAACAGGTAAATATGATTTAATTATATGGGATCATGGTGGAGCAGTTGATGGAAGTTCATATGATGATTTATTTAGAGAAGGATTTGGAAAAGATAATTTAAAACTTGATGAATTAAATAGTGCTTTATCATCAAGTCCATTTAATAAAAATAATAAATTAGAAACAGTTTTATATAGAACTTGTTTAAATTCAACAATTGAAACAGCTAATGCAATTAAAGATTATGCTAATTATATGATAGCTTCAGAAGAAGTAACATTAGGTTTAAGTTATGGTGCATCCGCTTTAGCATTTTTAAATGAAGTAAAAAAAGAAACTTCTTATATGGACTATGGAACATCATTTATTGATGACTATCAAAATATAATTCATGGCTATTGTTCCTCATATCAAACTAAATATGAATGTGCAAAGATTACTTATTCAATTATAGATTTAAGTGAAATATCAAATTTAAATAATAGTATTGATAAATACTTTGGTAATGTTAATAAAAACTTAGATGCTAACTTTGTTCAAGTATCTAAGATGAGAGCAGATTCTAGACAATATGCATCTGAAATGGATGTTAACTATGATATGGTAGATTTAAAAGAATTAATTGATAATTTATCTACATTAGAAAACAATGGTTCTAAAGAAGTTATTGATTCTTTAAATAAAGTTGTTAAATATAATTATACTAATGATAATATTTCAGCAGGTTTATCTATTTATATGCCATATAATTCAAAATCATATTTTGTAAGTACATATAATAAAACTATGATGCCAAATAATTATAAAACATTTATATCTAAGTTTTATAATTTAAAAGGTACTTATAAAACTAAAGAAATGTCTTTAGTTGGTAAGAGTACAATCTTTACTAAAGATGATGCAGGAAATGCTAATGTATCAATAGAATTAACAGATGAAGAAATTGAAAACTATGCAGCAGGTAAATATATTATATTTGCTGATATGGGAGATAATTTATATAAGCCTGTATTTGCAAGTGATGATATAAATATAGTTGGTAATCAATTAAAAGCAAACATAGCTGGTAAAATGGTACAAATATGTGATAATGAAACATGTTATTGGTTAACTGTTAATGAAACAACAAAAGAAGATAATGTAATAATATTAAAAGCTACAGGTGTATTATCTAAATATAATTCAATTGATGATTATAAGATTGATGCGGTTGAGTTCTTAATTCAAATAGATGAAGAAAATCCAAACGGAAAAATAATTTCAGTTAATAAAATAT
>Ga0247610_10001156_pt1 | contig 33630 bp, 28 predicted proteins | sample 174DNAGHGhighgp2_FD_193483 | JGI IMG/M metagenome (GOLD analysis project Ga0247610, IMG submission 193483) | Sheep rumen microbial communities from Palmerston North, Manawatu-Wanganui, New Zealand - 1742 DNA GHGhigh gp2 | ecosystem: Host-associated > Mammals > Digestive system > Stomach > Rumen...
CACGGGTATCGTCCGAGAAAAAATGGGCGAAATCCATTGGAACTCTCGGCTTATCACCATTATAGGTGCAAAAGGGGTGGGAAAGTCCACGCTTATAAAACAATACCTGAAACTGAACTACCAGCCTGGTGACCGCAGGGTGCTGTACTGTTCGGCCGACACCGTGGACTTTTCAACTCGCACGTTGGTGGAACTGGCTGAGGAATTCGTGACCCAAGGCGGAGAACTATTAGCGATAGACGAGATTCACAAATATAAGCCGGGCACTACGGATTGGAGTCGCGAAATCAAGGAAATCTACGAGTTGTTTCCTGATTTGAAGCTGATTGTGAGCGGGTCGTCCCTCCTTCGCCTGAAGGAAGGGGACGCCGACCTGTCTCGTAGGGCTGTCAAATACACGATGCCCGGGCTTTCATTCCGCGAAGCCCTCCGTTTCTACCACGCACTGTCGTTCCCCGTTTGGACGCTGGAGGACATTTTAGCGCGTCCCCACGACTTGTGGCAAATGGTTTCTTCAAAGTGCAAGCCCGTGGCCCTTTTCAAGGAATATTTGGAGAAGGGGTACTATCCTTTCTTGTTGGAGGGCGAAGGCGAATATTACACGAAAATCGAGCAAGTGGTGAACTACATCATTGAAACCGAACTGCCCCAAATCTGCAAAGTGGATGTCGCCAATGTCAGGAAGTTGCAGGCTCTCATCGCCATGATTTGCAGCGAAACGCCCTTCGAACTGAATGCCAACAAGATAGCCTCGGCTCTTGAAATAGGACGCGACACCGTGGTGGAATACCTTAAATACCTTGGGGATGCCAAAGTGCTGAACCTGCTATATTCTGACAAAAAAAGGATTGGGAAACTCTCAAAACCCGACAAGGTGTATTTGGAGAACCCCAATATCCTTTATGCCCTTGCCCCAGCCAAAGTGGAAATCGGTACCCTTCGCGAGACCTTTGCCGTGGATTGTATTTCCGAATCCCATGTCGTGGAATATGGCAAAACACAAGGGGATTTCAAAGTGGATTCGAGATACACCTTCGAAATCGGCGGTCGCAGCAAGGACTTTTCACAGATTGCTGGCATGAAGGATTCCTATATTTTTGCCGACGACTGGGATATGCCCGACGGGGCTAAACTTCCGCTTTGGATGTTGGGATTCCTATATTAAACACTTTAACCTTCCAAATTAAAGAAACAATGATCGACCAAATTATCGCTTTCAACAAGACATTCGTGGCGCAGAAGGGCTGCGAGACCCACCCGCTCGTGCCGAAGGACATCGTGGTGCGCGGGTTCAACATCGATTCGGAGACGGGGGAGTTGGAGGAGACCGAGGGATCATGCTGACCGTCCGCCACATCCGTCATTGGTACGAGCCGAAGCTGCCGCACGCCGTCTTCATCAACGGGTTTTTCGCCGGGATGATGAGGGACCACGACCTGCGTATTGAAGCGCCGCCCGGAACATACAGTCTTAAAGTGCAGTTCGGAGGCCCGCTGCGTTAAGGAAGAATATCTGAGAATCGAGTCCGCATACGTTGACACCGTCAAAGAACTTTTGGAAGTCTCGGGTGTCAAATTCTTAACGATTGTTAATCCGGACACGTTTTATTTGCGTCGAGAAAAGGCGTTCAATAAAGAGAACAAAGCTATATACCAGATTGTGTCCTCTTTGAAGGAAGGTCAACGGATAACAGCATCCAAGATAGATATGGTATTGAAAGCTTGTTTGAGGGAATTGTTCTGGTGTGCATTGGTGAACGAGACCAAAAAAGTGCAAGTGGATGTCGGATATGACTATTACCTTCATTTTTACAGCCGTTTGCCCGTAGAGGCCATCCGTGAAATCGCCCGAAATCACGGGTTGTATTGCAACCCTCGATAATCAGTTTGAAAACACTATTTTGCTGTTCGAAATATTTTAGTATTTTTGCGGATTAAAAAAGATGAAGATATGGCAACATTAACAATATCCTATGATGGGCGCAGTAAGGTGGCGCAGAGTGTTGTGGCGTTGATACGTTCGTTAGGGAACGTGTTCCACATCTTGCAGTCTCAAGAAGAGACGAAAGATCGCGAGTGGACAGCCGAAGAGGAACGACAAGCTTTCATATGTACATCAAGAAATAATATGGCTCGCTGGTTGAACGAAAACGAAATCTAACATCCTATGAAATACGAACAGCGTGATGTCGTTGAGGTCAATTTTATGTTCCCAGATGGTTCTCTCAAGCCCCATCCAGCGTTAATCATTTCAAATAATGAACTACAGGAGAACGAGGGCTACATCTATTTGTGCATGATTTCGTCGAAAGATTATAATCCGCAATATAGTTTCACCCTTTCCGACGAGATGCTGACAAAGCCATTAAGCAAACAAAGCTATGTGAAATGCCAGCTGATAATGGGAGACATTGAACGCGATGTGGTGCGTAAAATCAGCCGCATAAAACAGCCCTATTTCAACCAGATTGTGGAGAAAATAAAGGTGTCGATTTTTTGATCCTGAATATTATGATCGACCAAATTATCGCTTTCAACAAAACCTTCGTGGCGCAGAAAGGCTACGAGACCCACCCGCTCGTGCCGAAGGACATCGTGGTGCGCGGGTTCATTATTGATTCGGAGACCGGGGCGTTGGAGGAGACCGAGGGATCATGCTGACCGTCCGCCATATCCGCCACTGGTACGAGCCGAAGCTGCCGCACGCTGTCTTCATCAACGGGTTTTCGCGATTGGAATGGTGTGGTTGGTGGTAATACGGAAACGGTATTATAAAATGGTGACATCTTGATTTATCTAAAAAAAGTAATTTTGCATTTTATATGTTTTTATTTTTATGAGCAACCCTCTTTTCAATATACGGAACAGTCTGCTCTTCATCATCTTTCTGCTGACCGTCAGCGTGCAGGCGCAGCAACGCGACCGGTTAGGCGAACTTGATGTGGTGTGCCGTAACGAAATCGTGACACACACCTCCGTGGCTCCAGACGGCACGCTTTGGATGGCGACCGAATGCGGGGAGATCTACCGCGCCGACGACATCCATTCACCGTGGCGCATTCTGAAAGAAGGATCTCTTGGCGGCGACCAAGGTGAAACCTTCGAGAATATCGTGGCCTTCGACCGCAACACAGCGGTAATCGTGGGCAATATGTGGAGAAAATATTTCAAGCGGACGACCACGGGGGGCCAATCGTGGGATGAAATCAAGTACAATAGTAAACGGGGGGATGAGTGGTTCCACCCCATTTGGCGCGGCCAAGGGGGAACGATGTGGACGGGTTCCCAGAACGGATATTTGGCTTTCAGCACCAACAGCGGGCGCACCTTCTCCGCACTGTACAACACGTCCTTCAACGACAAGACGGACATTCGGGACATCTATATGCTCTCGTCCGACAGCGGTTGGATTGCCATCCGTGAAGGAGGACTCTACAGCACCTCCGACAACTGGCGCACCTGCCATCGTTTGCCCACCCCATACGGAAAAGGGGTGAAACGTGTCCGACCGTGGAAAAACTACCTGATGGTAACACAGGGCGGCAAGAGCTACTACACCGCAATCGGCGGGGATGGTCGCTGGCAACGCACTCCATTGGCACTAAAGGACTTCGAGGTGGACACCGCCACCGGAATGCTGTGGGCGATTGACGACAACAGGGAAGTCTTCCTAATGGAGGACATCGACCGATGGAAACCGATGGGCGTGATCGCGCTGTTCATCATCGGGATGCACGACGACCGTCTCTATTGCCGGGTCAACGAAGGGGTGATGCGTGTGGATGCCAATGGAGTAGTGGACCAATGTCCGTTTCTCACGGCTGAGAAGGCCCTCACTAAGCCGGAAAAGATTTTCAAGCACGGGAATTTTCAGTGGGGCTTCGACGAAAAAAGTGTCTATCTCCGCGACCGCAAAGGCTGGTACCGCGTGGCACGTCCGCTCGACATTGCCGGTGCGACTCCCGACCCCGACCGCGAGGACCGCGTCGTCATACTGAACTATTCGGGAGAGAACTTCAGTGTGGACACTGCCGGCCGCGTGGAGTCTTATATCTACCCGCAGCCGTTAGCCGATTTCGTCAAACCGGGATTGAAAAGTTTGGAGATTATGACTTTCTCGACGTTAGGGTACAACGTTTATAAAGAGACCATCGGTTTTCGCCGCGATGGCGACCGTCTGATGGAGGACACCCGCACGGAAACCCGAGAGAGCTACGATCCCCACCTCAGCAACGGACCCACGAAAAAGACCACTCCTGTGACAGTTGATGACAATACCCGTCAACTGTTGGCAGCATCTTTGGAAAAAGCCCTGCTGACCCTTAGTGAACGTTACCACCGATACCCCATCCCGCAAGACTTCGGTTTGGCCGACACCACATTGGATTTGCACCAGGTCTATGCCGCCGGGAGCACATGCAGCTCTAATCAGTACGGCTACAACGTCACCTTTGTCAATCAGGCAGGCGACACGCTCACGGCTTGGGGGCAAACTTCCGCCCACGTTGACCTTGGCAGAAGCACGCACTATCCGTGGCTTTTGCCGATGACCGTGTGCTGGCGCGAGGCAGAGTTCTTCACCTACCAACCTGTCCTGTGGCAGGCTTTACGCGCGGCGATGCCCGACAGCATGCTGCTGCGCAGATACCTTGACAACAGCACTTTGCACCCAAGATATACCTTGCAAAGCGGAGATTTGATATTCTTGAATAACAACCGGTCAGACATGGAGAAAGCCATCTCGGCGAGTACGGGTGAATACACACACGTGGCACTGATAGAACGCGACAGTGCTGACGACGTGTGGGTCATCGAGGCCTCACCAAAAAAGGGTGTGCAGCGCATATCTTACAGCCAATTCGAAAGGAATAACCACCTTGGATTCTTCGGAGGAAATATCGACATCTACCGTCTCGCAACTCCTTTCGACACCGCTGCCGTCATCGCCCGAGCCAAAAGTCTCATCGGGAAACCCTACGACAAAGCCTTTCTGCCCGACAACGACGCCTACTATTGTTCGGAGCTCATCCAAGAGGCCTTCGACGGTATATTCCCATCGAAGCCGATGAACTGGCGCGATGCCGAAGGAAATTTGCCCGAATACTGGATCAAGCACTTCGAAGAACTTGGCGTGCCCGTTCCCGAAGGCGTTTCCGGCACCAACCCCACGGACATGAGCCGGTCGCCGTTGCTGAAAATATTGAAATAGCAAAGAACTCACCATTTTTCAACAGCAAAAAGAAACCGTCGAACTGGAGCGAGCATGTGATGAGGCGGCAGTTGGAGAACATATAGAAGGAAAGGTAGAACGACTATGCTCGTCTCTCCTCTGTAAAAAGTTGGTTTGTAGAATATTCAACATTGTACAGAACGCCATGCCGGAGGCATGAGACGCGCCGTTAGGAGCAATTACACCATACAAGCACGATAGCGCGCAGTATGGCGTTATTTGCACTGCGTGCGTGACTCTTCTCCGAGGCTATGAGGGCCGCACAATCAATGCTCGATGCTCTGGAATGCCCCGAACATAGTAAAAAAGCGACAACGAAAGTTTCTTTGTCGCAATTTTTCTATTTTTGCGGGATAATAAATAGACGAACTATGATCGACCAAATTATCGCTTTCAACAAGACATTCGTGGCGCAGAAGGGCTACGAGACCCACCCGCTCGTGCCGAAGGACATCGTGGTGAGAGGATTCATCATAGATTCGGAGACGGGGGCGTTGGAGGAGATTGAGGGGTAATGCTGACCGTCCGCCATATCCGCCACTGGTACGAGCCGAAGCTGCCGCACGCCGTCTTCATCAACGGGTTTTTCGCCGGAATGATGAGAGACCACGACCTCCGTATTGAGGCGCCACCTGGAACATACAGCCTCAAAGTGCAGTTCGGCGGCCCGCTGCGTTTGGGCAAAAGCGGCAAGAGCATCGACCTGTCACTTTCATCCACCGCACAGGTGGAGATACCGCAAAATGGCGAGGTCCTCTGCACGTTCCACGACCGCGAACGACTCTGGAACATCCTGTTTGACATAGACTTGGTGGTCTGGATTGTCTCCTGGTTCGTCACCATGCCCCCGCTCTACAAGATTCTTTCCAATATCTTCTTCGCGATTTGGATAGTGCGAATAGTGGTGATAAGGAAGCGGTATTATAAAATTGCAAAGATTATCCGTTGACATTATTTTGTATTTTTGCGCACTCTGCTGATGATGTGAGACAAGCGGAGAAAAAGATTCAATAATATAAATCTGAAAAAATGAAATATACTGTTTTTCTGTTAGCCGCAACCATGTTGCTGGCAATTTCCTGCCATAATGTCAATTCCCAAACCCAAATGACGGACAACCTACAGGAGCCCACTGCTACGAGCATTTCATCAACCTCGGAGAGCGCTGCAAGAAGAAATAATGCAGGCGCAAAAATAATTTTTCGAAAAGTGTTGGAGATATCCGAAAAAAGTGTATTTTTGCCGCCGATTTCAAGCACACGATCTGTTAGCTCAGTTGGTTTAGAGCGCTTGCTTGACAGGCAAGAGGTCACTGGTTCAAATCCAGTACAGATCACTGAAAAAGAAAAGGTTGCGATAAACGCAACCTTTTTTTATTTCTTGATATTCCGGGCGTTCAGCGCGGCTCGGTAGCGGGCGGCATTTTGCGCGTGGACGGTAGCACTGGCCGTGAAGTTGTGATAGCCCGAAAAGTCCTCCTTCGCACACATGTAAATGTAGTTGTGATGGCGGTAATGCAGAACGGAGTCCATCGTGGAAGCCTCCGGAATGCGGATTGGACCAGGCGGCAACCCTCTGTATTTGTATGTGTTATACGGCGAATCGACCTTCAGATCAACGTTCAGGATACGTTTACGGGCAAAATCGCCGATGGCGAACTTCACCGTCGGGTCGGATTGCAACAGCATGCCCTTGTGGAGACGGTTCATGTACAATCCCGCGATAATCGCCTTTTCGGACGGACGCATGTTCTCCTCCTCCACGATGGAGGCGAGTGTGGCCACCTGTACGGGCGTCAAACCTATTTCCGAAGCGGTCGCCTTGCGCTGTTCGTTCCAGAATTGCTGGTAATTGTCGTACATTTTGTCAAGAAAATCCGAAGCTGTGATATCGTAGTAAAGCTCGTATGTGTTTGGTATAAAAAGACATACAGCAGTTGCTTCATCCAATCCGTACTTTTTAAGTGTGTCACGGTTACGGAGCATGGCACGCAACTCCGACGGTTCGAAAAAGAACTTGTTGCCGACCTTATCCACGAACTGGTCAACGGTGCGCACATTATTGAAGGTGAACTTCACCGAATAGTGCTGTCCTCGACGCAACAACCGCACGAGATTCAGATTGGAACGGCAGCCAGAAATGTCGTATTTACCCATCTTTATCTTCTTGTATTTCAGCGCTTCCACTGTTTTACGAAACGACTCCTCAGACTTAAGCACCTCATACTTGCGTAAAGTGTCCATCACCTGCTCAAAATTCGCACCTGGCGGCACCACTATCACTACCTCTCTATTCTGAACATTGTCGGACAAGAATGTCTTGTGAAACACGACACAAGCGACACCTGCCAAGATGCAAATCAGCAAGGCGCTCCAAAGCACTATCTTCCAAATTTTCTTCATCTTTGTCGGATTACTCCCTCTTTATCAATTATCTATCATTACAACATCCTTTTAATCACCCTCAACTGATGCGTATATCGTTTCGACTCTTCATTGAAGATGCCGGTCTCGTCAATTTTGTCGATGCGGACAAGACCGCTGGAGTGGACAATGGTTCCGTCGCCGAGCATCATGCCCACATGGACCACCCTACCCTCTTCGTTTTGGAAAAAGGCTAAGTCACCCACACGGGCTTCGTGAACAAAATCGAGCGGCTCACCGCAAAGCACCTGTTGGGAAGCGTCGCGGGGAAGCTGCACTCCAGCCAGCGAGTAAAGCAGCTGCACAAAACCGGAACAATCTATGCCGAGTGGAGTGCGACCGCCCCAAAGATATGGGGCTCCGAGAAGAGAAAGTGCCGTCTTGCGAAGCAATTCCATGCGTTGTACCCGCGAGATGTCGGGCACACCTTCAGCAGGCCACCAACTCTCGGCATTCGGGATTGGAAAGCTTTCCTTGAAAGGATTTTTATCGGAATCCGCCACCATCAAGGCCCCCATCGTGAGCAAATGGGGAACATTAGCGGCCGTTGACACGAAAGGAATACTCAAACGTAACTTATCAGCTTTCAGGTAGTTGTCAAAACTATCATCCGATATGCCAAAGTACTGTTTCCGTTGAATCCAGCCTTCGTAACTATCGTGATGGGACTCCACGTGCATCCATTCTTCAGTGATTTCCAACACCCGATAAGTTTCCCCAAACAAGAGCTGGCTCACCATTTCGGCGCTGTGCGACGGCTCCGCACGCATGGGAATCACGGTCAATGAGCAAATACCCGAATTCATCATTTCAAAATTAGGCTTAACTAACTGATGCCTTTACGTTATTAGCCTTAGAAGGGGAGATCGTCGGTACCGCCCTCATCCACAAAAGTCTCTTGAGGCATCTGTGGGAGGTTGCCCATATCCGGCTGCGGTTGTGCGTAAGGATTCGGTTGCGGTTGAGCGGGCGCATATCCTTGAGGTTGAGGGGGATATGTGGGCTGTTGAGGCTGAGCATAACCTTGAGGTTGTTGCGGGTAGCCTTGAGGAGGGTACATCGGCTGTTGCGGTTGCGCATAACCCTGAGGAGCGTAAGCCTGAGGCTGTTGAGCGTAACCTTGGGCGGGATTCGGAACCCCGGCAACGGCAGCGGGAGTGGCTGCATCCACCTTCCAAGCCCTCACATCGGTGTACCAGCGGCCATTATACTCGCGGGATTCCAAATCGAAGGAGACCGTAATCAGACTTCCTAACTGAAACTGATCCAACGCTTTAGCACGATCACCCCACAAGTTAGCGCACACCTTTTTAGGATATTGCTCCACCGTTTCTATCACAAATTCGGCCTTCGACCAGTTGTTTCCTGAACTGCTGACACCGGATTGCACGGGCAGCTTCTGAATTAATTTTCCTGTAATTTCCATATCTTTTATTGGTTTTTATCTTTATTATTTTCTTTTTTTGCTTTCTTTTTTTCCGAAAACAGTAACGTTAAGGTAATCGGAAGGATGCTCCTTGATGTCTTTGAGCAGGACATTCACACATTCAATTGTCTGATTGATATTACGATAGAGTGAATCGTTTTGGATCAGCTGTCCCACCGTACCTTCTCCGGATTTCACCTTGGCAATCACGTCGTTGGCGTTGTTGATGGTGCTTTGCGCGTTATTGACCAACTGACGGATATTGGATTGCGCGAGCGAATCGGAGATATTATCCATATTGGCCACGATGGCATCAATTTTCGGACTGGCATCGCTCAAGGTTTTGGTCAGCACTTCGAGTTGCGTGACCACTCTGTTCACCTTTCCGCCATTGTCTGCCAGCAACTTGGAAAGATTCTGAGAAGTTGCTTCCAAGTTCGCAAGTGTATTCTTGATCATCGTGCCGCCATTAATGGAATCATCTGAACGGAACGCCAACTTGATGTTCTGTCCGATTGTATCGACCGAGGCGACCACATTCTGCAGTTGCGCCACAAGATCGTCCACACCGTCGAGCATACCGCCTTTCAGGGAGCTGCCTAACGTGTCACCGCTGTGCGCCATCACGGTGGATTCTCCCAAATGCAAGTTCACAATCATGCCGCCCAACACATCCTTCTGCGCCACCTCAAACTTCGAATCTTTAGGAATATCAAGTTTCTCCGTGACCAAAATCTCCGCACAAATACGTATTGGATTACTGCTCAGCAATTTAATACCTGTCACTTTGCCTATCTCATAACCGTTTAGTGTCACGTTCGTACTTTCATGCAACGCGCCAATATCCTCAAACACAGCGTAATAGTAGGTCTTCTTGCCGAAAACATTGATGCCTTTCAAGAAAGTGGCACCCAGATAAAAAATCAATGCCGCCGCAATGACGAACAGTGCGACTTTTATGCTTTTTGCCTCTTTCACAGAATATTGATTGTTGTTCTTTTTCTCCATTCACGATATACTCTGAAACGGCAAAAATACACTTTTTTCATTTTCCTCTGCCAAATATTGTGTATTTTTGCCGCCTGAAAAAAAGCAGTTATGGTATTCAGCAGCATCACTTTCCTACTCTATTTTTTGCCGCTTTTTCTGCTGATTTATTATTTGGTGCCCTCGAAATGGCAAAATTTCACATTGCTCTTTTCATCTCTGGTCTTTTACGCCTACGGTGCCCCAAAATTTCTGCCCATTTTTCTCGTGATGATGTTCTTCAACTGGCAGCTGACCAAACGGATGCACCTCTCTCCCACCTTAAAACGGAAAAAGTGGCTGTTAGCCGCCTCCGTCATCCTGAATCTGCTGGTACTCGGCTACTTCAAGTACATGAACTTCTTTGTGGACAATCTCAATGCGCTACTTCAACTCACAGACCATAACCTTATCAATTTCAACAGAATAGCACTTCCCATCGGCATATCATTCTTCACATTTCAGTCGATAACTTACACGGTGGATGTCTTCCGTGGCGATGCCGAGCCTTTGAAGAATTGCACCGACTACATGCTCTACATTTCGATGTTCCCGCAGCTAATTGCCGGACCTATCGTGCGCTTCAACAGCATCGCCACGCAAATCAGAGGACGTCAGATTTCAATGGAGGATCGGGTGAACGGATTCTGCAGGTTTATGATAGGATTAGGCAAAAAAGTACTTATAGCCAATCAGCTGGCACTACTCGCAGACCCTATCTTCGCCATGTCATACCAGAACATTTCCACCGCAACTGCCTGGATCGGGATTTTGGCTTACACCTTTCAGATCTATTTCGACTTTTCCGGTTACTCCGACATGGCCATCGGATTGGGAAAGATGCTGGGATTTCGTTTCCCCGAGAACTTCGATGCGCCATACACCAGTCTGAGTATCAGCGAGTTTTGGAGAAGATGGCACATCACACTCGGTGCGTTCATGAAGAGTTACCTCTACATCCCGTTAGGCGGCAACCGCAAAGGTGTCGCACGCACTTACCTTAACCTCGTCATTGTGTTCTTGCTTTCGGGATTCTGGCACGGCGCATCGTGGAATTTTGTGATGTGGGGCGCTTTTCATGGTGTGTTCCTGATCTTGGACCGTCTTTTCATGCTGAAAACGCTCGACAAGCTCGGAAGACTCCCGTCCATAACGCTCACATTCTTCGCTGTGGCGGCCGGATGGGTGCTCTTCCGCACGGAAACCCTGAGCGGCGCCATGCACTTCTACCAAGCGATGTTCGCCTTCCGAAGCGGCACATCGCTGCAATGGCAACCCCAGCATCTCTTCCTGCTTCTCGCCGCGCTGATCTCCTTCGCGCCTGCTACCTCGATTGGACAGAAAACGATGCAAAAGCTCTTCGCCGAACACTATTCCCCAAAGAGCCTAACCATCATTTTCATCTTTATCCTACTGATTATCTTACCGTTGTCAGTAGGTTCGTTAGCTTCCAACAACTTTAACCCATTCATCTATTTCCGATTCTGATGCCGCAAGAAAAAACATACAAGCGCCTTTTCATAATGATCATGGGTGTGATGCTTCTGCCTATGTTCCTGCAGGTCACGCATATCCCGCCCATTCGGAAATTGTCTGGCTATTCCAAACCCATCGAGAAGATAAAGCCCACACTCTGCAGCATCACGGACGGTAGCTACCAGAACTACTTGGACGAGGCGGCGGCGGCTCGTTTCGGTGGACGCGGTTTCTTCATCCGCTACTATAACCAGCTCATGTACAGTGGCTTCCATAAAACCACGAATGATAACATCATTATTGGTAAGAACGGGGAGATGTTCCTGAAACAATACACTGACGATGTATCCGGAATCACGCTCATTGAGAAGTTCGGCACCGTTGAGAGTGCAAAACAGACTGCCAGACAGAATGTTATCAAGACCTTGGAACTCATTGACAGTCTGAAGGCGCACGACATTGCCTTTTTAGTGGTGCTTGCGCCCTCGAAAACGGCCATTTACCCTGAATGGCTGCCCGACAGCATACGTCCACACAGTTTTGTTCTGCAAAAGGAATACGCCAAATTGCTCAAAGAGTACAACATCCCGCACATCGACTTCATCCCAATCTTCAACACACTGAAAACCAGCGCCAAATATCCACTTTACACCAAATACGGGACCCATTGGAGCAATGGCACCATACCTTTTGTGGCCGACACGCTGTTACGTTCCATAGAAAGGCTTTTGAATCGTCCTTTGCCGCATATCCAACTGATAGACAGCAACATCACCCGAAGATATTCCCGTCCTGACAAGGAATTGGAATCGACCTGCAACCTGATGTTCCCGCTTCGTCACCCGAAAATGCCTTGGCCGAAGTACAACTTATGCAACATCCCGCGCAACTACCAGAAACCTAACCTATTGGTTGTCGCTGACAGCTATTACACCCTATTGGAAGAGAGTCCGTTCAGTGAAGCATTCGGCAATGTCGATTATTGGAAATACAACGAAACCTCCATCTCGAAGATTCCGGAGCGGCAGAACCAAATTGCCTTCATCGACCAATATGCGGCCATTACCGATGCGGATGTGGTGATGGTCATGTTCACCACGATGTTCGCCTACGACTACATGTTCGGATTCGTGGAAACGGCGTTGAAGACCTTCGCTGAGGGCGATGTCTATGACAGTTCGAAATACGTGGAGGAGCAGATTACCCACATCATTGAGCGTATCAAGAGCGACCCGGGGTGGTTAGGCATTGTGGAAAAGCAGGCAAAAAGGGAACATATCACCTTGGAAGAGGCGCTACGTAAGAACGCGGAATACGTATATGAAAAAGACTTTAAGAAGAATTAAAATCTACCTCTTCTGTAATTTCACTGCCTCTGAAACAGAGATTTTCTGGTCTCCTTTGAAAGCGATAATGAATGCATCAGGATATTTGGTTTGGACCTCTTTCAATATCTCTTTGGCAGACTGCAGGTTAGATTCGCTCCCTGCGGTATATTTCCAAAGATTGCCTTCATAATAGCGGTTCACCTTCGGGATAGACTTGAAACGCTTATCGGTGAGGGCGATTTTTTCGGGAAGCGCCATAAACTGCACCATAAAGCGAATGCCATCGGGATCGAAAGGCGGGTTCACTACTGGGGTTTCTTCGACAGAAACTTGCGTACCAGATTGATTATCAACAGAATTACTATTGTTGTTATCATGACTAACTGTTATATTATCGTTTGGCTTACTTGAATTATCTATTGTAATAACGTCAGGAATATTGACTTTATTGCCTGTCATTTGAGTGTAATAGGAGGCAAAACCGCGATAGATGGCATTGGCTATATCCTCCTTATGCTGTTCATCGGAGAGATATTTCTCCTCGGTAGGATTGGAAAGGAAGCCCATCTCGATAAGGATGCTGGGCATAGAAACGGCCCATAGAACCCAGTAGCCAGCCTGTTTGACACCTCGATCCAGCATTCTTGTGGTATTCACCAGATTTTTTTGCACTTTGTCGGCCAAAAGAATGGAATTGTTCAGATAGGCAGAGGAATAGAGGGAGAACATCACGGCAGATTCGGGAGAATTCGGATTGAAACCGCCATAGTTTTTCTCGTAGTCTTTTTCCATCAACATAGCGGCATTCTCGGCGCGCGCCACTGCCAAATTGGCCTCGCTCTTGTGTAATCCCATCACGTAAGTCTCCACACCATGGGCGCCATGGTTGTCATTGGCGTTGCAATGGAAAGAGATGAACAGGTCGGCATGGTTGTCGTTCGCAATTTTAGCACGACGATAGAGCTCCACGAAAACATCAGTGCTACGCGTATATATCACTTTAACATTCGGGCAGTTATCACTAATCAGCTTACCCGTTTTCAATGCCACATTGAGTGCGACATCTTTTTCCTTCGTATATGCGCCAAGGCAACCAGGGTCTTTGCCGCCATGACCGGCATCGATCACCACCTTGAAAGTTTTGCCGTCTTTCTGGGCATTCACGGGGAATGTCAAAATAGTTATGAACAAATATACTAAGAAAAACATTTTCGAGTTCATCGCTTTCGAAATTTTGATTATTTTTGCCGCTTTTTCCGTGCAAAATTATAATTATTGACTAAAGAATTCGCTCGTTGATTAAAAAAATATACACACTGGATTTTTCATATTTTTGGAGGCTATTTATAGTCTTCATATTCAGTGTGTTGTGCATTGCAACATCGGCTCAGAACGTGAAGCCGAGACGCACGGTCAATACCACTTCCGACACTGTCGGGCGAGGCATTCCCAATCCCGGATATGCGGATTCTCTCTCCGAAAACTCCCATTCAAAGAAAACCATTTCTCCCAACGCCATCACTTCGATTGTGCAATACAGTGCACAGGACTCCGTGGTCCACGACTTGCAGCACCGATTCACATATCTTTTCGGAAATGCAGTGGTGAAATACGATGACATGGAGCTGCTCGCCGACTACATAGAGATTGACTTCAAGAACAGCGAGTTATACGCATGTGGTGTGGCCGACAGCAACGGCAAACTCTATGGCACGCCCATCTTCGTGCAGGGAGACGCCTATTACAACGCACAGGAGATCAAGTACAACTTCAACACCAAAAAGGGTAAAATCACCAATGTCATCACCACGCAGGACGATGGATTCATCCACGGGCAGCAAGTGAAAAAGATCGGCGACAATGTGGCCTTCATCAAGAAGGGAAAATACACCACTTGCGAGCTCGGCGACCCCCACTTCGAGATAGCTTTCTCCAAAGCCAAGGTCATACAGCACGACAAAATCCTGATTGGTCCCGCTTACTTGAGTTTCACGGGTGTTCCGACCCCGCTCGCCATCCCGTTCGGGTTCTTCCCGTTAGACGCGCAACACAAATCGGGTTTGGTAATGCCCTCATTCGGACAATCCAACACTCAGGGCTTCTATTTGCGCGACCTCGGCTTCTACTTCGCCATCAACGACAACATCGACCTGCTGCTTTCTGGTGACATATACACGCGCGGCAGCTGGGCGCTGAAAGCCAAATCAAACTACGTGTTCCGCTACCTCTGCACCGGTGTCGTGGAGCTCGCCTTCGCCCGCTCACTCTCCGGCGACCGCATCGATACCGCCAACTTCAAGAAAACCAACAGCTACAAGATCTATTGGGACCACAAACAGGACAATAAATCGCACCCACGTACCCGATTCAACGCCCACATCGACATTCAAAGCTCCGACTACGCCAAGTACAACATGACTTCTGCCAGCGACTATCTTTCCAACCAGTTCACCTCTTCGGTCACACTCACTACTTCCGCCGCTGACGTTTTCTTCTTTGACGCTGGTATCTCCTATTCGCAAAACACTGGCAACCACACGGTCAACCTGAAGTCACCGAACATCAACATGTCTGTGGTGCAATTCTACCCTTTCCGAAAGAAAGACAAAATCGGCAAGCTGAAGTGGTACGACAACATCTCGATGAAGTGGAATTCGCAGTTGGTGGGACAAGTGAACACGTTGGACACGTTGTTCCTACAACCCATCACATGGCAGCACTTTGAGACCGGCATGATGCACAACATACAGCTCACCACGCCCATCAAAATCGCCAAGTCCATCAACTGGAACACCTCCATCAGCTTGACCGAAAAATGGTATCTGCAACACTATACCCGCAACATGATTTGGGACACTGCCATCTCTGAAACGCCGACACAGATGCAGTATTTCAATCGTAAATTCGGAGCCGTGCACGATCTGAACATCTCCTCCAATTTGACCACCAAAGTCTATGTGATGTACGTTTTCAAGAAGGGGGGACTGAACGCCATCCGCCACATCATCACCCCTACCATCAACTTCACCTTCCAGCCGAATCTCAACGGACAGAACATCGGACAATTCGTCAACCCGATGACCGGCCAGTTGGTGGAGTACAACTACTACGACAACTCCATCTTCGGCCCCGGCCCCACCCGCATGACGGCAAGAGCACAGGTTTCACTGGGTAACAATTTGGAAATCAAGGTCAGATCGAAAAGAGACACCATCACTGGACTCAAAAAGATACCGCTCATCGACAACTTCAACATCTCCATGTACTACGATTTTGCCGCCGATTCGATGAATTGGTCGCTACTCACCATGTCAGGCCGCAGCACGCTCTTCAAGCAACTCTACCTTACCTACAGTTTCATCTTCGATCCTTATAGTATCAACAAGGAAGGACGTCGCGTAAACGTCACCGAATGGGATGCTAATCGCCGCATATTACGCTTTTCCTCTGGGACTTACAGCGTCTCCTTCAACTACCGCATCGACCAAAACACTTTCAAGTCCAAGGATCCGGAACGACAGAAGAACCGCTTGCCTTGGTCATTGACCATCAACTACACTTTCACTTACGGCATCAATGACAATTTGGAATACTACCGTTATTTATACAACAATAACGACTTGAAGCCTTACGCGCATAACATTGTACACACCGTCAATGTGTCGGGTGACATCCACATCACCAAAAAATGGAAATTCGGCTTCAATACGGGGTATGATTTTGTACACAAAACACTATCTTACACATCTTTAGACTTCTATCGCGACATGCACTGCTGGGAGATGAGCTTCAACTGGATTCCCGTCGGCTACCGCAAGGGCTGGTCGTTCACGATTAACGTCAAATCCTCCACTCTGCGCGATGTGCTGAAATACAAGAAGGAGAAGGATTTCCGTGACTTTATGTAGGCTTATAGGCTTAGAAGCTTACAGGCTTAGGATTATTGGCGGCGGAGGATAAGGGCGGAGCGGGAAGGCAAATAGAGCATCAATCTGGAGTTGCCTTCGTATGTTGAAGTGCTATAGGTGATTTTTTCATCTACATTGCCGAAACCGTGGTAAATGGGATCATCGCTATTAAGGACTATCTGATAATCACCTGGTTGACAATAGATAGAATAATCAGAGAACGATTTTTCCGGATGGAAGTTGAAGACGACAACACAGCCATTACGTTCGAATGCCAACACTTTATCACCCTCGTTATCACAAAGCTTAACGGGTGCCTTATCCAACATCTTATAATTTTTCACACAGTGAATCATATCGCGGTCAAAGCGATTCAAACCACTGTATTTCAACGTATTATCATCTGCCAGATTCCATTGTCGGCGGGCATGATAGCAAGACCAGCCATTCCCTTCGCGCGGAAAGTCTATCCACTCAGGATGGCCAAATTCATTGCCCATGAAATTCAGGTATCCGCCCGAACAAAGTGTCAGGGTGACCAGTCGAATCATTTTATGCAAAGCCACTCCCCTATCCACCGTCAAATCGGGTGTATCAACAGACATAGCATCGTACATCTTGCTGTCAATCATCCTGAATATCAACGTTTTATCCCCAACCAAAGCTTGATCGTGGCACTCTACATAACTAATGGTTTGTTCTTCGGATCGTTTATCGGTCATTTTGTAGTAAAGCTCCCCCATTCCCCAATCATTGTCGCTACGGGTTTTGAGGAGCTTTATCCAGAAATCAGCAATACCCATTGACATGCGGAAGTCGAAGCCAATACCGCCATCTTCCACAGGGAAAGCCATCCCTGGCATACCACTCACATCCTCGGCAATTGTCAAGACATCGGGGCGCAACTGACGCACCATTTTGTTAGCCAATGTGAGGTAGGTGATGGCATCTTCATCGACGTTGCCGTCAAAATACTGGTCGTAGCAAAGAAAATCGACCCCGAGTCCATGATCGAAATAGCACATACTGGTTACGCCATCGAAACGAAAACCGTCGAAATGAAACTTTTCCATCCAATATTTCAGGTTGGAAAGAAGGAATTGTATCGTGTCAGGCTTTCCGTAGTCGAAACAGCGCGAATCCCACACCCTATGATGTCCTTTATCGCCATGATGCGTATAAAGATAATCGCTCCCGTCAAGACAACCGACCCCCTCCTTCTCGTTCTTCACAGCATGAGAGTGGATCACATCCAAGATGACAGTGATCCCCATACCATGTGCTGTATCAATGAGTTCCATCAGTTCTTCTGGGGTACCGAAGCGGAAAGATGGCGCAAAAAAGTTAGCCACTTGATAGCCAAATGAGCCATAATACGGGTGTTCTTGTATCGCCATCAACTGTATCGTATTGTAACCCAGCCTATTAATGCGCGGAAGCACCGTCTCTTGAAACTCATGGTAAGAGGAAATCTTGGATTCTTGCGATGACATGCCCACGTGCGCTTCGTAGATAAGGGGGTGTTTCGGTTTTTTTGGGGCAGCATTTTTCCATTGGTAAGTTTCTCGTTCCCAGACCTGCGCGCAGAAAACTTTGGTCACATCGTCTTGTACCACCCGTTGAGAATAGGCTGGCAAACGTTCATCCGCGCCGGATGGCCAGACCATCCAAAGTTTGTACAGCATTTCGTCTTTGATGGCAAAATCGGGAAGTTCAATTTCCCAATCGCCGTTTCCAATAGGAGACAGAGCAAATTTCTGTTCTATTTTCCATTCGGAAAAGTCGCCATAGAGGTAAATAGCCGTGGCATTAGGGGCTTTCTCGCGGAACACCCAGCCATTGTCCGTTTTGTGCAGTCCATAATAGAGATGACCATTGGCCAATTCGGACAGCGGTTTTCTGTCTGTAAGCTCCAGTTCGCGCGAAACAGCACGCTCCATTCGCCACTGGAGCGCCCCTTCAAACGATTTCAAATAGGGATCCTTGTTTACTAACTGCGACTTCTTATTCATAGTCAATTATTTATCAAAATACTTTTCTATATCAGGTTTACTCGCGTTTTTCACGAGCTCGAAGGCCATGCCGACACTTCTTGCACCGTCTCCATCAGTGTCTTCTCTATCTCCAACCATCAGACATTCAGACGGTTGCGCATCAATTTCACGACAAACTCCTTCAAACGACTCCTTGCAGGGTTTCAATCCGCCCAGAGCAGGTGCGTCGAAAAGCGCATCCGCCCAATCGAGTTTGAATCCGATGGCCTGCAATTTCTCACGCACAAAGCCGTAGTCGGAGAACACCACCAGTTTACTGGCGTGAGGACGTAGTTCCTCAACGATTGTCTCCACCCACGAAGCCACCCGGTAGTGACTTCGCAAAATGCGCACCATGTCGGGCATATAGGTTTCGAAATACCACCTCCTGGCCGATTCCGGACGCGGAAATCGGGAAAAAAACGCCTCATAGAAAGCATCTTCGCTTTCGTAGTGGCGGCCACGCAACTCTTTGCGCACCTCTCGTTCTCGCTTGAGCATCCATAGACCACCTTTCAGGAATTGACTCATCACCAACCGTCTTGCCAGCCCGGATTTGTCGTATAATGTTCCGTCCAAATCGAATATGATTGCTTTGTAAATCGACATTTATTCCTTCTTTTTGAAAATTCAAGCGGCAAAGATACAAAAAAACCGCAGCTGGAAAGCTACGGTTTAATTTATGCACTGAAACTTTATTTTTATCCAGGGTCAGGTTACTTCATCATATCTTTAATATTGTTGCTGAATTTTTCCACTTCTTTATCGAATCTGTGGACACCTCTGAACGCAACGAGATAAGCGATGCCAATTGCGATAATGGCAACTCCGATCAGTATTGCCAATATGTAGCCCATGGTCTCCAAATGATACATTCCGAGAATACCGAGTACCGCGACTCCAATACCGAGAATCATCAGAAGCCACCAACTGTCGAAACCGACCTTTTTAAAATCGAAGCTTTGGATAAAAACAATAATACCCTCGATGGTCACCCACATTGCGCATACGAGCGGGATAGAAATAGCTACAAAAATATTGTTGCACAAGAACAGAATACCGATAAAAATCTGCAGTATTGCAGACAGCATGCGAGTGCCGCTGTTGGGGAGGAAACGTTCCGTTCTAAATGTAAACACCAATCTGGAAATGCCTGAAAACAAAGTAAAACAACCTATGAGCCAAGCGGTTGCAAACAACGTTGCCTCAGGATTTGCAATGCACATAATACCCAGTGCCACAAGGAGCACGCCCGAAATCACGAGCCAAATTTTTGTACTTTTTCCCATAATGTTTATTTTTTAAGTTTAATCTGCAAAAGTGCAAAAAAATATATTCGAATATACGATATCAAAAAAATTTTAACGCCTCATGTTCAATTATTCAAAAACCAATTGTTTGAATTTTTGGTGTCGCGCCTCATTCTCAGAGAGGAGATTGAGTTTGAACTGCTCATCGCGGGCACCCTCTGCATTGCATTGTGCGCGGAAGGCCTCCAACGAGTCGGGGATGAGACGGAAGGTTTCGGGGATTTTGAGTCGCAACGAGACGCGCTTGGCCTTGTATTCCATGTTGATTTCTTGAAGGAGACGATCCACCTCCTCGGTAAAACGTTCGGCTTGTGTTTGTGTAACATTCTGGTCCTCAAATTCATAATAAAACTTATAGCCTTTGATAGAGAGATCCGCAAAACCGATGAAGAAGCGGGTTTTGAGGTCAGTGGTCCTCTCCGCCTCGCGCACTGCTTTTACGAATTGCTGTTCATAGAGTTTCTCGCCTGTAATGGTAACAATGCCGTGCAATTTTTGAATGAGATGTATGGTGGGCGTGTTCTGGAAACTCGGCCCAACCTCCATCAAATCATACATATTGTAGCGATAAAAACCACTGGCTGTCGTGATGTAGATGGAGTAGCGCTTACCTTCCTCTAATTCGTGAAGTTGCAAAAAATGCGGGTTGGGATTGTCAATCTCAGCTTCTGCCACGAACTCGTAGTAGTGATAGTGCGGGAAAAGCACGGAATTCAAAGTGTCGTCGAGTGGGAACCCGAAACGGCACTCCGAGGAGATGTAGCCGAACTCCTGATGGAGCATTCCTTCGGGAAACCATTCCTTGAACTTTTCAAGGTAGATGCGGGTGTTTCCGCACCTCCAGGTGTTGAGAATCTGAAGGTTGGGCCAATAGTGTTTGGGAAGCACTTCGCCGTATTTCGCTTTGAGCTCACGCAATTCGGCAGCACGCTCAGGATTGGGCTTTTGCAACGCTTCCAATTCGGCACGAATCTCCGGCTCGATTTTCAAATCGACCTTAATGGTCCCGTTTTCAATGTCGGTCACATAGTCATCGAAATACTTGTTGACATTATTTTGCAGCTCCACAACAGACGAAGGATTCGCAGCGATAATCAACGAAACATTCTGCTCAATACCGCGACGCATGAGCACATAATAGCGCGCTTCGAAGTCGGAGATACCCGACACGCAGGGCGGATTTGCATATATCACTTTCAGGAAATCAGGGCAGTTGCCTTGCGTATATCCTGAAATAGAGCCTAAGACCGTGCCATCGGGCGCGTAACCTTCCACTGTTTTCCCGATGACAGAGAAGACCTTTCCACCAAACACCTGCGGACGATTCTGGATGAAATTGTTAAGCCACACCTTGGTCATCCTCCCGTACCTGTTATTGAGATATTCAGGGAAAATGGGAATCCATTTGGGTTGCGACGTGGAGCCTGAAGTGGTGGTGTAGAGTGCCGGTTTGCCTGGAAACAGAATGTCCGGCTCTCCATTCTTGTGACGTTCCACGTATGGGCGAAAATCTTCATAATCATTCACTTGCACCTTTTCCTGATAGCGTTTATAGAGCTCGGTATCATCTTTGGCTTTCAAAATATAGGCAAAGTCATGTTCGCGACCATATACGGTCTCTTTAGCGAGGTCAAGAATGCCACGGAGTGTTTTCTCCTGGCTCTTCCGCGGGTTCTTGGATGCACGTTTCAGCTGACGGTAATATAACCCACCTGTCATTCCGAGGAGGGTATTGATGAAGGTGGGTGTTTTGAGTTTTTCCATATCTTTATCATTTGGATGCTTGACTTTCATGCCCCACACTGCGTTCTTTCTTCGCTTGGGTGGGTTACTGCACATCGTGCATCTTGCCTCTCCGAGGCTGCTCAAGGAATATTATCTATATTACTAATTACAAATTACTAATTGTTTGAACTTCTCGTGGCGTTTTTCGTCTTGGAGGAGCAACTGCAGTTTGAACTGGCCGTCGCGGGCACCTTCGGCGATGCACTGCGCCTTGAAGGTCTCGAAGGATTCAGGGATCATGCGGTAGGTTTCTGGCATCTTCAGGCGCAGGGAGTCGCACTTGGTTCTGTACTCCACATTGATGCGCTTCAGTATTCGATCAACCTCCTCCGTAAATTTCTCGGCTTGTTCTTGGTTAACTTTCTGATCTGCAAATTCATAGTAGAACTTATAGCCCAAAATGCTCAGATCAGCGAAGCCAATGAAGAAGCGGGTCTTGAGGCCTGTTGTCTCTTCCGCCTCGCGCACTGCCTCAATGAACTGCCGCTCGTGCAACTTCTCGCCAGTGATGGTCACAATGCCGTTCACCTTCTGGATCAGATGCACGGTCGGGGTATTTTGGAAGTTCGGACCAACCTCCAACAAGTCGTTCATATTGTAGCGGTAAAGTCCGGCGAAAGTGGTTACAAACGGACAGTAACGCTTGCCCTGCTGCAATTCATGCAACTGAAAATATTTCGGATTGGGGTTGTCCAAATCAGCTTCGTCGATGAATTCGTAGTAGTGAAAATGCGGGAAAAGCACCGTGTTCACTGTGTCGTCCAGCACCAGGCCAAAACGGCACTCCGATGCGAAGTAGCCGAACTCCTGATGCAGCATGGTCTCGGGATAGGAATCTTTGAATTTGTCAAGATAAACCTTCGTATTGCCGCATTTCCATGTGTTAAGTAACTGAAGATTAGGCCAATAGTGTTTTGGAAGCACCGTACCATACTTGGCTTTGAGCTCACGCAGTTCGGCGGCTCGTTTGGGATTGGGTTTGAGGCAGGCTTCCAACTCGGCACGAATCTCAGGGGCTATATTCAGCTCCTTGTTCAGCGTACCGTTCTCGATGTCCTTCACATACTCGTCATAGAACTTGTTGACGTTGTTCTGCAACTCCACAATGGTGGAGGGATTTGCGGTCACAATCAGAGTGATATCCTGCTCGATGCCCATACGCATAAGCACATAATAGCGCGCGTTGTAGTCGGCGATACTATATACGCACTGGGGATTTGAGTAGAGCACTTTCACGAAGTTGGGGCAGTCGCGCTGTGTGACGCCCGACACGGATCCAAAAACCGTGCCGTCGGGCGCATAGCCCTCAATCACCTTACCCACGATGGACAAAATCTTGCCACTGAAGACCTTAGGTTTGTTCTGAATGAAATTATAGAGCCATACCTTGGTCATTTTGCCGTATATGTTACTCAGATATTCCTGTGTGATGGGAATCCATTTCGGTTCGGAAGTGGTGCCTGAGGTGGTAGCGTAGAGGACTGGTTTTCCAGGAAAGAGGATGTTCGACTCGCCTTGTTTGTGACGTTCCACGTAAGGTCGAAGTTCCTCATAATCATTAACCTGCACTTTCTCTTGATAGCGTTTGTACAATTCCGTGTTGTTCGGGGCTTGCAAAATGTAATCAAACTCGTGTTCTTTTCCATAGACAGTGTCCTTAGCGTAAGTGAGAATATTACGCAGGGTCTGTTCGCTGGATTTGCGCGGGTTTTTGGCCGCCTTCACCAACTGGCGATATTGAATACCGCCTGCCATCCCGAGTAAGGAATTGGCAACAAGCATTCTTTTAAGTTCCATTATTTCAACATTTACATATTTCTAATTAGGCGGCAAATATACAATTTTTTTACACAAATGTTAAAAAATGTGAATAAGCTTCGTAAGGACTGAAGTTTAAGAGATTGGACAGTGTGAAGAAAAGAAAAAAGCGAGCGGTAAGGCTCGCTTTGGTGGGACGTACTGGACTCGAACCAGTGACCTCTGCCGTGTGAAGGCAGCGCTCTGAACCGACTGGGCTAACGTCCCAAGAATTCGGCGGCAAAAATACACTTTTTTTTGATATGTGCATCAAAAAAAAATATATCTTATTTTTCGTAGTATTCATGGGGGTTAGAAGAATGTACCTTCATGAATTTCAGCCAGCCGCTTGTACTCGTTCGAAGGCAAAATCTGGTAAACTCGCCTGTCGTTCTGCAAGTAATAGCGATTGTTGAAATGGATGATATATACTTCATTGCTCTTGAGGCCCATGATTTTCAACACATCATTCTCGAACATATACACAACTTTGTTGTGGATGGGCGTACTCCAAAACTGCACTTCCACGAATTTAGGTGCATTGGCCGGTGCTTCTATGGCATTTTTTGAAGCATCAAAATAAAGGATGGGGGCTTCATACTTGGAAATAAGCTTTGAAGAAGTGACGTTCGCACTCTCTATCTCGCTGTTAGCCAAAGGTACTTCCTCGTCAAGCATATAGTCCATCGACGATTCGTCCACAAAAGCAGAGTCATAAGTCAAGGTGTCGGATGGCGCACCAGACTTCGCCTCATCCGAGCCAGGGACATATTGATGCACGATATATTTATATATAGTATCAGAGGTGCCTTTTTCGGGAATTGGCTTCGGGATCTCATCGTTCTCCTGCTGTCGGTCATGAAGTTTGTTGACCATCACGAAAGTCACCAACACACCAGTCAGCAGTCCGATGATGACACCGAACAGCAGGATAAGTCCCTTTTTCGTAGCCTGATTAGACTGGTTTTCCATCGTCAATTCGATTCTGAAACAACGCGCAAAAATACAATTTTTTAGATTTGGTAATCACCAATTCACAAAAGCTTTGTTGAAGATGTCGTCGGTGAGTGCCTCGGTGATTTCGGTGACGAGGGCAGACTCCACGCTGCTCAAGTTCTGTGAGCTGTAGTAGTCGGCGTAGCGTGAGAAGGACTGGTCAAAGTTCTGTTCCTCATTGAAACTGTTGGTGAAGCGCACCCGCACGGTGATGGTAAGGCGGTTCATGGCGGGTGTGTCGTTGCCCTGGATAGCTGCTGGGTTCACCGTATAGGCAGTGATTTCGCCCTCGATGGTGTAATCGCCATTGTTGTTGACAATAGTCAACGGGGTCTGTGCTTGGATCTTATCCTTCAATGCCGCTGTGAATACCTGACTCAGCTGTGGATTCACCAGTGTAGCGTTGTTCGGGAACGTCGCTATGGCCACGGTTTTGGCCCGCGCATCTACGGTACCACCTGTGAGTGAAATGGACATACGGCAACCAGCGAGCATTATGGTCAGCAGGATGACACTCACGCGAGTCCACACTGAATTGCTGATACGGGGCACACTCCGCATTGCGTTGCGCTTGTGTGGGGATATTTGCGCTTCGCGCGTTTTGCCTCTCCGAGGCTGCTCAAGGAATAACTTTTTTAAAATAAGGGAGATTCGTTCCATCATTCTTCATTCCTAATTGATTTCGTATTCTTTGATTTTCCGGTAGAGTGTCCGTTCCGAAATCCCCAACTCCTGCGCGGCCAGTTTACGATTATCGTGATGCCGTTTGAGAGCGGCGATAATGGCTTGCTTCTCAAGTCCTTCCATGGAGTAATCGGCCGTATCTTCGATGACTTCGGAGTCGTCGTATTGTTCTGGTTCCGAGCTGTGAAGTCCGTGAGCCGTCACCAACGGGTACTGTCCTCCATCGGGAATGGAGGCATCAGGTAGCACATGGTGAGGATGCGTGCCTTGTACGTACATCTGTGGGTTCTTGGTCAGCTTAGCAACAGAAGCCTTAAGTTCTTGCACCTCGCGTTGTAACTCGGCGATGAACTTGAAGACAATCTCACGCTGCACATTATCCTGACGTTCTGTGTCGGAAGGCATCACAGCGGGCAGGTTCGAGCCAACAGGACCCGTCAGGTAGGGTTTCAGCATGTCGGGCATGATAAGCCGTTCTTTCTCAATGAGGGAAATCTGCTCGGTGACGTTCTTGAGTTGGCGCACGTTGCCTGGCCAGCGGTAGGAGCGCAACATAGCCTGCGCTTCTTCCGTGAGCGAGATGGTTGGGACATGATACTTGTCGGAAAAGTCGGCGGCAAATTTGACGAACAGCGGGTAGATATCGCCGGGACGCTCGCGCAACGCGGGCACGCGAATCGGCACCGAGTTGAGACGGTAGTAGAGGTCCTCGCGGAACTTGCCCTTGGCAATTCGGTCAGCGATGTTGACGTTGGTGGCTGCCACCACCCGTACATCGGTCTTCATTACCTTGGAAGAGCCCACGCGGATGTATTCGCCGGTCTCCAACACACGCAACAGACGCACCTGCGTGGAGAGTGGCAAGTCGGCGACCTCGTCGAGGAACAAGGTGCCTCCGTTTGCCTCTTCGAAATAGCCTTTTCGGGAATCCACCGCGCCCGTGAACGCGCCTTTCTCGTGACCAAAGAGTTCCGAGTCGATGGTGCCCTCCGGAATGGCACCGCAGTTCACCGCGATATAGGTTTTGGTCTTGCGCGGCGAATAGGCGTGGATGATCTTCGGCACCGACTCCTTGCCGGAACCGCTCTCGCCAGTTACCAGCACCGACAAATCGGTGACGGCTACCTGCATGGCCACGTCAATGACATGGTCTAACGCGGGGTCGAACCCGATGATGCCGAAACGGCGCTTGACTGTATTGATGTTTTCGTTCATATTTGTTTCTTTCTTCTTCTGAAGCCTTGCCTCTTTTTTATCCCAGGGGTTGCGCTTCGCTTACCCCTGGCTACCAAGCTCTTGCCCCTACGGGGCTGCTCAAGGAATTACATTTCAATATTACTACCCCGCCATTGGGCACCCCTTCTAAAAAAGGGGTTGCTTGTTCCCAACTGCTAACTATTTCACCCGCAATTTTCGGCCGAGCTGCAGTATCGTGGTGTCTTTTATTTTATTGAGTTTACAGATTTTATCTACTGTTGTATGATATTTTTTCGCAATGGCGTAGAGGGTGTCGCCCTGCTTTACGGTATGGTACTTGGCGGTGGAGGTGGGTTTGTTGGCGACCTGCTGCTGTTGGGCCGGTTTCGAAACCGTTTCATTGTTGGTGGACACAGCAGAATACGCATCCTTCGTGGGAGTATCAGTGGTGACAGTGAGATCATCTTCGTCGTCATCCACACGACGCATATCGTTGGTATCCTGCTGCTTACGACCGTATTTCTGCACCGTGATGACATTTGAACCACGGGTGATGTCCTTGTAGGCGCGGGACATGTCTTCTTTCGCCAGTTTGATTTCCTTGTTGACCTGACGCGGGTTATCGGCTTTGGAGTGCGCGAAAAGCCAATCGTAGGTCTCCTTAAGGTAGAAAAGACGGGCCAAATCGCCGTGATTGACTCCCGCCCACTTGTCGAGACGCAGGAGGTTTGTAGGACCACATTTCTTCATAGACTCGTAGATTTCCGTAGCGCGAGAGACAGGCACAGCCTTGTCCGCCGTACCGTGGATGATCCACAAAGGCACCGTGTTCAGTTTGCACAGGTCCTTGCGGATTGTGCCGCCGCACAGTTCCATCGAGGCGGCTATCTTCTCCGCATGGTTGGCCAAGAACTCAATGGTCCCGAAACCGCCTAAGCTCATACCTATCAAATAGATACGATTGGTATCAACATCATATTGTTTGCAGACCCAGTTAAGGATATCGAGTACTTTATAGGAGTTCCACGCCCCTCCGGGATTCTGCGGGGCAATGATGATGGCGTTAATGTCACGTCCCATAGAGATGGCATCTAAAGGACCGTATCTGCGAACCCGGTTCAAATCGGTGCCGCGCAAACTCGCACCGTGCAAGAAAAGCACCACGGGGATCAATCCCTTCTGTTCTTCGTAGGTGTCGGGTACAGAGACCCAGAAGTTGTAGCTGTTTTTCACCACGTCATGGTGCGTGATGAAGGTGTAGTTGGTTTGGGCCGGTAGTAGGGCCCATAGAGTGAGGGTGATTATTAGTGCGATTATTTTCTTCATATTATTTGGGGTTTTATTCCCAGGGCTCACTGCGTTCACACTGGGTTAGCATACTTCGGGCTTTCAGTCCTTTTTGGAACCGTCCCACACTGCGGCTTCGCCTTGTGTGGGATTAATTGCGCTTCGGGCGTGTTGCCTCTCCGAGGCTGCTCAAGGAGAAAGCTTCTATAATATTGGGGGGGTATCATTACTAATTACTAATTACTAATTGCTAAGGCTGCCGCTCGCGCATCCTGAATCGTATCCGAGATGCTCATCGGGCGTTTGCAGGCACCGGCGACGAACAAACCGGGTTGGAGGGTGAGGTTGTCGTCAGTGTGCGGGGAGAGGCTCCGGGCGAAACGGTAGAGGCCGTCAATGCCGGCGGATTTCGACAGGATGGCGGTGCCCTCGGAAGCGCACATGCCGACCATCAAGACGAGCAGATCGGCCGTCATCGTCATCGGGTTGCCCATCAGCGTGTCCTCGGCTTTGATCTGCACGCGATTGTCGAAGGTGGAGGCCGCCTCGGAGATACGCCCGCGCACGAAGTTCACGCCATATTTCTCCTGCGCTTCCCGGTACATCTCCTCGAAACCCTGTCCCCACATACGCAGGTCCATATAGAAAATATAGACATCCGTCTCGGGATTCTGTTTCTTCACCTCAATAGCCTGCTTGACGGCGGTCACGCAGCAGACTTTCGAACAGTAGTGATTGCCCGACTTCTCATCGCGGGAGCCCACACACTGGAGGAACACTACCTGCTTTGGCACCTCGTTCATGATGTTGCGTACCGCGTTCTCCTTGATCATCTTCTCCATCTCTAGCGAAGTAATCACGCCACGGTAGATACCATAGCCAAGCTCCTCTTTCTGATGCGCATCGAACACGCGGTAGCCGGTAGTCAGCAACACCGCATCGAAAGTGGCGGTGTTGCCATCCTCAAGGGTCAATGTCCACTGTTCGCCTGTGCGATTCATAGTCGTCACAGCGCAGTTAGGTTTGAAGGTGATGCTATCGTTTAGCAACTTGGCCTCCAACTTGTCGGCCAGCTCATCGGCGGAGCTGAAATCCGGGAAGAGGAAAGCCTTGTCGCGGATGTTGCATAGTGGTCTTTCCTCTTTCTCGAAGAGGGTCACCTGATGTTGTTTTGCCAGCACGGAGGCGGCTTCTATACCGGCCGGGCCGGCACCTATGATTGCGATGTTTTTCATATTCACTTGTTTTTCTTAATGTCCCCACACTGCGCTTCGCTTGTGGGGTCCATCCCACCCATACTGCGCTTCGCCGTGGGGCTGATTCCCCACACTGCGCTTCGCTTGTGTGGGGTTAATTGCGCTTCGCGCGTTTTGCCTCTTCGAGGCTGCTCGAGGAGAAAGCTTCTATAACATTGGAGATTATCATTACTAATTCGTCACACCTTCAGCACTTCGGGTTTTTCGGGAGCACGCAAGACCTTGCCGGATGCGCCGCGATACTTGTCGTCAGGGTTGTAGGCAACACCTATCTTGTCGAGAAGACGCTCGCACTGCACCTGATGGAGCTGCATACCCATAGCCCACGGATCGTAGCCGAGCAACATACCGGCAAGTTCCTCATAAGTAAGCACTGGGATGCCGTAGCCCTCCTTGTCGTAAGTCTTGTGTTCCATCTCTGCAATCGTGTATTGCCACTTGTCGAGGAACATGGCGCAGCCTGGACAGTTGGAAACGATGAAGTCGGGCTCGTAGGGTTCCATCGACTCGAACTTCTTCTTGGAGTTGGCGATGGAGTACCCGCGGTTTTCCTGCACGAGGTATTGACGGAAGCCGAATCCGCAGCAGTGACGACGTTCGGGATAATCGATAACTTCGCCACCCCAAGCCTCGATCATGCCGGCCAGCACATAAGGGAACTCCGCATTGCCGATGCCATGCTTCGGGAAAATCTTCGCATAGTGACAGCCGATATGTTCCACACCACGCAACGGGTTGCCCGTAAAACGATTAACCAACTGGTACTTCATCTTCTCTTTCAATTCGAAGCGGAACTTGAAAATCAAATCCGATGGATGGACTATGTTTTGCGGGATCTCGAAGGTGCGTCCGGTAGCTTTGTACAAATATTCGCGAGCCTTCTCCAGAATCTCGGGCTGCTCTTTCCATTTCTCAATAAGCTCGGTCATCACTCCGAAGGAGGTGACGCACGAGGGTACATAGTTCTTGTAGCCGCGCTCGGTCATCAGGGAGAAAAGCCGCGCCACGATGGTCATGGTCGTCTCAAACGGGACCACGTCGGAGTGGTAGCCTATACCCGAACAGGTGTGCTGGTGCGAAGAGTCGTAGATGTCCTTCCCCAAATCATTGCGCATGATGTTCAGGAAAGTCGCCTCCGACCCGGGGAAAAAGGTCTGCCGGATGCAACTCCTTTCGTAAAAGAAGTGGTCTTCTGCAATCTCTTTCTGATATTCGTTCCAAAATCGTTTTTCCATCAAAATAGCTATTGGTTATTGAAGTTATTCGTTTAGGGATTTGGGTCTAAAGTTTTATGTCTATAGGTTAAGAGGTTCCGTCTATTGCCTATTGCCTTTTGCCTGTTTCCTATCTCAAAAAAACAAGGTGGCAAAAATACACTTTTTAGCGGAAAGCGCAAATCATAATTTTCATCCGAGGCATCAAGACGTTGATCCTTCCATTATTTATAATTATTTATTAACACTATCAGTTTCTACCATTAAAAGCATTATTTTTGCATTTTCTTTTGAAGTACAATAATTTATTCAAACATAAACAGTTACCAAAAATGAACCGTAAATTAGCGATTATGACATTTGTATTGGCGACCGCAATATTGGGCGGCGCGTGCAAGAAGAAAACGGCCGAGAACCCCGATCTGGCCAACAACCCTTTCATGAAAGAGTGGGACACCCCCTACGGCGTTCCTCCTTTTGACCAAATCAAAACCACAGACTATCTTCCTGCCATTCAGGAAGGTATGAGGCAACAAGCTGCCGTTATCAAAGAAATCTGCGACAACAAGGAAGCTCCGACTTTTGCCAACACGCTGATTCCATACGAATACAGCGGCGAACTTCTTAACAAGGTGGCGGCCGTCTTCATGAACCTCGCCGAATGCATGAACAGCCCGGAAATGGAGAAGCTCTCTGACACCATCATCCCGATGCTCACCCGTCACGGTGACGATATCATGCTGAACGCCGATTTGTTCAAGAAAATCAAGACCGTGTATGAAAACCGTGACAAGGAGAATCTCAACGCAGAGCAGATGCGGCTGTTAGAGGAGACCTACAAAGGCTTTGTGCGCGGTGGTGCAAACGTTCCCACCGAAAAACAGGCCCGCTTCCGCGAAATCAATGAAAAGCTCTCCGCCCTCACCCTCAAGTTCGGCAACAACGTGCTCGCCGCCACCAACGGATATGCCCTCTTCGTGGATAACGAAGAAGACCTCAAAGGTCTGACCGAAGGACAGTTGTCGGCTGCAAAGGAGGCCGCCGACGGCATGAAGAATGCAAAAGGCAAGTACGCCTTCACGGTACACATCCCCTCCATGGAGCCATTTCTGCAGAACTGCCAGAACCGCGAACTACGCAAGCAACTTTGGACCGCCTACTCCACCCGTTGTCTGGACGGCGAGAACTCTAACAAAGATATTATCAACGAAATCGTCAACCTCCGTCTTGAAAAGGCACAGATTCTCGGATTCGACAACTACGCCAACTATGTTCTTGACGATTGCATGGCCAAAAATGACAAAAACGTCTATGAACTGCTAATGAAAGTGTGGGAGCCCGCGCTCTCCAAGGCCAAAGAAGAAGCCGCAATCTATCAAAAAATGATGAACAAAGACGGCATTGCCGGCAACCTGCAACCTTACGACTGGCGTTATTACGCTGAAAGGTTGCGCAAGGAGCAATATGACCTCAACGACGAAGACATTCGTCCTTACCTTGCCCTTGATTCTACCATCAAAGGGCTCTTCTACGTCTGCGACAAACTTTACGGATTAACTTTCAAAGAAAACAGCGAAATACCTGTATATCACAAAGATGTGAAAGCATACGAGGTCATCGACAACAACGAAGTCATTGCTGTGGTCTATATGGACTTCTTCCCACGGGAGAGCAAACGCAGCGGTGCATGGATGACCAACTTCCGTGAGCAATACTACGATCGTGACGGCAACAACCACATTCCTGTGGTGTCGTTGGTCTTCAACTTCACGAAACCTGTCGGCGACAAGCCCGCGATGCTCAATATCGACCAGACGCAAACCCTTTACCACGAGTTCGGTCATGCGCTGCACAGCATCCTGTCACGCTGCCACTACCCCAGCCTCTCCGGCACTAACGTCCCTCGCGACTTTGTGGAGATGCCCTCACAGTTCATGGAGCATTTCGCTTTCGAACCCGAAGTGTTGAAAATCTACGCCCATCACTACCAGACCGGCGAAACCATTCCTGACGACCTGGTACAGAAGATCGACCGCGCCGCCACCTACGGACAAGGTTTCATCAACACCGAACTGCTCGCAGCTTCGTTGTTAGACATGGACTACCACACGGCAACCTCGCCAGTTCAGATCAAACTACCTTATTATGAAGAACAACAGATGGCAAAAATCGGACTCATTCCGTCCATCATTTCCCGTTACAGAAGTCCGTACTTCCAGCACATCTTCGCCGGCGGCTACGGCGCAGGCTACTACAGCTACACATGGGCGGCTGTGCTCGACAACGACGCATACCAATGCTTCAAAGACCACGGTATCTTCGATCCTGCGACTGCCACCTCTTTCCGGACTAACATTCTGGAGCGTGGCAACACTGCCGACGCCATGACTTTGTACGTCGCCTTCCGCGGGCAGGAGCCGTCTATCGAGCCACTGCTGAAAAACAGGGGGCTGAAGTAATTAGTAATTAGCAATTAATGTCCGGCGCGGAATTTTCATTCCGCGCCGGTTTTGTTTGGAAAAATGAACTTTTGCAACTTCATTTTTAGGAGATAGATTTGGGATGGTTACACTAAATTGATTTACATTTATCGCGCTGCTCATCCACAAGCATTTGACATAGAGATAGATACATTAAAATTGTATTAAATAAATTACTTTTTGTAATTTATACTTGCTTTTTGTAAAGAATTGTGTATTTTTGCCGCATCGATTTATTTATCAATCATCTTAAAAATTTAAGGTTATGAAAAACACAAAATTCTTGTTACCAAACGGTTACAAAAAACCAGGTTGGTGGATATTCTGTATCACCGTTGTACTGATCGTCCTCCATTTCATCTTCCAAAGTCAATGCGACTTCAGTCTCAACAACATCCGTGAGCTATTCGGGATGGAACGTCTGAAAGGCAACGGGGAGCTATTCTCTGTCCTTCTTTCTTCCTCTTTCGGTCCAAACGACGACCTTCTGCTGACATTTATCGGCGTTTTGCTGATTGTGGCCGGCGTTTTCATCGGTTTTTCCCGAAACAAGGAAGAGGACGAGTTCATCGAGCAGCTCCGGTATGAGTCGCTGATCCTGTCGCTGTACATCAACAGCGGAATTGTGCTGCTCTGTCTGATTTTCGTATGGGGTCTTCCCTTCCTGTGGGTGATGATGATCAACATCTTTTCCATTCTGTATGTCTTCATCTTTTGTTTTTATCTTCGTCTGTACCTTAACAAACGTTCCATGCGCTATGAAAAACAGGATTAA